>JACCDP010251359.1_pt1 | contig 19732 bp, 15 predicted proteins | sample 7445841 | NCBI WGS metagenome assembly JACCDP01 (sample SAMN15323441, study PRJNA562643) | freshwater metagenome | isolation source: river surface water | place: USA:Blue River Watershed | collected 2017-08-17
CACGTCCGCGTCGCGCAGCGTGACGGCGAACGCCTCCTCGAGCGCCAGGCGCCACCCGTCCCCGTCCGTGTTGTGACCCACGAGCGCGCCGTCGGCGTCACGCACGACGACATTGACGGCCCCGGCGGCGGCGGCGTCGGCTCCGAGACGATCGAGGCACGGGACGATGCGCGCCTTGAGCGGCGCGGTGACGTTGAATCCCGCCAGCCCGAGCACGCGCGCGGCGCGGACGAGCCCCCCGGCGTCGCCGTCGGGGACCTCCAGCGGCACGTAGACGGCGTCCAGCCCGAGGCGGGCGAACAGCGCGTTGTGGATGCGCGGGGAGAGGCTGTGGGCGACCGGATGCCCGGCGATGCCGAACACCCGCGTCCGGCCGGTGATCACGGCGCGGCCAGCCGCACCCGCGCCGCGTCCGCATCCGCGCGGATCTGCGCCACGAGGGCGTCGAGCGACGGAAAGCGACGCTCCTCGCGCAGCCGGGAGACGAGGGCGACCTCGATCTCGCGCCCGTAGAGGTCCCCGTCGAAGTCGAGCACGTGCACCTCGGGCACCACGCGCAGCCCGTCGACGGTGGGCCGCGTGCCGAGGTTCATGACGGCCGACCGCGGGGCCGCGCCGTCCACGACGACCCGCGCCGCGTACACCCCGTGGGCGGGCAGGAGCTCCGTCTCGAGGCGAAGGTTCGCCGTCGGGAACCCGAGCGTGCGGCCGCGCTGGTCCCCGGGCACGACCGTCCCCCGGAGCTGGTGGGGGCGGCCCAGCATCGCGGCAGCCTCCTCCACGGCGCCGGCGGCGACCTCGCGACGGATCCGGGAGGAGCTGACCGGCTCGCCGCCACGCGTCACGGCGGGGACCTCCAGGACCTCCACACCGGGAAGCCATCCGCGAAGGGCGTCCGCGTCGCCTTCCCGGCCCTGGCCGAAGCGGAAATCGTGCCCGACGACGACGGCGACCGCGCCCAGCCGTCGCGCGAGCACCTCCCGCGCGAACCAGCGCGCCGGGTGGGCGGCCATGGCGGCGCTGAACCGCTCGACGACGACCTCCTCGACGCCGGCCTCGAGGAGCAGGCGCGCGCGGTCGGCCACGTCCACGATCCGGGGCTGGTGGCGCTCGGGCGCGACCACGGCCGTGGGCGCGGGGTCGAACGTGTACACGACCGGCGCGGCACCGCGCGCGGCGGCGACCTCCGCGAGCGCGGCGACGACGGCACGGTGCCCCGCGTGGACCCCGTCGAAATTGCCGACCGCGACGGCGCGCGGACCGGGTTTCAGGGCGCGGGAGGAAAGGACGGTTCGACCCATGGGCTCGCGCCGTCTATCATGGACGGCGCATCGACGGCGTACGCGGGGGGGGCTATGCTCGCCCGGCCCGGAGCGCCCATGCGGATCCTCGTCGCCGACAAGCTGGCCCCCTTCGTTCCCGGTCGCCTGCAGGACGCCGGCGCGGAGGTCGTGGTCGACCTGACCGCGAAGGACGCGAAGCTCGCGCAGCGCATCGCGGAGCTGGACCCCGAGGTGCTCATCGTGCGCAGTACCAAGGTGACGGCCGCCGACATCGGTGCCGGGCGCTCGCTGGCGCTCGTGATCCGCGCGGGCGCGGGCGTGAACACGATCGACCTGAAGGCCGCCAGCGCGCGGGGTGTGCTCGTCGCGAACTGCCCCGGCAAGAACGCGGTGGCGGTGGCGGAGCTGACGATCGGCCACCTCGTCAACCTCGACCGGCGCATCGCCGACAACGTCGCCGCCCTGCGCGCGCGACGGTGGGACAAGAAGGGCTTCGGCGTCGCGCGGGGCCTGCGGGGCCGCACGCTCGCCGTGCTCGGGACCGGCCAGATCGGCCGCGAGGTGATCCAGCGCGCGAAGGCCTTCGACATGCGCATCGTCGCGTGGTCGCGCAGCCTCACCGAGGCCGAGGCCGGCCGTCTCGGCGTGCAGCGCGCCGCGACGCCGGAGGACGCCGTGCGGGACGCCGACGCCGTCAGCGTCCACCTCGCGCTCGCGCCCGAGACCCGCGGACGCATCGGCGAGAGCGTGTTCGCCGCAATGCGCCCGGGCGCGTTCTTCCTGAACATGGCGCGCTCCGAGGTCGTGGACCAGGCGGCGCTGGTGCGGGCGCTGGAGACCAAGGGCCTCCGCGCCGGCCTCGACGTGTTCGAGGGCGAGCCCACCGCCGCGCAGGGCGAGGTCTCCGATCCGATCGTCGACCACCCCAACGTCTACGGGACGCACCACATCGGCGCGAGCACCGACGAGTCCGAGGAGGCCGTCGGCGAGGAGGTCGTGCGGATCGTGGCGGCCCACGCCGGCGGGCTCCCGGTGCCGAACTGCGTGAACCTCGCGACGCGGACCCCCGCGACGCACCTGCTCGTCGTCCGCCACGCCGACCGCGTGGGCGTCCTCGCGGGCGTGCTCGAGGTCCTGCGCGAGGCCGGCATCAACATCGAGGACATGCAGAACATCGTGTTCTCCGGCGGTGCGGCGGCGTGCGCCCGGATCGGGATGGTCGGCGCGCTGCCCGATGCGGCGCTCGCGCGCCTCGCGGAGCACGACGCCATCTTCTCCCTCTCCCAGGTCCAGGTGAACGCATGAGCCACGGTCGCATCCACAACTTCGGCGCAGGCCCCGCCGTCCTCCCGCTCTCCGTCGTCGAGGAGTGCCAGGCGGCCCTCCCGAACCTGCTCGGCAGCGGCCTCGGCCTGCTCGAGATCTCCCACCGCTCCAAGACCTTCCAGGGCGTCGTGGACAGCGCGGTCGGCGGGGTGCGGCGCGTGCTCTCGGTGCCCGACGACTACACCGTGCTGTTCTTGCAGGGCGGCGCCTCGCTCCAGTTCTACATGACGGCGCTCAACCTGCTGCGCCCCGGCGAGAAGGCCGACTACCTCGTGACCGGGACATGGTCGCAGAAGGCGTTGAAGGAAGCGAAGCGCATCGGCGACGCGAAGGCCGCCTGGGACGACGCGCCCGACAACTTCCGCAGCGTGCCGCGCGACGGGGACTACACCGTCCGCGAAGACGCCGTGTACCTGCACTACACGACGAACAACACGATCTACGGCACGGAGTTCCACCACCTGCCGCAGAGCGGCGGCAAGCCGCGCGTGGTCGACACCAGCTCCGACATCGCAGGCGTGCCGCTCGACGTGTCGGCCCACGACGTGGTCTACGCCGGGGCGCAGAAGAACCTCGGCCCGAGCGGCGTCACGCTGGTCCTGCTCTCGCCGTGGGCGCTCTCGCGGGTGCCCGAGGGGCTGCCCGCGATGCTGGACTACAAGGTCCACGCCAAGGACGGCTCGCTCTACAACACCCCCAACACCTTCGGCATCTTCGTGCTGGAGCGGGTGTTCGCGTGGCTGGAGGCGAACGGCGGCCTGGCGGGCTCGGTGGCGCGCAACCGCGCCAAGGCCGACGCCCTCTACGCGGAGCTCGACCGCACCGGCTTCTGGCGTCCCCACGCCCGCGCCGAGGACCGCTCGGTCATGAACGTGACCTGGCGCCTGCCCAGCGAGGCGCTCGAGGAGCGCTTCGTGAAGGAGGCCAAGGCCGCCGGCCTCGACGGGCTCAAGGGCCACCGCAGTGTCGGCGGCATCCGCGCGAGCCTCTACAACTACCTTCCCCACGCGAGTGTGGATGCGCTGGTCGAGTTCATGCGTGAGTTCGAACGGCAGAACGGCTGAACCCAAGGAGACCCCCATGCCGCACAACGGCGACAAGCACGACCACGCGCACGACCACGACGAGGAGATGGACGAGGAGGAGACCCTCGTCACGCTCACCGACGCCGAGGGCAACGAGCTCGAGTTCCAGTTCCTCGAGACCGTCGAGGTCGAGGGTCAGCAGTACGCGCTGCTCGTCCCGGCCGAAGCGATGGAGGAGGACGAGGACGAGGAGGCCGCCGAGATCTTCATCTTCCGCTACGACGTGAACGAGGACGGCGTGGAGACCTTCTCGGACGTCGAGGACGAGGAGACCTTCACGAAGGTCCGCGAGGCCGCCGAGGCCCTGTTCGTCGGTGAGGACGACGAAGACAACCTCGACGCCTGAGCTGGCCCGACGAGGAGCCCCGCCCGGACCGGCGGGGCTTTTTCGTGGACGCACCCCCCGGGGCGCCGACGGTCGCTTGACTCTCGCGCGATGACAGGTATCCTCCGCGCGAAACGGAGGTCCCGATGATCGTCTCTCTCGTCGCCTGGCTCCTGGCCTGCAGCAACGACCTGGCCGGCAAGATCGACGATCCGACGCTGGACACCGGGAGCGGCGCGCCCACGGCGGACTCCGACGGCGATGGCAGCCCGGATTCCGAGGACTGCGACGACACCGACCCGGACGTCCATCCCGGCGCCGAGGAGCTCTGCGACGGCGTGGACACCGACTGTGACGGCCGTGGCGACGCGGACTCCGACCGTGACGGCGAGCCCGACTGCTCCGACACCTGCCCCGTGTACGCGCGGCCCGGCGTGTCCGGCACCGGAACCCTCCTGAGCCCGTTCAACACGCTGCAACAGGCCGTCGACCTCGCGGGGCAGACCGGCTGCAACGAGGTGCGCGCCTTCGCGGGGACGTACGCCGAGAACGTCGACTGGCACGGCTACCCCGTCAACGCGGAGAGCGTGAAGGGCGCCGAGGAGACCGTCATCGACGGCGGCGGCGTCGCGTCGACCGTGACCTTCGGCACCGGCGAGACCTCCGGCGCGCGCATCGCGGGCTTCACGATCACCAACGGCGCCGGGTCGGGCACCGACAGCACCTCCCCGTCGATCACCGGCGGCGGGATCACCGTGCGGGGCGCCTCCCCGCGCATCGAGAACAACGTCATCACCGGCAACACCTCCGACTACGGCGGCGGCGTGCTGGTGGCCGACGGCGACCCGTCGATCTCCAACTGCACCGTGTCCGACAACGACGCGGCGCGCGGCGCGGGCATCTATGCGGCCCGCGACACCATGGACCTCCTCGACAGCACCCTCCAGGACAACGACGCCAGCTACGCCGGCGGCGGCGTCTACCTGCTGTCGTCCGACGCGGTCGTCGAGGACGTCGTGATCCAGCGCAACACCGCGGCCTACGGCGGCCCCGAGGAAGGCAGTGACGGAGGCGGCATCGCCATTGTGCTGGGCGCACCCGAGATCCGCTCCTGCGACATCCTCGACAACGAGGCCGGCGACGGCGGCGGCATCTGGACCGCCCGCTCCGACGCGCTGATCTACGAAAATCTCGTGCAGGGCAACCGCGTCGACGACGTGCCCATGGACGGCGAGTACTACAAGGACGGCCAGGGCGGCGGCATCAACGTCCAGAACTCGGGAACCGGCAGCGGCACGCGCGTCGTGCGCAACCTGATCCTCGACAACGAAGCGACGCTGATCGGCGGCGGCATCTGCGTCTACGAGGCCGGCCCGTCGGGAAGCCAGGCCTCGGTCGTGGCGAACAACACGCTCGTCGGCAACATCGTGAGCGGCGTGCGCGACGCGAGCACCACCTACGCGTGGGGCGCCGGCGTCGGCCGCTACGACGAGGCGCCGGCGGAGATCCAGAACAACCTCGTCGTCGGCGACGCGCTGCTCGGCAGCGCCGCGGGCGTGTACTCCTTCGACGGCTCCGAGGCGGCGGGCACGACCCGCAACCTGACGTACAACCTCGTGTGGGGCTACACCACGTCTTTCTCTCCGGCGTCGCTCGGGACGGCGGCCGGCAACGTGAGCGTCGACCCGGAGTTCGTGGACGCCGCCAACGACAACTTCACGCTCGGCGCGGGCAGCCCCGCGGTGAACGCCGGCAACCCGTCGTCGGGCTTCAACGACAGCAACGGCAGCCGCAACGACCTCGGCTACACGGGCGGTCCGCTCTACTGAGGGCGCGCCACGAACCGCAGGGCGGCGCTGTTGATGCAGTAGCGCAGCCCGGTCGGTCGGGGCCCGTCGGGGAAGACGTGGCCCAGATGTCCGCCGCACCGGGCGCAGAGGACCTCCACGCGGCGCATCCCGTGGGAGTCGTCGGCGCGCTCGGCGACGGCGTCCGGGGACACCGGGCGGACATAGCTCGGCCAGCCCGTGCCGCTGTCGAACTTGTCCGGGCCGTCGAACAGCGGGAGCGCACACCCGGCGCACGCGTAGCCGCCCTCGGCGTGGTGGTCGTGGTAGGCGCCGGTGAAGGCGCGCTCGGTGCCGCCCTCGCGGAGCACGACGTAGGCCGTCGGATCCAGCCGCGCGCGCCACGCGGAGTCGTCGAGCACGACGGCGTCCGGGCGGGTGGGAACGAAGGCCGGGCGCCCGTGGAGCCAACCGGGGGTGCTGCAGTTCGGCGCGTCGGATCGGGACATGGGAACCTCCGCCAGTCGCCTATCGGACCGGCGCGACGCCCGCGACGACGTGGGCGAGCGCGGCCACGGAGGCCGGCGCGCAGCCCTCCGCCTTGTTGTTCACGACGACGAAGGTGTCCCGGTCGCCACGCACGCACGCCGCCACCGCGGCCCGCGTGACAGAATCCGGGTCCACCAGTCCCGAGAATGGCGCGTAGCGGGCGGCCGCGGCCTCGTGGACGAAGCCGGCGTGCAGCATCCAGCGGACGACCCGCGCGGGGGCCCGATCCGCGTCGAGACGCGCGGCCTGCACGGCCACCGACGGCATGCCGCTCCACGCGACGAGGGCGGGGACCGCGCCGGCCGCGTGGATGGCGGAGGCGACCTCCGGAACGAGCAGGCCCGGCGTGCGCAGCTCGACCGCGACGTGCACGGTCCCGCCCGCCGCGCGCACCAACGCCCCCAGCAGCGTGTGGAGGCGCGCCGCGAACGGCCCGATGCCGCCGAGGGACGCGACCGACTGCGGTGGGAACGGCACGAGCAGCACCCCGAGCTTCGGGCCCATCCCCGCGCGCAGCGGGGCGAGCACCGCCTCGCACGCGTAGGCCGGGTCGAGGAATCGGGGGTTCGGCGCGCCGGCGCGCGACCCGTAGCGGGCGTGCCGCGGAAACGCCGCGACGGTCACGTCCTCGTGCGCCTTCACCAAGAAACGGAAGTCCTCCGGGACCTGCGCGGCGAGCGCGGAGGCGTCCTTCGTCGCGAGCGGGGCGTACCAGGCGCGGTCGACCCCGACCGTGCGGAACAACGGATGGGCCGCGTAGGCCGCCAGGCCCTCGCGGGAGAGGCGAGCATCGGTCGCGGGCTCGCCCCACACCGCATCGCCCCAGCCGGCGTAGCCCCACGACGACGTCCCGAGGCGCAGCCGCGGCGGCAAGCGACCGGAGAGGTCGACGAGCGCGGGATCCGGCGGGGCCGGCGCGACCGGACGGGATTGGGGCGGGGCGGGGGCCGCGCCCCCTCCCCGCAACGCCCCTCCCCCGAACAGATCGAGCTGGACTTCCGCGGGCGCACGTGCCATCGCACGCTCCTATCGTGGCGTCCGGCCGTCTCCCCGTCGGCGACGCAGCAGCCCGAGCCCGACCCCCGCGACGACGAAGACGCCCGCGCCGACGCGTCCGCCGGTGGCGCAGGTGCACAGCGTGTCGCCGAGCGTCGGCGGCATCGGCACGAGGATGGTGAGCGCCATCGCATCGTCCGCGGGCCCGCCGTCATCGGCGAGATAGCGACCGTCCGCCACGCGGAGCGTGAAGGGCTCCCGCCACGTCCCCGGCGCGTCCGGCGCGTGCAGCTCGACCTGGAAGCTCACCGTGCCACCGCGGGGCACCTCGGTCGTGACCGGCGCGACACGGCTGGGGGAATCCCAGGCGTCGGTGGCGAAGCGGCTCTCCCGCTCGCGCGGCGCGGCCGTGACCAACCATACGCCGTTGGCGGGCCACGGCGCGGTTCCGGTGTTGCGGAGCTCGAGCGCGACGGTGCGGGTCTCGCCCGGCTGCAAGATCACGGCCTGCTCGACGCGCACGGGCTCCGCGCGCAGGGCGGGGCCGGGGAGGGCCTCGAGCGTGACGCTCAGCGCGCCGTCGGGAAGCCCCCAGGAGTCCGCGAACCAGGCGACGTTCTCCTCCACCAGCGTCAAGGGGACCGACACCGTGCCCACCGTGTCGGGGATGCGCAGGCGCACGTGGAAGTCGTAGGGGGCGCCGGGCTCCACGCTGCCGTCCACGGTCGCGATGCGCGCCTCGCTGGCCCAGGACTCCGTCTGGTAGGGGCTCGCCGCGTCACGCGGCAGCGGGGCGAGCGCGGTCGCCGGGCCCCACGCGTACGTGCCGCTGTTGCGCAGCCGCACGGTGACATCGACCTCGGTGCCGACTTCCCCGCGGATCGTCGGCACGCCCTCCGGCCCCTCGACACCGAGCACCTCGAAGCCGCGTCCGAACGGGCAGTGATAGGCCGGACCGCTGCCGGTGGCCTCGACGCCGAGGTGATTGGCGACGACACGTTCCGACCCGTCGCTCGGCACGTTCATGATCCCGTGGGCGGCGGTCCACATCGTGGTCGAGCCCCCGCCATCGAGGTTGAGCGCCTCGGTGGCGCCGAGGCTCGCCATGAGGCCCGACAACTCGGTGTAGGTCGCGCCGATCGACGTGCTCGAGCGGCCGTCCACGGTCACGAGCCACAGCACGGAATGGTCCGCGTTGAGCCCCGCGACGGTACGGGGATGTCGCGCGGTGTCGTAGCCGTCGAGGTTCACCGGCCCGCCGCCCGACAGGATGGGCACGCTGCCACTCACGGCCTCCTCCATCCATGCCTCGCGCTCGACGACGTAGTCGAACGGCCACCACGCCACGCGGCGCGGACCGAACGCGATGAAGCCCGTCTCGATGACGTCGGTGCCCCATTGCTCGCCGTAGCCGATCGCCATCCCGTGGGACTCGTAGCCGGAGTACCAGAAGAAGCCGCCGTTCACCGCCGCGGCGAGTCCCCGGCTCGATGCCCAGCTGGAGGTACGCTGTCCACGCTCGCCGTACGGCGTCGCGCGCATGTGGACGCCCGGCGTGCACAGGTCCACCCGCAGCACGCTCACGCGCCACGGGGTCCCGTCCATCCATTGCGAGAACGTGACGCCGGGGGCGATGACCTCGTCCGCGCGGGCCGTCGGCACGGCAAGGGCAGCCAGGAGCACGAGCACGGTCACCTCGATGGCGAGGCGCACGCCTACGACGTCCGGTCGCCCCCGGCAAGCGCGGGGCGTGCGTGCCGACGCCGGCTGCGTCGCCCGTACGTCACCGCGAGGGAAACGAGCACCGAGGACGCCACGCCAGGGCCCCCCGGCGACCCACAACCGCACGCCATGGCAGCGGAGTCCGCAGGCGCCGGGTCGAAGGTCGGGTCCGTCACCGCGCCGTCCGTCGCGTGGCCCGTGCCGGTTCCCGCCGGGGTGCCCGTGTCCGCCGGGGTGCCCGTGTCCGCCTCGGGTTCCCCCGGTTCCGTCGCGGTCGCCGTCGCGGTCGCCGTCCCCGTCTGCGTGCCCTGCCCCGGCACGACACAGGTGCCCTGCGCACAGACGAGCCCGAAGGCGGCACAGTCTCCGCCGCCGGGTGCGCCGTCGGTGCAGCCGCGGACGTGCGTCGCGTCGGTGCACACCGCGCCGTTCCCGTCCGGATCGGGGCAGGTGGGATCGACACAGAAGGCCCAGGGGCCGTCCTCCGCACACGTCATGCCGAAGGCGGCGCAATCTCCCGACCCGAGGGACTCCCCGCCCGTGCACGTGTGAATCACGGTGCCGTCGCACCAGCGCCCGTTCGGCGTGACACACGCCGGGTCGACACGCGCGCGGTACAGCACGCCGAGGTGACTGCCGACCACGCGCTGCTGGCCGTCGGTCGGTTCGTTGAGCGTCTGCGTGCCGATCATGAGCGCGCTCGAGCCGCCGCCATCCAGCATGGAGGCGTCGGTACAGCCGAGATCCTGCATGAGCAGCGCCGTCTCGTTCCACGTCTTGCCGATCGAGTACGCGCGCCGGCCCTGCACGACCACCATCCACAGGTGGACACCGTCGCGCTCGAGGCCGATCGCCGAGCGCGGGTGGCGATCCTCCGTGAAGTAGGTGTCGTGCGTGTAGAGCTGCGGAAACCCGCCGATCATCAGCGGCGGGTAGGCGGCGCCGATGGCGTTGAACCATCGCCCCGGGAACGTCATCCACTCGACGTCGACCGTCGTGTCGAACATGCACGACTTGGTGATGTCGCAGGCGAAGAAGTTCCAGTTGACCAGCGGATCGCGCCACAGCCAGCCGTCGCTGATCGCGAGTCCTTCCGGGACCTGCCCGTCCGACCAGTCCCCGTTGATGGTGACGAGGGAGCCCACGTCGGCCTGGAACTCCGCGGTCGTCTGGCCGGCTTCCAGGGGGCTCGTGGCACGGAGCGCGACGTTCGGCAGGGAGAGGTCCACACGCACCGCGTGGATGACCATCGGCTCGTCGGTGACTCGGTGCAGGGTTTCGACGCCCGGCGCCACGACGGTCCACGTGTCCACGGTTTCGGCGAGCGCATACCCGAGACAAAGCAGCGTCAGCATGCGCACACGGTACCATGGACCCGCCGCCGGGGGGCGTTGCGGGGGGTGGAACCCCCCGCCCCATCGTTTCCAGGTTAGGAACGCACCATGCAGATCGTCCTCGCAAGCCGCAACGCCCACAAGATCGAGGAACTGCGCCGCATGGCGCCCCAGGTGACGTGGGTGGCGATGCCGGACACGCTGCCGGACCCGCCGGAGACGGGCGACACCTTCGAGGACAACGCGGTCGAGAAGGCACGCTTCGTGGCGCAGGCGACGGGGCTCACGGCCCTCGCCGACGATTCGGGGCTCGAGGTCGACGCGCTCGGCGGCGCGCCGGGCGTGTACAGCCGCCGTTACAGCCCCGAGGCAACCGACGCCGCCAACAACGCGAAGCTCCTCGCCGAGTTGGAGGGGCTGGCGCGCGACGCGGGGGCCCGTGGCGAGCGTCCTCCGCTGCGCACCGCGCGCTACCGCTGCGTGTTGGCCGTCGTCCACGGAGGCACGGTGCGCACCGTGTCCGGGGTGTGCGAGGGGCGCATCGGGTGGGAGCCGCGCGGGACCGGCGGCTTCGGCTACGACCCCCTGTTCTGGCCGGACGAGGTGCCCGGCCGGGCGATGGCCGAACTGTCGCCCGCCGAGAAGGACGCGGTTTCGCACCGCGGCGCCGCCGTCGCGCAGCTGGACGCGCTCCTCACGGGCCTGGTGTAGACACCCGGGGCCGACCTGCGGTAGCGTGGGCGGTCACCCTCGGAGGCCGCCGTGTCCCGCATGTCCCTGCTCTTCGTGCCCCTGCTCGCGGCCTGCGCCGATGGCTTCAAGGAAGTCCCGACCGTCGACGAGGGTACGGGCACCCCGACGGGAACGTCGACCGGGAGCACGACGGGCACAGGCTCGTCCACCGGGAGCGGAAACGGCACGTCGACCGGCAGCGGCACCTCGACGGACTCCGGCTCGGGGACCGGAACCTCCACCGGCACCGGCTCGGGGACCGGCAGCGGCACCTCGACCGGCACCGGCACGGGGACCGGCGGCACCTCGACCGGCACCGGCACGGGGACCGGTGGAACCTCCACCGGCACCGGCACGGGGACCGGCGGCACCTCGACTGACACCGGCTCGGGCGGCGGCACGTCGACCGGCTCGGGGACCGACACCGCCACCTACGCGGACTGCACGGTCGACGTCACGAACGAGACCGGCGCGACGCTGATGCGGCTCTACGCCCGCGACTCGGCGGACTTCAGCTGGGGCAGCGATCGCCTCGGGGTGAGCACCTTGTCCGACGGCGCGTCCTTCGCGTTCGCCGTCCCGCACAACCAGGGCAGCGACTACGACCTGCAGGCGGAGGACGACCTCGGGAACGTCTACGAGGCGCCCGCGTTCAATTGGTGCCTCAACGGCGAGACGCTCCGGGTGACCCTCACCCAGGACGAGCGGGTGAGCGGGCCGGGGCTGGACGCGGACTGCGCGGTCGTCGTCACCAACGACACCGGCCTCACGCTGACGCGGGTCTACGTGCGCGACTCGGCGGAGTCGTCCTGGGGCATGGATCGCCTCGGCGTCAGCACGCTGGCGGACACGGACTCGTTCTCCCTCGACGTCCCGCCGAACCCGGGAAGCCACTACGATGTGCAGGCGTTCGACACCGACGGCCGCGAGTACCAGGACCTCGCGTTCGCCTGGTGCATGAACGGGGAGAGCCTGCCCGTCACGTTGGACCTCGACGACCGCATCCCGCTCGCGTGCGACCTCACCGTGACGAACGGAACCTCGCAGACGCTGAGCTACGTCTACGAGCGCACGTCGGGCACCGTGAGCTGGGGCGCGGACCGCCTCGGCGCGGGGGTCACGCTGGCGCGCAACGCGAGCGTGACGTTCTCCGTGGAACCAATGGCGAGCAGCGACCGCTACGATCTGCGCGGCGTCGACGGGGACGGCGACGACTACGTCGCCGGGGCCGTGAACTGGTGCATGGACGGCGAGCCGCTCGCCTACACCCTCACCGACGCCGACGCGACGTGGTCCAACACCACGCGCGCCGCCTGCACCCTCGACATCGAGAACGCGACCGGGCGCACGCTCGACGACATCCACGTGTACCCGGACGAGAACCCCTTCGCGACGAACGACTGGTGGGCCCCCGCGAACGTGGCGAACGGTGCGTCCGTGCAGGCCACCGTGCCGGCGAGCAAGCCGGTCGGCTACGAGATCTGGGCGCTGGACACCAGCTCGGACAGCTACCTCATCGAGAATGCGGGCTACTGCCTCGACGGCGAGACGATCTTCGTGACGCTCGACGCCAGCGTCCGCGTCCCCACCTAGGGCCGTCAGGGCATGCGCACCGGACGGCCGAGGTTCACGCCGTCCCGCACGACGGGGGTGTCCGCGCGAGGCGGCTGCGCCACCCGCGGCGCCGGGCGACCGAATCGGTAGGGAATCTCCGCGTGCATGCCGGCAGCCTCCGAGGCGCCGTCCACGACGATGACCAGGTCGTCCTTGGGCACCTCGCGCACGCGCACGAACACGCGGCCGCGCTTGGTCCCCGGCTCGGGCAGGATCGTCGCGGAGACGTCCCCGGTGACCTCGACGCCATGCGGCGCACGCACCTTCACCGTGAGGGGCGCCGGAAAGGCCGTCGCCATCTCGACCGCCCAGTCGACGGCGAGCGTGCTGCCCGCCTTCGGCGCGACGGGCGGCCCCTGCACGCGCACCTGGACGGGCGCGCGCACATCCGACAGGGGGGAGGGCGCCGCGACGTCCGGCGTCACGACCCCGAGACCGACGGGCGGGGCCACCGGGGCGTCCACCGCGACGGGTGCGCCGCCTGCGGCGGCTCCCGCGCAACCGACCACGCCGAGCAGGACCAGGACAGGGGGCAGGTTCATGGCGTTCCTCGTCGGCAGGTGGAGACGTCGAATGCGTAGGGGTAGCGGACACCCGGCGCGGCGGCGGCGTCGACCGCCGCGAGCGTGGCGTTTCCGTCGCAGATCAGCGCGTCGAAGAAATCCGCGAGCGTGAGCGCCGGGCAGTAGTTCGTGCCGCCGGGCGCCCCGTCCGGGTGACAGCCGCGGTTGGTCCAGTTCCCCGGCAGCCCGGCGTCGGCCCAGGTGCGCGCGAAGTAGGACCGCCCGAAGTACCCGGCCGCAAACGGCGGCCCGGACGGCAGCGGCTCCGTCATGCGCGGCGACGCCATCGACGCGAGCATGTCCGGCAGCGCGACCGGCGCGTCGGGGTCCACGTAGAGCGACCACAGCATCGCGGCGACCTCGTTCTCGTCGATGAGGTCCCACACGTTGCCCCCGTCGCGCACGCCCCACGCGCCCACGGCGGGCTCGTACCGCTCGGTGAAGCCGTCGCCATCGAGGTCGGCCCAGCCACGGGTCCCGTCGCCGTCGAGGTCGACGAAGCGGTCGGTGAACGGCTCGCCCGGGTTGCGAACGCCGTTCGAATCGACGTCGTAGAAGGCCTCGCCGAGGTCGTAGGCGCGGTTGGCGTTGGCGTCGATCCACGGCTCCGGCGTGTCGTACACGAAGTCTCCGTCCTGATCGGCGAAGGCGTCGGCCATCGTCGTCGGTCGGCTCCACCCCGGGTCGTACACGTAGTTGACGCCGCCCAGGACCACGTTGTTGCCGTACGCGCGCGCGGACGGATCGAACCAGAAGAACGTGCCGTTCTGCTTGTCCCAGTAGCGGGCATGGTCGCGCACGGCGGCGCTGTAAAAGCTCGCCCAGCCCTCCGACCACGCCATCGCCGGGTGGACCGGCACGCTGAGGATGTGCGGGCCCGCCTCGCCCGCCACGCGCCCGTAGGCGCCCATCACGAAGTGCCCGACCTCGTGGCCGGTGACGGCGTCCGCCCAGTAGCCCTCGTCCTGGCCGCCCGGCATGAACAGCTGCTGCTCGAAGCCACCCAGCGCGGAGGTCGGCCAGTTGGCCTGGCAGGCGCCGCAGTCCCAGTCGGTGTCGAGGCCCACCCACACGAGCAGCTTGCCCGGCAACGACGGATCGTCCGGGAGCGCACCGGCGGAGGCCTCGGCGCGCTCGAAGGACTCGCGGACCCAGTCGAACACCCGCGCGGCGCCGGCCCCGCGGGCAGCGTCGATGTGCAGGTCCAGGCCCGGGTGCGCCGCGAGCGGGTAGAGCCACGACCACGCGCTCGGCGTGCCGCTGTTGGCCGGGAAGCCTCCTGCGTACTGCGCGACCGCCGCCGGCCCCTGCCCGGGATCGGCCACCATGTACCGCGCGTTCCCGGAGGCGTCGTAGCTGACCGCGACGACGAGCACGTAGTCGTACAACCCCTGCGGATCGGTGTGGGCATGCGTCGGGACGTCGAGGCGGACGTCTCCCGCATCCTGGTCGCCGCCGGGCACATCGCCCGTGGTCGACGACGGGCGGGAGTCGAGCCCGACGCCGGTCACCGCGGAATCCCCGTACAGCCACGTCGCCGTGCGCGCGTCATAGCGCACGTGCTGCACGAAGAAGCCGCGCGCCGGCGCCTCGGTGAAGGCGCCCCAGTCCGTGAACGCCGCGTTCGGGCCGCGCACCGCGTAGGTCACCTGCCCCTGCACGCGCGCGCCGTTGTCGCACACCGCCGGGTAGGGGATGCTGTCGCAGCCGAACGCGCAGGCCTCGGCCAGCATCCAGCGGTTGTCGGCGCCGCAGGTCTGCATCGAACCCGAGTCGACACACCGGGTCTGTCCCGCGGAACACGACTCGGCGGCCTCGTCGAGCGTGTACGTCAGCCACCCACCCGAGGACGCTGCGGGCGGGTAACACCGCCCGTCCCAGTCGCGGTCGCCCGGACGCACCTGGTAGCTGCGGGCCGCCCGGTCATAGGCCGTGATCTGGATGACGCCGTCCTTGTTGGGCGGCGCCGTCGACGTCGCGGTGGCGCCGATCGCGAGGTCGTTCGGCTGGGCGAGGTTGCCGCTCTCGTAGGTGCCCCCGTCGCCGAAGTCGCCGAGGTAGAGGTCGGAGAGGGCCGCGGAGGTCCCGTTGGTGACGCGCACCTCGCAGGTCGGGCGCTGCCGGGCCACCATCTCCGACCGGCCGAGCGTCAAGGACTGGGTGTCGCCCCCGGCGACGCAGCTCAGGTTCGGCGGCGCTCCGGTCCACAGCCCGTCGCGGTAGTACCAGTCGAAGTCGGTGTCGTACGCCTCGACGACGTAGGTATCGCCCTTCATGGCGGGCACCAGGACCTCGACCGACGCGCCGTCGTCGAGCGGCGTGCCCAGAAGGTTGCCGCCCCCAGTCGGCGCTGTCGAGGCCGCCACGTACAGGTCAGAGAACGCGAAGCCGGAGGCATTCGTCACCGTGTAGAGGCACGGGTCCCGCTCGGAGAGCGGCAGGTCGAGATCGTCGAAGGTCACCGTGACCGTGACGGGCTCACCGTCGCGGCACACGGGGAGCGGCACGGTGTACCAGTCGTTGTCGGAGTCGTAGGCCCACGCGTACTGCTGCGGGGCGCCCTTGGACCCGGCGATGGTGGCGGGCATGCCGGTCAGCGGGAACCCGTCCGGCGCGATCACCGTGAGCGGGCAGTCGTCCGCGTTGACGATGGGCTCCATGACCCCGGGCGTGACCGTCACGTCGAGCGCTGCGCCGTCCGCGCACGCGCCGACGTAGGTGTGGTAGGCATCGCCGTCGGTGTCGACGGCATCGAGCCAGTAGCCGGCCCCCTTGGTCGCGGAGACCGGCGTGAGGAGGCCCTGCCCGTCCTCCAGCCGCGACGCGCCCGTCAACTCGAAGGTGGACCCCGTCCCGACGTCGCGCAGCGTCACGGTCTCCAAGGCGTAGCCGGTCGCGTTGTGGACCTGAAGGTCGCAGAGGGGGCGGCTCTCCAGCGGCGGATGGAGAGCCGCCCAGCCGAGGACGATCTCGTGGAACTCCCCATCCGAACAGGTGAACGCCGCGGCGCGCAGGTAGTCGTCGCCCTCGTCGTCCGTCGCTGCGACGTCGTAGGTCGCGCCGGGCTCCACCGTCGTCGTCCAGCTTCCGTTGTCCGGCAGGCGGCCGCTCGTGAGCAGGCTCGCGCCCGACGTCCCCGCCGGGGGCACCGACAACGCGAGCAGGGAATAGCCGGTGCCGTTGGACACCACGACGGTGCACGGCTGCGCCGGCTGCACCGGGCAGGTGGTGCCACTGTTGCCGCGGTCGTCCGTCCAGGTCGGACAGCCCCCCGTCTCGCACGATGTGGATTCGAGGGTCACCACCCGGTCCCCGGTCATCATCCAGCCGCCCTCGACGATCCCGTCGCACGTCGTCGGGTCCCACGTCGCCATGCCCGCGAGGGTGAGGCCACCCGAGCCGGTCTCCCCCTCGACGTGGCCCTCCATCTCCATGACGAAGGTGCCGTCGGGCCGATCGTAGATCGGCGGCATGTCGAAGGAGCGGAACTCCATGTCGCGGTTGCCGCCGCCGTCGAACAACGCGACGGAAAGGCCGTCCGACGGAAGCGACGTCGCGATCCGGCCCTGCGCGGACACGCCGTAGGTGCCGTCGAGCAGGACGCTCGCCTCGGACATGACGTACCCGAAGCCGTCGAGGGTCACGACGCCGTCGCCCGCGGCGTCGTAGATCACGTCGGCCGTGCCGAGCCACACGAAGCCGTCGGCGTCGATGCACGACCCCTGGAACGAACGGCGCGTCGACGTGGTGGCGACCGCGGGGCACGCCTCCCCTTCCTCACTCCGCGCCGCCAGATAGGACAGGAACCAATGAACGTTGGCTGGCAGCAGCGCGCTCTGGAACGCCTCGAAGATCTGCGCGTCGCTGCCGAGCGGAAACCCCGTGCCGGTGCCCGTGCCGGTCCCCGAACCCGTGCCGGTCCCCGAGCCCGTCCCGGTCCCCGAGCCCGTGCCGGTCCCCGAACCCGTCCCGGTCCCCGAGCCCGTGCCGGACCCAGAACCCGTGCCGGTGTCCGAACCCGTCCCGGTCCCCGAGCCCGTGCCGGACCCAGAACCCGTGCCGGTGTCCGAACCCGTGCCGGTATCCGAACCCGTCCCCGAACCCGTGCCGGTGTCCGTGTCGGTCGTGGAGGCGGTCGACGTGTCCGAGCCGGGTTCAGAACCGCTGTCGCTGCCCGTCGACGAGGATGTCCCGTCGCCAGTCGCGGACTGGGTCCCCGTGGCAGTGTGGGTCGGCGTGTCGCTGGGGCGCTCCTCGGGCGGCACCGTGGACGAGCACGCCGTGAGCAGCAGGAGCAGGGAGGAGGTCGCGGCCATGGGGTCCCGGGGAACCCTGCCACGCTACACGACGGAGGCACGGGCACGCAAGCACCCGCCGCGGCGGGCGCTCAGTCCAGGTCGTCGAACGTGCCCGAGTCGCGTCCGAGGCCCGCGGCGATCCAGGCCCGGATGGCCGGCAGCGTCGTCTCCTGCCAGGCAGGGGCGGTGCGCTCCTCCGCGAACGCGCCGAACAGCCGCGCCATGACGTAGTGCAGCTCCTCGTAGAGGAAGGCGCGCTCGTAGAGGATCTCGGCGGGGTCGCCGCCCTTGAGCAGCCCCGGCAGCTTGGCCGCCGCGATCTCGATGCCCGGCCCACGCAGGGTGACCTCGTACTCACGCTCCCCGCGACGCAGCGCGAGCTTTAGGTCGCGCAGCATCTTCCCGCCCGCGAGCGCCGCCCGTGCCTCGGGGCTGGTGCCCGGGTTGTCGCCGGTCAGGACCGCCGTCGCGCGCGCGTCGCCCGCCGGACGGAAGGCGATGCGGTCGTCCACCCAGAAGCTCACGTCGCCGGCCTCGTCGCCCATGACGAGCTCGCCCTCGCCCTGATCGCTGCGGAACCACAGCCAGAGGTAGAACTCCGACGCCACGTGCGGGGGCGCGCCCGGCATCTCGCCGTTCACGACCCCACCTCGGTGCGCAGGTCGCTCGCGCCGGTGGACACGAGCGCCTCGGACAGCTCGGGTCGGTCGGCGACGAAATCGAGCGGATCGAACAGCATCGGCGTCATCTCGAAGGTGCGCATGAACAGCTTCCGGAAGTGGTCGTTGACGAGGTCGCTGGCGTTGTGGAAGGCCACCCAGCCCTCGTTCACGTTCCAGCAGACCTCGTGGACTGCCACGCGGGGCAGGGTCTGCCGCAGCATCTCCAGCTCCAGCGCCTCCTTGAGCTCGGTCTTCACCGGCGCCGGGCAGCGCTCCCGCTGGTGCTCCTCGCACCAGGCGCGCACGCGTTTGTCCAGGTGCGCGCGGAAGAGCTTGGCGGGCAGCGTCTTCTTGTCGATGCGCAGCGCGAGCAGGACGTAGTGGTTGTAGAGCCACTGCTGGGTGTTGTCGAAGCGCGCGTCGAGCAGGTTGTGGACCTGCACCCAGCCCATGCGCTCCTCCTTGGAGGTCGCCGAGGGCGATTCGCGGAACGCGTTGGCGTCGAGCGACTCGCGGTAGCGCTCGCGCCAGTCGGCGGGAAGCTCGCCGTCGACGCGGTAGCGGCGCACGGACAGCGCGCCCTTCAGGAATCCCATGGTGTCCCCCGGACGAGCGGCGCTAACCGGGCGGGGACGCCACGGCCTCGTGCAGGCCCACCATCGCGTGGCGGAAGATGGAGAGGCGCGCGCCGCCCCGGAGCGCCAGCTCGATCTCGTAGCGTCCCACGCGGGTGAGGACTCCGGTGAACCCCTCCCCCTCTGCGAGCAGGACACGCACCGGGGTCTCCGCCTCGGCGAGGGTCGCCAGGCGACGGTCGGGCACGCCCCAGCGGTCCTGGGGACGGAGGGCCGGTTCCACCGACGCCGCCTTGCGGGCCGCGTCCCAGGCGATCGCGTTGCGGACACGACGGTGCGCGTCGGGATCGCAGGTGTAGACGAGCGAGGTCTTGCGCACCTCCTCGACGGTCCCGTCCGCCGCGCGGAGGACGACCTCGTAGGTACCGACGCGCTCGACGTGGACCGGGGAGGCCCCGCGGCCCCAGCGCGCGACCACGCGCGTCGTTCCGGCGACGAGGCCGGTGTGGCCCTGATCCTGCGCGATGCGCGCCTCGCAGCGACGACGGGCCAGCACCTGCGCGAGGTCCGCGTGCCCCATCGCGACCTGCACGGCAAGCGCGTGCGGGAGGCCGTGCTGGCGTTCCAGGAGCCGGGCCTGGTCCTCGAGCGCCATGCGCGCGAGGAGGTCGTTCGCCGTGGCCTCCCCGCGGACCACCCGACGCGCCGCGTCCCGGGGCAGCCCGGTGCTCGCGACGACGGCGTCGATGCGCGCCTCGAGGGCCCGGTCGACCCGCGGCGCCGCCGGACGACCACGGGGCGTCGACCCGCGACGCGGACCGGGACGCGGGGGTCGTGGAGGGCGGAAGCTCACCGTGCGATGGGGTAACGGACCCGCCCGC
>JACCDP010288619.1_pt1 | contig 19732 bp, 31 predicted proteins | sample 7445841 | NCBI WGS metagenome assembly JACCDP01 (sample SAMN15323441, study PRJNA562643) | freshwater metagenome | isolation source: river surface water | place: USA:Blue River Watershed | collected 2017-08-17
AAAAAGAGGGGCGGTTTCCCGCCCCCCTAAGATTACCTACTGCGTGAGAGTGTGGCTAGTATCGCCACTAGAAAGATGACTAGAATTTCCATCAGTGCTTAGGATAAAAGACTACGGGTTGATTTTTATCCCAGCAAGCACGGCATGGGCCGCACACGCCGCCTTGTTTGTAAGCAGGGCAGGTAACTTTCTCAGGGTTGCTAGTAACGCCCGACATGGTAACGCCCGCACGTTCAGCCGCGCCCGTAGGCAATGGGCCGTCCATCATGTAGGCAGAAAGCCTAACTGTCAGATTGTCGGGGAAGCCTCCATGCTTGAGAACGTAGGCATTGACTACGGCATATTCCCTAGTTGGAATCCAGTGGCGCACGTCAGGAGTTTTCTTACATACGGCAACGATATTTTCCAGATGCTGCAAGCTTTGAATGTCGCCGCTGTCATGCCAGCGGAAAACATTAATTGCCGCGTGGCTGATTTGAAATGCCATGGCTTCCACCCATTCGGGATGGGAGAGACTTTCAAGACGGCGTTGCAATGCTCTCTTGACATTGCCGAAAACGTAACGCCCTTTAAGGGCGTAACATTTAGAGCAGATGGAACCCGCAACGGCACGCAGTTTAGAGCCGACAATGCAGGCTTGAGCAGGGATGCTATAAGCAAAGCCTGGCATTTTAGACGGTTTCGACAAGCCGCCAGTAATTTGTTTCGCAATTTGTGGAGTCATAGGTTTCTAGGTTAGCAGATTATTCTTCCGTGTCAATTCCCATTGCACGCAATTCTTGACCAACGCGAGCAAGAGAAACAAGGTGGCCTTTTTCTTCCTCGCCTTCATCCTCGCCATAAGCAAGGTCAAAAGCATCGAAAACCGTATCAGCGTCGAGCTTGAGCGCGTCAAACGCTGGCGCGAGTGCTTCACGGTTGTTGTTCATCATCCAATCAACGAGGTTAACCAGAACATCAATGGCTTGTGTTTGTTTTTTCATAGGTGAGGAGACTTTACCACGGGAAAAGAGGGGCGCAAGTCTTTTGTGCATTTTTTTATTTTTTTATTTCTCTTGACAAGGCTCGCTTAGGTGTTTTACCTAGCCAGGGCCGCTTGCGGTAGGTATTTTTCTTAGTCCCCACCTAGGGTAAGCCTCTTGTCCCCTAGGCGGAAGAAAGTCAAGAAATTATATTTTTGCCAAACACTCAGGACAATTTACTCTTTTTTTGTCCTGTGTCAAGTGGATATGGTAAGAACCATGGCCGCAAAAAGCTTTTCTGCTGTCAACACATCCAATATTCCATTTGCGCATGTCTGTGCCGTCATAATGGGTGATTGAATCATTTGGGATTCCTTGGCGTTGAATGCCTTTGAAGTGGTAACTCATGATGAATAAGATACTAGTTTTTTATTCTTTGTCAACAAATTTCCACACAACGCCGAACTTATGATATTCTGGCTTCAATCCATACTTGGTTATTTCCTTTTCAGCCATCTTTAGAGTTGCCACGGTGACGCTATAAACCTTTTCTTTGTCTTTTTTCTTAGAGGCTTTGAACCAGAGATAGAGTTGTTCGTAAAGTTCAATCGTAAGCTTGAGGGTTTCGGGAATTGCTTTGTCCATGGGGAGAGTATAAGACTTTTTTGTTTCTTCACAAGTTCTTTTTTATTCTTTTTTACTCTTAGGAGAATTACCTATCCAGGCCCGCTTGGGCTAGGTATCTTCCCTAGCCTGATCTTTCTGTTTCAATCGGGCGCGAGCCAAACGGCGAGAATATTTCTTATGCTCATTCAGGTCGCGAATCTTGCGGCAGCAGCGGCAACCATAGCGGCAACGCTTGTTTTGGGAGCCGTCAAGGCATTCTTTCTTTTGTTCTTTGCGAAAGTCATCCATTATTGCTCGCCTTTCTTGTGTTTGGGATTGCGCCGATAGTCTTTGGCGCTTTTGTGTTTTTGCGGTGGTGGGGGAAGTTCCTTGCGCACGCGCTTTCTAAGATCGCTTTTGCGAATTACACCGACTTGATGTGTTTTCTTTTTCATAGTTTGCCAAGCTTATTCAGTTTTCGCACAACGTCAAGCTGTTCTTCAAAATGAGCAGCAATTTTTTCATCGCTCACGATGAGCATTTCCAGCATTCCCTTGAAGTAAGCTTCGTTAAAGAATGCGCGTTGCTCGACCGTCAAGTTTTTTCCACGGCTTTCTTCGCTGATTTTATTCAAAAGGTTTCCAGCTTGTTCAAATGTGTATTGCATAAACAAAGATAACCTTTTAGCTGCAAATGTCAAACATTTAAATAGCAAATTCGAAACGCTTTAATAGTAAATAGTGTGTTTTAGGTATTTTCCCTATAAAAACGTAGGGTTTTTACCTAGCCCAGGCGGGCCTGGATAGGTATCCTACCTAGGAGTTGGAGCGGGGAGGAAACACAACATAAAAACCTCCCCGCCCCTTTGCCGCCTAGAACCCTACAAACAGGGCGGAAATTTTCTTAGAAAGCTTTTCCTTAATCGTAAGGGCTTTTTCCTTGACTGTCGCGGTTTTGCGCTCGTTCTTAGCCAAAATGATTTTCGGCTTAGGATGCGGGCCGCTAAGATTGATTGCCTTAAGATTAAAAGGCGTTACTTCGTTAATTGGCTTAGAAAAGCTTTTGTCCTTGCTTAGGAGATATTCCCATGCGGCGTCTGCTTGTGTCGTGGATGTTTCTAGGCGGTGCATATTTTTTTTGATTAAAAAGTGGTGAAGAGGGTAGGGTTTGAACCTACTAGCCTAGTCAGGGGATTAGGGGCATTCTCCGATTGCCGTCTCTCTTCAAATTGTTTTACTGCCAAGCAAGTTCAAGACCCGCGATGTGAAGATTGCGATATTTGATTTCGTCGCCGTCGTCGTGGTCAACCACAAGCGCGGTCACGTAAGTTCGTCCGCTCTTGCCAGTGCCAACCTTGTCAATGTCCTTGACAGTGAAGCGGCGAATGCCGTTGGGTTTGACTTTGCTCGGGCCTTCGTTGAGGTAAACAACATGCTTGCCGTTGAGGGCTTCAATGACTTCCGCCTTTTTGTTGCGGAGAAGGGAAACAAGGTCGTCTTTAGTGAGGAGTTCTTTCATGGTGTTTGTTTTTTGGTTACGGGTTAAAGATAAGCGAGGAGGGGAGAGAAGTCAAGGATTAAACTTCGCGCCAGTTCCAATTTTTCACGGCCTCGGAAGTGACAAGGTGGCCTTCATTGTTGTCAATGCTTTTGGGGCAATCTTTCAGCACAATGAGAGATTTGCGCTTGATAACGTCGCCTTTGTCGCCGCGATTAACGTCCCCAATGCAAAGGTAAAGAGCTTGCGGGAACGTGTCGTTGCGGTAAAGGGAACCGACTTTGAACTTCTTGGCGCGGATGACGTTGTTGTTTTTGTTTTTCATGTTGTTTTCTTGGTTACGGGTAAAAATACCACATCTTAGAGAAGGCGCAAGTGTTTTTTGATCTTTTTTGATCTTTTTCTTTGCTTAGGGAGTTTACCTACGCCAGGCGGCCCTGGCTAGGTATCTCACCTAGGAGGGATTTAATTAAAATTTAATTTGCAATTCTTCAAAAACTTCCTTGATAAAATCTTCGGCGGATGTTTCGCTAATCGCCCAATCCCAGCCCCAATGGTCGCCAATTTTTGTTTTGTGTTTTTCGAAAGCCTTGGCAACTGCGGCTTCAAATTTTTTTGTTTGTTCTTCAGTCATAATGTTTTCGGGTTAACTGTTTTCTTCCTGATGGCTCCAAGCCTCCTCGCGGAGGCTGTCAAACCAATCTTCCATTTCGGCGGCTGCGGCGTGCATATCTTCGGCAGTTTCGGTGAAGTTCATTTCCATGGTGTTTTTGTTTGGTTAACAGTTACAGAATACCACAAAACAAAAGACGCGCAAGATAAAAAAGATATTTTTTTGCTCCTAAGATTTTTACCTATTCCAGGCGGGCCTGGGTAGGTATGCTTCCTAGGCTTTCTTACATCTTACCCAAGAACAATGCGGCTTCCTGCTTGCGCCTCTCAACAAGTCCTTTAAGAGTCTTTCCGTCTGCCTTAACATAAAGCATTAGAAGCGCGGCCGTGCGCTCGTAGTTGCCACCATTAAGGCGATTTTTGCCATTGACAAGGCGCGAAAGGTTTTCTTCTCCGCAGTTATAAACAAAAGACACAAGCGCGGCTTTCTGGTAAGCTGTGAGCGGAACGCGCACGATGCTTTCAACCTTGCGCTTCTCGGCTGGAATAATTTCTTCGACAAGAATGCGCGTTGCTTCTTTTTCTGTCATGCTCTTTCTTTTTGCAAGCTTGCCAGTGAAGCCATAACCAATGGTTAGTTCACCTGCGGGGCAGCGATAGGGGCGCGAATGAAAGCCTTCTTTTTGTTTGATAAACGAGACAAGTTTTTGATCTGCCTCCTCTTCTGTCATGATGGGCGCGACTTCTTCCACCTCGTCAACCTGCGGAATAGCTGGCGGCATTTGCGGCGGGAATTCGATCACTGGCGCGGGCGCGGGTGCTGGTTCTTTCTTGCAATGAAAGAAAACCGCCGCATCGAGGGCCAAAAAGCAAAGATTCATGAAGAAAAACAGTTTCATGGTTCTAAGGTAGCGTTTTTTGTTTGTTTGTCAAGCTCTGAATTCGAAATGCGCAAATAGCAAATACGAAATAGGCAGATAGCAAATAGAAAAAAGCGGGATTTTGGCGGATTTTGGGTTAGATTTGGGTTAGGAGATTCGTCGCGCCAGCGTAGGGAAATTTAGGTTGGCTCCCTATGCTTGGGTTAACCTGCGGCACCTGCTTCCCTTGCGAGACTGAAAAGGAAAAGCTCAAACGGCCCAGACGCATGAACCGAATCCCCCCTACTTTCTGATTCTGGTAAATCTTGCGGCCTGCTTCACTGTCAAGGCTAGCGTCAAGCAAGAATGAGGCGAGGGGGAAAGAGACGAAGGCGGAAAGCAAAGATGCCGCCTCAAGCGTGCCGTTGCCAAGGCAGCAAAAGAGCGCGCCTAGGGCAAAAGGAAGAATGCAGCAAAGGAAGGAAAGAGCGGAAAGGATGGAACTAGTTTTCATGGGTTTTAGCGTTTCGGGTTTTAGCGTTTCGGATTACTTGATGCGGCGAGCATAGTCAAAGGGGAAAAACTGGGGACAATCTGCCCGCAAGTCTTGTGCGAATTTTTCAAGCGCGGCCTTCACTTCATCCTTGGGGAAGGATTGAAGCGCGGCCCATGCGTGCGCCTGATATGGGGAAGGATTCGGATCAGCACGCCAGTCGAGTTTTTCAACAAGGGAAAGAATTTCGGGATTCATGGGAAAGAAGGGTTATTTGTTTTTTGCCTTGTCCAATAGCTTGTTAATTTTTTCCAGCTTGGGAAACCACTTGGCGACATATTCGCGCCATTCGGTTTCGGAAGCAAATGCTTCTTTAGGCCAGATAGCGGCAGCGAGTGCAAAGGAGTTTTCGTTCATGCGTTTATATTACCACTTCCCCAAGCTAACGCAAGCGCGAAAACATTTTTTTTCGTGTTTTTTATCTTATGAAAATTATCATGCCAAGTTTCGGATTAAAAATTTATTTTTTTTTTCGCTTGACACGTTTTTTCTCTTGACAACCTGGATTTTTGCCTCTTTTTCTTGCTTAGGGAATGCTTAGGGAATTTACCTAGCCAGGGGGGCCCTGGGTAGGTAAAAGTCTTAGGATTTTTAATCAGTTTTTAAGTGTTTTTCCTAGGGCTGTTTTTTTTACTTTTTTGTTTGACTTTTGAATTCACAGTCAACGCTTTTTTCAACCATCCAGTAAGCGGGAAGCGAGAGAGGAATGATTGCCATCATTGAGAAAATCGCCTCATCCATCTTGTTTTCCAAGATGTAAAAACAGGAGAGAAGAAGGGGGGCGACAACAAGGAGAATTGCCAGTGCCATGAGGAAGGAAGAGAGGAATTTCATGTGAGGGTAGAGTAGAGAGATTTGAGAGGGGCGCAAGCTGTTTTAAGAGTAAATTGATTCTTCCACGGCTTTCTGATAGATACCATTGGCCTCTTTAAACTGCCTTTCCCAAAAAGCCACAGAATCTTTCCAGTGTTCACTAGCAGGCGAATCAAGCAAATGACTTTGGGCGTTTTTTAGGCGATCTTCAAAAGAGCCGCTGGCAGCTTTTGAAAGGGAAAGCAGGGTTGCGAATGTTTCGCGTGAGATAGTGACGTTTTTCATGGCAAGGTTAGAGTAGAGAGATTCGAAAGAAGCGCAAGCTGTTTTTTTTCAGGCAATCGCTTTTTCTAGTTCTTTGATTCTTGCCACCGTGCGAAGCATGGAAGCGGCGAGATTGTAAACGATGGCATGGCTTCCGCTTCCGCCAAAGGCTTTATAATGCACGCGGAATTCAATCTCGCTTTTTTCGATGCTTGTGATGGCATAGCCATTTTTGGTGACTTTGGCAATGAGGGCGGCTTCGTCAGAAGTAAGGTTCATTTGGTTCATGCGTTTATATTAGCACAGCACAGAGGGGGCGCAAGTGCTAAATGCTTTTTTCTTTTCTTTTTTTATGACATGGTAAGGCGTGCCAAGATTACAGAAAAGATTTTTTTTCTTTTTACTTGACAAGGGCGGCTTAGGCATTCTTCCTATGCTTAGGCGTGCCTAGGCTAGCTAGGGTAGAGGCTTAGGGATTATACCTACCCAGGGGGGCTTGGCCTAGGTAAAAGTCCTAGGGTTTAGGCTCGCTTTCCTAGGGAAGTCTTATCGCATAGTTGTAAGGATAGAAAGATGGATTATCTCTAGTAAGTGTTTCACTGTATTCTTCTAGGGCTTGCTTAACGCTTTCCCTAGGCAAGGCTACTAGTTCCTCCCATGCCCGCTTCTGATAGGGGGACGGCCTAGGCTCGGCACGCCAGTCTAGTTTCTCGACTAAGGATTTGATATGTTCGTTCATAGGGAAAAGGCTTGTCAAATGTTTTTTTTGCTTAGTGTGAAACGCTCATGATCACTGGACGCTTGGCAGCGTCAACGCCTGACTGGACTGCCAAGACGCTAACGGCTGCGTCAATCGCGTCTTTATAAAGAGGGTGAATCTTGTGCGACTTCTTAAAGCTTGGCACATGGAATACGCCAGACAAGGGAGTGGTCACGCCTCCCTTGCTTGTAGAGAACTGCACGGTGACGGTGACGGGGCGAAGGGTAGAAGAGCGAGTGAGTTTCATGGCAGGGTTAGAGTAGAGGGGAAAGGGAAAGGCGTAAGTCTTTTTCTTTTCTTTTTTGCGCTCAGAGTTGAATCTGAGCGGTGAAGAAACTTTTATATTTGCCATCCTCCGTTTTAAATGTGGCATACTGCTTGCCAGTCTTGGCAGAGATTGCAACGTGGCGAAAGGTAAGGCCACAGAATTCGTGAATGCCGCTCTCTGATTCATACTTGAGAGAGGTCATGCCAGCCAGCACGGTTTCCAGTGGCGTTTCATCCTTGGCAATCGTCACCTCGCGAGCGGGACGGGCAAGGAGAGCGAGAATGTCGGCTTGAGAGGCGAAAGGTGAGGTGTTCTGTTCCATGCATCTATAGTAGCACGCCCCTTTTCCCGTGCAAGTGATAAAAGCATTTTTTCTTTTCTTTTTTCAGGTATTGAGACGAGTCGCAAGAAGGCACCCCCCCCATTTCCTAGAAAACCAGGGGGAATTGAATTTTGGAAAAACACCAGGGGTGGGTTTTTTCAATCTATCATTCAATTTTCCCCATTTGTATTCTTTCTCACTATTTGTATTCTTCCCCTCTCTTAACCTTCTTTCTCTATTGTTTCTTTATTATATATCCCCCCCTATTTCCAGAAAACGCCAGCGTTTGCTAGAATCAGTATAAACCTCGACCTCAAAAAAAATCAGCCGAGTATTTCTGCGAAAGTGTTTTCAGATTCCGAATATATTATCTTTTTATATCCCACTTGATCCAAGACTCTTTGACAATTTGGACAGGGTTTAGCAATTGATACTTTGTTGTTGTTATCTATTCTAATGTTTACAAACGTGTAACGCGAGCAGTCTTCCTCGCCCAAGCGCAAGAGTGCGCTAATCTCAGAATGCAAGCAAGGATGGTATTGGCTGGGGTTCTTCTTGTACCCATGATATTTACCCATGCGATGATATGGGTGTTCTTTGTTGTAGTTGTTCATCCCGATGCTCAGGATGCGATTTTTATTAAATATAAATGTAGTATGAAAACTCTTGCCTGTTTGTTTTTGTGGCCTGAGTCCCAAAGATATTTCGATACATTTTTCCAATCGCTTGTTCACTAGTGTAATTTAACTTATAACGCTCTATTGTCAATGGCTAAATTCATTAAATACACTGATGTTCCTGTTTTTGCTAATTTTAGCAGCCCCGATCAAGCCCCAATTACAGGTGGCAGCAATACTGACTTGATGGCCGCGAATGATGTGAACATTAGTTTTGAAACATCTCTAGAGCCGCGAAAATACCTAGGGCAGAATCCCATTAGCAACGACTACGCTCCAACTGGCCCACTTCAAGCAAAGATTTCTTTTTCTTGGTTTCCTCTAATTGGTTCAAACGCAAACTCTAGACCAATCTCTCAAACAGGAGTATTGGGGCTAACGGGAGATTTCGCCACTGGTCATCAGATTCGCGTTGGTAATTTCTTGTTCAAAGAGTGTTACCTGAATTCCTATACTATTCAGATTACTCCCTATCAACCAATTATTTTTAGCGCCGATTTTAATAGCTATGACGTTAGTGGCATTCAAGGCACTGAATTTACGGGCTTGAGAGGCGCACCAGCACTATTACAAGCTGCTGGCACAGGAGCTTATTTTGATGCCTTGCACGCGCTAGCAATGGGCATCACGGGAACATTGGAACCTCTGCCCAAATCAAAGAAGAGCGTTCAGATTAACACAAGCTGTTCCAGAACGCCAATCTATACTCTTGGCGGCGAATTCCCTGAACAAGTCATTTTAAACGGTGTGGAAAGAACTCTCACAATCGAGGGCGAAAATGTTGGCAATATTATTGATTTTAATGGCAGCGGCGATGGTTCGTTAGTTAGTTTTAGGTTTTCTCCTTTTAGAAATTTTATTACTGGCACAAGTTTTAATCCCCGTACTGATTACGCCTTCTCGATTGACGTTAGCGGCAAAATAGTTTCTCAGTCTCTCTCCCTACAGCCAGGAAATACTTTAAATGGCAGTGTTTCCGTTAAAGAAAACATCTATTAAAAGTGTATATACTTTTAGATGGCAAAATCTAAAAAATCATCAGACGGTTCTGTTGAGATCGGTTCAGCAGAAAGAAAAATTGACTTCAAGCAGCGCAAATTTAAATTCTCAGAAAAGCAAAAGAAACTCTTAGAAATTTGCCTAAATCCCGAAACAAAGGCTGTATTCATCACTGGCCCAGCGGGAAGCTCCAAAACCTTTATGGCGGTTTATGCTGCCCTGAATCTTTTAGCAACAAACAAAGATTGGGACATGACTTACATTCGCAGCTTGGCGGAAAGTGCTGATCGAGGCATTGGCAGCTTGCCAGGAACTGTGGATGAGAAGTTCACTCCTTTCTTGATTCCTCTAGAGGATAAAATGGAGGAAATCATTAGCACCCCATCTATTATTAATCTTAAAAAAGATGCAGTCATTAATGCAATGCCTGTAAACTTTATTCGCGGCTCTAGCTGGACAAACAAGATTATTGTTTGCGACGAAGCTCAGAATTTTTCTAAAAAAGAATTAGTTACCATAATCACTAGAATTGGTGAGAATGCTAAACTGTTTCTTTGTGGTGATTTAATGCAGAGTGATATTCGTTCTAGCGGATTTAACCAATTTGTTGAACTCTTCAACGATGAGGAAAGCGCTGCTCTAGGAATCCACGTTTTCAAATTTGATAAAGATGACATTTATCGCAGCGAAATTTTGAAATTTATCGTCGGGAAGCTGGAACAATTGGATAAAAAGGTGTAATATTTATTATGCCCGAAAAAACCCCGTTCTCCAAGAATTCCTTCGATTGGTTCAGCGCCCTTAAGAGTGTTGTTCTTGTAATTGCGGGCATTGCTGTTCTATGGTTAAATAGTAATTATGCGTCCGTAGTTGATTTGCAAAATTTGCAAAAAGAAGTTGATCATATTGAGGCAAAAACACAAGTTCTTGATCAAAAAATGCAATCTATTGTTGAATTAATCAATACGAAGCTTGAATATATTAAGCGAGACACGGACGAGATTAAGAAGAAACTAGAACAAAAATAATATATGGCATCATCATTTTGTACTTCCTGTGGTTTTAAAATGACTTATAGTTTTTCACCACCGAATTTTTGCGGCAAGTGCGGAACTAAGTTATCAGCCTCTTTTTCTTCTGCCAGTTCACCTACACAAGCAAAAGCTAGAAACAGGGAAGACGAAGAAGAGTTTGAAGATGAGGATGATGAAGAAACCTCCTCTTCGGAAGAAGTGCCATTTATTAAATCTTTTGCTTACGATTTAGAAAATGATTCTGGCAATCGCCAATACCAACTTGGCGAACTCTTTGGCCAACCTAAAACCTTTGCTCGTAGAAACCGTTCCATGTCTGTTGATGATTTTAAAGAGCGGCATGGCAAAAAAGAATAAAATATCTTTCGACGAAAAACTCGAAGTAATCCAAAACGAAATTCGTAAGCGCCGTAATAAATGGCAGCTTAATATTTTGAAATGGATGTCTTTCGAGGATGTGGAGCAAATTATAAAGCTTCATGTTTTCAAAAAATGGTCCATGTGGGATCAGACTAAGCCTTTGGAGCCTTGGCTTTCTAGGATTATATCTAATCAGATTCGCAATCTGATTCGTAATAACTATACAAACTATATCAGACCTTGCACTAACTGTCCTCATAATCTTGGAGATGACTTTTGCGCTCTTTTGCCAAGTGGCGTGCAAGGTTCGGGCTGTGAGCTTTATGCTATTTGGGAAAAAAGCAAAAGATACGGATACAATATCAAACTTCCGCTTGAGTTAGAAAACCATTCCGCAGAAGTGGAGAATATTTCTAGTCATTGCATTAATTTTGACGAAGCTATTCTTTCCATCAACAAACAAATGAAGGAAGTGTTGTCTGAAAACTATTACGCAGCTTATCAAATGTTGTTTTTCGAAAAGAAAAGCGATGAAGAAGTTGCCAAGTTCTTAGGTTATAAATCCAACGAGAAAAATAGAAAAATCGGCTATAAACAAATTAAAAATCTGAAAAAGCTTTTTAGAGACAAAGCCATTGAAATTTTAAAAAACTTTGATATTCTATGAATGAATTAACAGAAGAGCAAAAGAAATTTATTAGGGAAAACTACTCAAAAATTCCCGATTTAAATGAGCTAACAAGAAGTTGCTTTAATAATCCAGAATTAGATGGCAGAAAAAAGGAAGGTCGTTTAGTCAGGCAGTTTTTAATTGATAATAATTTCCAATATTCAACAACTAAAAAGGCAAAAGGCGACGAAGTTGAGTTGTCTGATTCTCAAAAAGAATTCATTTTAATGCAGGCCCAAGCTGGGCTTTCATCTCTCAGGATTGCGGAAATTGTTTTTAAAGATCGAGAGGTCAAGAAGTTGGGAATGGAGCAGCGAGCAGTATTAGATTATATTCGTTCAGTTAATCCTGACTTTGTGATTGGCAACGAAAACGCTGTATTGACAGAATATGTAGCGCCAAAAGCTTTTAGCCGTATTGTTAAAAAAGTTAATGACGCCACTGGTTTGACTCTAGAAGAGAATAAAATGTCAAGACAGTATAAAGTTTGCTTGGATAAGCTTGGTATTAACTTGAACAATTCTCGCTTTGTCGCGATCATGAACAACTACCTTTCCATGAAGGATAGAGTGTTGTTTGAAGAAGAGTTTATTCGTTTGACTTGGGATAAGCCAGACTTGTCTGCTGACGAACTAAATCTTTACATGAACGTCTGCAAGGAAATTATTAACCTTGAAGTTATTGGTAAACACTTGAACAAACTAAATGAACAGTTTGACGAAATTGAAGATCAGCAAGACATGAGTGTTCGTTTGGCTGAAATCATCAAGGCAAAGTCTAGCGAATATCACCAGTGCGAAGGACGAATTGAAAACCTAACTAAAAAGCTACAAGGTGATCGCGCCGAAAGAATGAAAAGCAAGCATAAAGAAAATGCTTCAATCATTTCTCTTGTTCAGCTTTTCCAAGACGAAGAAGAAAGAAAAAATATGGTTAAAATTGCAGAAATGCAAAAAGAAATCGTATCTGAAGAAGCGAATCGTCTAGAAAGCATGGGCGAATGGAAGGCTCGCGTTTTAGGTATTTCAAAAGAAGATGTCATTTAACTGTTTAGAGTGTCAACAAAAATTCGATAGCGAAAGAAGTCTTCATGCTCACATTAAAAAGCATGATATGTTTTTACATGATTATTATGTAAAGCATTTTCGCCGCAAAGATTTATTAACTGGCGACCTGCTGCCGTTTAAAAACAAGGAGCAATATTTTTCTTGTTATTTTCTTAATCAAGAGAATCAGAAAGCTTTTTTTGATAAGCAGTATCCAAAAGATTTGGGCGTTCAGATGATTCTTTTAGAAATGCTGTCTTCAAAAACAAAAGAAGAAATTTGCCCACCAGAAATCGTTTTAACTAGCTATGGTTTGCCAAGCATCTCTGTATACAAGAAGTTTTTTGGAAGCTATACGCACGCCTGCGCGGGCGCTGGAGGCAAACTACTTTACAACGGAAAAATACCCCAAGATTTCCGTCAAAAAGTGAATGCTAAAATTTTTATTGATACGAGAGAACAGCAACCCTTATCGTTTTCAAAGAGCGAGTCTCTTAAACTTGACTTGGGTGACTATGCTATTGAAAATGATTTTTTCGACTATACTTTTGTTGATCGAAAATCAGAGGGCGATTTTAAATCCACTTTAAGTCAGGATAACTATGACCGTTTTCGCAGAGAGTTGCAAAGAGCAAGAGAACAAGAATGTTTTATTTTTGTGGTTGTAGAGAGCGACTTCTCTCAAATCGAAAAGAATAATTCCAAAGGTAAGCATCAAGCAAACCTAGCTTACATCTACCATAACATGAGAACTTTACAACTAGAATTTAGCGATTGTTGCCAATTTGTCATGACTTCAAACAGGGAAAATAGCACAAAGTTGATTCCTCGCTTATTAAAGCATGGTAGAAATTTGTGGAAAACAGATTTACAATATTATATAAACGAGGGACTTTTACATGGCTTGGATTGAAGGAAACCAAAAACGTCGAAAGCATTTCAATAAAATCAATGAAGAGATTCTCTCTAAAGAGGGCTACCTTGAAGAAAAGGAAGCTAAGATTTTGCTTTATAAATTCCTCAAGGAGAATCCATCCTTCACTTGTGAATTATTAACTGGCGTTCGCTTGTTTCCGTTTCAGCACATGGCTATTAAGTCTATGATGCTCACTGATTATTTCTTAGGCATCTGGAGTCGTGGTCAGAGTAAAAGCTTTACAACGGGTTTATTTGCAGCGTTAGATGCTACTCTTAACCAAGGCGTTCATATTGGCATTATTTCCAAGTCTTTTCGACAGAGCCGAATGATCTTCAACAAGATTGAGGATACTATGAAAACTCCGAAAGCAGCAATGTTTTCGGAAGCGGTCACTCGCATTTCGAAAAGTAATGACCAGTGGGTAATGGAAATTGGCCGCAGTAAAATTACTGCTCTTCCTCTAGGCGATGGCGAAAAACTTCGTGGTTTCCGTTTCCAGCGAATGATTATTGATGAGTTTTTGCTCATGCCTGAGCGAATCTATAACGAAGTTATTGTTCCGTTCCTATCCGTCACGGAAAACCCTATAGAACGCCAAGAAATGTACAATCTAGAGTCAAAGCTAATTGAGAGCGGCAAAATGAAAGAAGAGGATCGCACTCAATGGGTTAACAACAAAATTATTGGCCTTTCTTCTGCGTCTTATAAATTTGAATATTTATACAAGATGTATCAACAGTACGAAAATCTTATTCTCAATCCTGAGAAAAATGACGTTGCTCATCGCGTTATTATGCATTTGAGTTATGACTGTGCGCCTACTCAATTATACGATCAGTCATTAATTCAGCAAGCGAAATCAACCATGAGTCAATCTCAGTTTGATCGAGAGTTTGGCTCCATGTTTACTGACGACTCTAGCGGATACTTTAAAGTGAGTAAAATGGCAGCTTGCACCATTGAAGATGGTAGAGGTCAGTGTGTTGAAGTCGCTGGCGATCCACAGGCAGAATATATTCTTTCTTTTGACCCATCTTGGTCTGAAAGTGAAAGCTCTGACGACTTTGCCATGCAAATCTTTAAGCTTAATAAGGAAACTAAGCAGGGAACTTTAGTCCACAGCTATGCAATGTCAGGCACTAGCTTGAAGAGTCATATTTTTTACTTTTTATATCTACTACAGAACTTTAATATTATTTCAATCGTTGGTGACTATAACGGTGGCGTGCAGTTCCTTAATGCTTGTAACGAGAGTGAGATGTTTAAAGAGGCTGGGATTAAAATTGAATGCTTTGATGCTGACTTTGATAATCCACAAGAATATCAAGCTGCCCTTAAAGAAGCTCGAAACCAATACAATATCGAGGCTAAAAGAATATGCTTGCTTCGCAGGCCAACTTCTTACTGGATTCGTAGCGCGAACGAGCTTTTGCAATCAGCATTTGACCATAAGCGTATTTGGTTCGCTGCTTCTGCTATTGATGACGACTATCAGCGCCAAAGATCAAAGAATATTCCCATTGATAAAATTAAATTCCTACGCTCCGCTGATTCAGAAGAAAAAGGTGATGCTGCCAAGATGATTGATTTCATTGAGCATCAAAAAGACATGATTGACCTTACAAAAGCTCAGTGTGCATTGATTCAAATCACTACTACTGCCCAAGGAACGCAGTCTTTTGATTTGCCATCAAATCTCCGTAGGCAATCTGGGCCAGACAAAGCTAGACGAGATTCTTATTCGGCACTTGTTCTTGGCAATTGGATGATTCAAACCTACTTTGACATGATGGATTATAAAGCAGAAGAAGTGGAAACCACCTTTACTCCATTTTTGATTTAAAGTAACTTTAAAGTTGGATTCGTTCTTTTTTTGTGTAATATTAAAGGATGTCCCGCGCCTATAATAAAAAATCAGATTATTGGAAAAAGTTTGATAAAAAGTCACAATTAAACTTTTCCGAACAGATTCAAGCAAGTAGTATTGATCCTGTCTTAGCAGGTGAACCTTTTTATACATCAGATGCTTCTGTTTCATTGCAGGTTTCAAAAGCTTCTAGAGAAGGTCTAACACGAACAGAGGCTACTGGAGGTCGTTTTAATAGAGCGGCTCTAGCGCCAACTTTTGATCGCTACAGCAGCATTCGTGCTGGTATGCTTCCTTACAGCTATTCTAACGATGGCGTTTATATCAGAGAAGCTATTGAACTGTGTCAAAAAGCTTATGCTAATGTTCCTATTTTCCGAAATGCTATTGATCTAATGTCTGAATTCTCCAATGGAGAGATTTATCTTGAAGGCGGCACAGAAAAATCAAGAGACTTCTTTTATCGCTGGATGCGCAAAATCCGCATGTGGGATTTAAAGGATCAGTTTTTCCGCGAATACTATCGCAGTGGAAATATTTTCGTTTACCGCACCGATGGTAAGTTTGACCTAGAAGACTTTAAGAAACTATCAACCGCTTACGCAGCAGAAGGGGATGTTACTGCAAATACAATTCCCCTCAAGTATATCATGCTTAATCCTTTTGATATTGTGGCTAAACGCGCTACAACTTTCAGCGCCATTAACTACGAAAAGGTTCTATCAGAGTATGATTTGGAAAGGCTTCGTCATCCTCAAACAGATGAGGATAGAGAGCTTTTAAATTCATTTCCAGAAGAGGTTAGAAAACAGATTAATACTGGCGCTTTTGCCAAGAACGGATTAAAAATTAAGATTGACCCAACAAAACTACATTTCGCATTTTACAAGAAACAAGATTATGAACCTTTCGCTATCCCTTTTGGCTATGCTGTACTTGCAGACATCAATGCCAAACTTGAACTCAAGAAAATGGATCAAGCAATCACTCGCACAGTTGAAAACGTCATCCTACTTATCACAATGGGCGCACCTCCAGACAAGGGAGGCATCAACCATAACAACCTCAGAGCCATGCAAGACTTGTTCCGAAACGAGTCTGTTGGACGAGTTCTCATCTCAGACTACACAACAAAAGCTGACTTCGTTATTCCAGACCTTAACAAGGTGCTTGGGCCAAGCAAATATGAAACCCTAAACAGGGACATTGAACAAGGTCTTCAAAACATTTTCTTTGGCGATGATAAGTATGGCAATATCGCCACAAAGATTGACATGTTTGTTGACCGCTTGAAAGAGAGTCGTCAAGCATTTTTAAGTGAATTTTTACAGCCAGAAATTAAGCGTATTGCTAAAAATCTAGGCTTCCGTTCTTTTCCAGAAGCTCGCTTTAAGGAAATTGACTTCAAAGACAATACTCAACTCCTTCGCGTTACTACTCGCCTTATGGAACTTGGGGTTATCACTCCTCAACAAGGTCTTACAGTGTTCAATACTGGCAGATTCCCACAGGCAGAAGAAATCGCACCCGCTCAAGAAACCTTTGTTTCAGATAGGGAAAAGGGATACTATAACCCCATCGTTGGTGGGGTTCCAGTAACAGCTCCACCTGCATCCGAAGTAAACAAAACTCCTAAATCTGCTGGTCGTCCACAAGGAGCAATTACAGAAGCTAATTTCTCTCGTAAAAACATTCAAGAAGTTATTTATAAGATTGAAGATTTTGACAGCACAGTTAAAGCAAAAGCTAAGGAAGTCTTGGGAGTTAAGAAGCTTAATAAACAGCAGTCTTCCGCTATTGACGAACTCTGCAAAAAAGTTATTTGCGCTTACGAAATAGATAATTGGGAAACTAAAGCTTTAGAATGTGTAAAAGACTTTAATCAGATTGAATCTTTGGGGCTTCTTGACGAAGTTTCAGAGATTGCTGAATCTCACCAGTTAGACTTCTATTCTGCCGCAATTCTTCACCATAGTAAAACTCATGAATCCTGAACAAGTACCAATTCCTCTTGAAAAAACAATTAAAATTATTAATGGAGTCGTTGAGGTTTCCATTGCTGAAGTAACTATGACTGATAAAGAAAAAAAGGTCTATAAAAAGTTCATGGCTAAATGTGTTGCTTCATCTTCTAAAGATAAGAAAGATGCAATGGTCGCTTGCGCTGTTGACTTCAAAAAAATGAAGGAAAAATTAATGGCGGAAGATGAAGAAGAAGATGACGAAGAAGAAGACGATATTGAAGAAATTAAAAAAGAAGCCGAAGAAGAAGAGGAAGAAGAGGAAGATGCAGAAAAAGGCAAAAGTCTTGAAGAAAAAATCAAGTTAGAGGAAGAAGATATTAAAGACGACCAAGAGTACCTTCAAGAATTAAAAAAGAAGCTCAAGAAATCAGAATCCGCCACCAAGAAACAGGGCAAAATGGAATACAATGAAAAACCAAAGACTCCTGCTAACAGCGTTGGTATTATTACTGTTGATCAGATCAACAAGTGGGAAAGAGCCGAGAAAAACGAAACCCACTTGGACGAATTAAAAGAAACCAAGACTGTCTGGAAAAACACCATAGATTTATAATGAATTTTAAATATAAAACAAAGTTCGATGTATCTTTACGCCAATGCTCCATTGGTGATAACTCTTTTATTTCAAAAGCTTCACTCGAAAATTTAAAAAGCCTTCTTCCCAGCAATCAAATTGATCTTAGTAAAAATATTGATTTGATGGGCGTGGCTTTTGACGCAGCAGTAATCAACCAATTTAACAAAAATGACGACGGAATTGACTCAGAAACCGCTGTTAACATTGCCCCGTATTTCATTCATAAGCCAACCAATATTGAGCATAACAAACAAAAAATTGTCGGGCATATTGTTTCTGCTGGTTTCAATTCTTGGGGAGACAATCTGCCACTAAGCAATGAAGAAGTTCTTGGCTCAAATGGATTGATTAACTTGGCTCTAGGAGCAGTAGTTTATAAACTTGTTGATCCGCGATTCACTGATTTAGTTTATAAATCAACCAGCGAAGGTAATGACTTGTTTAACAGCGTTTCTGCAAGCTGGGAACTTGGCTTTAGCGAATATGTCTTAGCTGTTGGCAGCACAAATTTAAAAGAAGCCGAAGTCATCTCTAACCCAAAACATATTGAAGAACTTAAGGGTAGATTAAGAGCTTACGGCGGTAACGGTAAGATGGAAGATGGTTCCAAAATCTATCGCTTAGTAAAGGGAAATGTTTTCCCACTTGGTATTGGATTCACTTCAACTCCCGCTGCAAATGTTAAAGGTCTTCTTCTTGATAATGCAGAAATTGAAGAAGAAGTAACTTTCAAAGACAAAAGGGATAAAAAAGTTTTCGCATTTACTGAAAATAAAATTTCCCAATTTCAAATTAAAGATGTAAACAACAAAAAATCTATGGATTTAGAAACATTTCTTTCAGAATTAAAGGCTTCTCTACAAGAGAAGAAATTCTCCGAAGAAGCAATTGCTGGCATGACCAGTACTTTTGCTGATGCTATTCGTCAAAAAGATGAAGAATATCGCGCTGCAAAGCAGGAGAAAGAAGCTTCCGAAACAAAAGCCAAGGAACTCCTTGCTTCTGTTGAAGGTCTTCAAAAAGAACTTTCAGACACTAAAGTACGTCTTCAAGAAATTGAAGCTGCTCAAGAAGCTGAAAAAGCTCTAGCTCATTTCAACGCTCGCATGGAACAAGTTGATAGTGTTTATGCTCTCGAAGACGAAGATCGCAAGATTCTCGCTTCCGAGCTTAAGACTCTCGACCTAACCGACGAAGCTTTCGCCTCTTATCAGGAAAAACTAGCAATTGTTTGGAAACACAAAAACAAAGAACATATTGCTCGTCTAGCTGAAGAAGCCGAAGCTAAAATCGCCGCCGAAGTTGAAAAGCGTCTCACTGAACTTAATAAGTCAAACGCTTCTGTTGTTAAAACACCAGAAGAATTGGCCGAAGAAGCTCTTGAGAAAGCTAAGGCTTCTGAAAAAGAAGGCATTGTAAATAACAACGGTGAATCTGGCAAAGAAACCAAAAGCTTCAAAGAAAGATTCGCTGCTGCTTTTTCTCGCGAAAATATTTCTATTTCCTAACTCTCTCAATTAATCATTTATGGCTACAAGACTACTCCCATTCCGTCAATATGATGACAACGATGTTGTCAACATGTATGCACTAGTAGACGCCGCAGTCAACGACAGTGTTACTGGCGTTGGTTCTGGCGATGCTGGTGTTTTCGTTAAAGTTTCCGCTGGAAACTTCGACCTCGATCCTGTTTCTTACGCTACCAATAGCTACCTCGGCAAAACCGACTATCCTTTCGTTGGCGCTAACCAGTATCCTTCTGTCAACCTAAAGGTTACTCCTGCAGCTTCTGGCGACACTACTAACTGCCTAGGCATCACTCTCCGTCAGACTGCTAAGTTCGACGAAAACGGTGAAAAGCTACTTTACTATCGTCAAAAGGCCGAAGAACTCATGTGCGTTCTTCCTGGTCAAGCTGTTCCTGTTGCTACTCGCGGCATCTTCTCCCTTGGTAAGAATGCTTTCGGCGGCGGCACACTTACTGGTAACAACCTTTTCGTTGGTAGCGGCATTAAGCTTTCTGCTACTCAAGGCAACATCAC
>JACCDP010916012.1_pt1 | contig 19721 bp, 19 predicted proteins | sample 7445841 | NCBI WGS metagenome assembly JACCDP01 (sample SAMN15323441, study PRJNA562643) | freshwater metagenome | isolation source: river surface water | place: USA:Blue River Watershed | collected 2017-08-17
AGCATCCGCCTCTTTCAAAATCGCCACAATCTGGCTCTCAGTAAACCGTGCCTTCTTCATGCAAAACCTCCTGTCGTTAAATACTGCCAAACAACAGAAAATTCCGCACCCCCAGTGTCTTAATTTAGGGGGAGACTACATACCCATATTTTGATTACTGCTGATATTTCACCTTTTTTGGCTAGGATTCCCTCGATTCTTGTAGCCATGATTTTTACTTGGCTGGCGAACCGGAAACACACCTTCAAGATCGCCTCCCCCCGCTCGCTCCGTGAGGTTGCCCGCTATTCCGGAGTGGCTGCGGCTGTGGCTGCTTTGAATTATTTTATTTACTCAGGGCTCTTGCTGATTTCGTTACCGCCATTCGTGGCGATTATGGGAGCTACGGTTGTTGTGGCGGTGTGCAGTTATTATGGATATAAACATCTTGTGTTTGATTATCCCGCAAATGGTTAATTGATCAAATGCTGATTTACCAATATAAAATGAACGGAGCGGCTGTTTTTCTTAGATAGAGAAGCACGGCTACGAGCTATACGCATCCTCTAATATCTCAATATATAGGACATGTTCGGGCCATGAAAATCTGTGTCGTGATCGGTACGCGGCCCGAGGCCATCAAGATGGCTCCCGTGGTGCTAGCGCTGCGTGGGCAGCCAGATGATTTTGCAGTCACCATCTGCAGCACCGGTCAGCACACCACCATGCTCGATGGTGCGATGGGTGCATTTGACCTGAAACCTGACGTTGAACTGGGGGTGATGAAGCCAGGTCAGTCGCTGGCAGAACTCACAAGCCGGCTGCTACTTGCACTTGACGCACACTTCGAGGCGACGCAACCCGATTTGGTTCTGGTTCACGGAGACACTACGTCCGCCATGGCCGGCGCGCTGGCAGCCTTCTACCGTCAGATCGAAGTAGGGCATGTGGAAGCTGGGCTTCGAACCGGCAACTTGCTCTCGCCTTTTCCCGAGGAATACAACCGGCGCTCGGTGGCGATCTCGACCCGGTACCACTTCGCTCCGACGCCGGCAGCGCGGGCCAACCTCGAACGAGAGGGTGTTGCGCCGGACAGCATTATCGTGACCGGCAATACGGTGATTGATGCGCTGCTACTTACCATCCGCGCTCTGGAGGAATGCCCCGAGGATGTAGCACAACTGCGTGCCCGCCTGCTTCCGCAGATTGGCTTCGATATCGAAGCACAGCCCTTCGTGCTGATTACGGCGCACCGCCGCGAGAACTTCGGCACCGGGCTCGACAACATCTGCTACAGCATCCATGAGCTTGCCAAAGCCAACCCAGACCTGCATTTCGTCTATCCGGTTCACCTGAACCCCAAGGTTAAGGACGTGGTTGAGCACAAGCTGGCCGATGTGCCGAATGTGGTGCTGATTCCACCGCAGGACTACAAGGACTTCGCGTGGCTGCTGCGCCATTGTCTGCTCGTGCTGACGGACAGCGGAGGCATTCAGGAGGAAGCGCCGGCGCTAGGCAAGCCGGTGCTTGTGATGCGCGACAACAGCGAACGCCCTGAGGCTATTGAAGCTGGCACCGCCAAGTTGGTTACTACTGACCCCGAAATCGTAATTCGAGAAACCCAGCGATTGATTAGTGATCTGGCTGCCTATGAAGCAATGGCATGCGCAAGTAACCCCTTCGGCGATGGAGATGCTGCTGGACGGATAGTGCAGCAGATCAAGAGAAAGGACACTGCGTGAGCTCGTCAGGCATATATGTATTCCAGCCCGCGACTTGGTTTTGTCAGTGCAGTCGTGGAAGTAGCAGGTTTTTTGCTTAATTGTAAAAATCCCTGCTACGGCTAGCTCAAGAAACTGCAAATTCTTTTTTATGAAAATCCTCGTTACCGGCTCAAATGGTTTTATTGGTAGGGCAATTAGCTTGGAGCTAGTGCGCGCCGGGCACGATGTGGTGGGGTTGCGCAGTTGTGAGCCGACGTGCAGCCATGATCTGAGCAGCGCATTCAAGGTTGCCGATATCGCGGACCGGGCTGCGATCGAAACCCTGAGTTTGGCCACAGGCCCCTGCGAGGCCATCATTCATGCTGCAGCCGCGCTGAATAAGGAACTACTGGCGCCGGAAGTGTCTCTCGTTAACTGTCTTGGAACGCAGAATGTTCTTTGGCTAGCCCGGCAGTGGCAATGTGAGCAATTCGTTTATCTTTCAGGAGTTTCGGTGATCGGGAAGCCACAGTATTCCCCGATCACCGAAGAACACCCAGTGTGCCCGACGAGCGCATATCTTGCATCTAAGCTCTTTGGTGAGGAACTCGTCCGTTTGGTTGCGGCCTCAGGACTCAACGGAGTTAGTCTTCGGGTAACTGCACCTGTTGGCCCCGGTATGCCGTCTAACCGGTTGCTAACTACTTTAGCCCGTCGGGCGATGAACAATGATGTCATCGAGCTGTGTGGGCAGGGGACGCGCCGACAGAACTACGTAGATGTTAGGGACATCGCCCGAGCGGTCGTTATGTGTTTAACCCGGAAAGTTTCTGGCATTTTCAATATAGCAGGTGATGACACGATTTCCAATTTGGAACTGGCACGCAGATGTGTGGTCCAGTGCAGGTCTACATCTGAAATCGTGTTTGATGGCCAGGTCGACCCAGAAGAGGGTTATGACTGGAATGTCTCGAGTGAAAAGGCGCGCAGAGTACTTGGTTACAAGCCGAACTACACCATTGAAGACGCGATAGCAGTTGCCTTTGCAAACAGAACGGCTATTTGAGGCGTAGATATGAAGATTCGAGTTCTTGTAAGCGGTGCAGGTGGTGATGTCGGGCAGGGCGTGCTAAAAGCACTCGCCTTGTCGTCACTAGAGATTGAGCCCTATGCTGTGTGCATAAGTCCACACAGTTCATGGCTGCACATGGGCGCACGTGGATTCATTGCTCCGCTTTCTGCGGATCCGGACTATGTGCCTTTCCTAATTCGTCTTATTCGCCGATTTAATATTCAGGTGTTTTTTCCGACAGTGGATAGCGAAATTAAAAAAATTTCACAGGAAAAGAAGCGTATAGAAGATGAGACTGGTGCCTTCGTTTTTGTCGATGATCTCAACAAGGTGGCCATTACGGACGATAAGTTCGAGACTGCCAATTATTTAAAACGTAATGGTTTTGTCTATCCATCGTCTGCAATCATGTTGGGGCAACAGGCTTTGGAATTCCCGGAAAAATACGGCTTCCCCCTAATTGTCAAAAGGCGCAGTGGGAAGGGAAGTCAGGATGTCTTCACTGTCAGGGACATTGCGGAGTTGCGCATTCACCTTGGTGATCCTGACTTCATGATTCAGGAGTGGATGGATCCAGCGTGCGGGGAATATACGTCCGGGTTCTACATCGGAGATGACGGTAAAATCAAAGGGGCTTGTACTTTCCGCCGCAAATTGAAGGCTGGATCTACTTTTATTGCCGAAAGAATCATTGATCCGGAGCTTGAGATGCCGCTGGAGCGTATTGCTTGTTCCTTGGGTATGAAATACCTCAATATCCAATCGATGCGGCGTGGAGATCGGTTGGTCCCGTTTGAGTTTAATGGCCGCCTCTCCGGCACGACTTCGATTGTGTCTAGGTTGTTTAATGCACCGGAGATGTTTATTCGCGAGCGCCTGCTTGGGGAAATTCTTGAGCGCGTCGAAAACCCCACCAAATTTGTTGCAATGCGTTACTATGAAGAAGCCTATACTAGCACTGAAGAGATCGATGATCTGATAGCGCGGAGTGCTGGAATATGACGAAGTGCGCACTGTTTGATTTTGCCAACACGCTTGCAGTACTGCGCCCTGAAAGGCTTGATGTAGTCAGTGAGCACATCGAGCGCGTGTCGGGAATAAGGGTTGGCCGAGAGGCAATCGCTCGTGCCTACAATGCTATCGACATGTTTATGCCGTACAGTTCTGTAAAAATCTATACTGCACAGCAGCGGAGTGATTTTTATCGGGAATACAACGAGAAACTACTTGCTTTACTTGGCGTGTCACATTTGGTTGATCCGTCGGGTCTATATGCTGATTTTGTGAACAAAAAATCCCACTGGGTCCTCAAACCTCACGTATTGCGCGTACTTAGGGAACTGCGGGAGCGAGATTGGAAAATCGGCATAATTTCGAACTTTGACAGGAATCTGCAGCAACTACTTGACGAGAAGCTCGGACTCTCTGGCCTGGTTAATTACTTGCATGTTTCGCAAGCCGAAGGTGTCGAAAAACCATCTATTGCGTTCTATAAGAGCTTTTTCGAGCGCCACGGCATTGATGTCTCATCTTCTTTCTACGTCGGAGATAGTTTTCTGCTCGATTTTTTGCCGGCGATCAAGTTAGGCCTTCGGGCGTGGCTGTTGGACGAAGATAGCGATTACCAGTATTTGCCAGAATCCATTTCGAGCCTTGAGGAGTTGCTGGGTCGCTTGTCTGAGCAAGCGTTATGAGCTCGGTTAGCTCAACGCAAGATCGATGTGGGGGTTGCTACGATGGGCTGGAAGCTTTCGCGTAATAAACTGGCGGATTCAACCAGCCTGTTGCACTTCAAGGTTGAATCCGCCACTTCAAAGAAAGACGAAATGAATACTTCGACACCTCGCGTCCTCGTAACAGGCCACATGGGCTTCATCGGAGCATGGACTGCTTTCTTGTTCAAGCGTGAGGGGTGGAGAGTCTTCGGGCTGGATGACCGGAGTTCCTATGGCGAGCGGTTATACGATGTCGCGGGCTTGAAAGTGATGATGGATGGCGAGCGCGAGTGCGATGTATCCGATCTTGCGGCTTGGCAGGACTGGGTTGCACAGATAAAGCCCGAGTTGATCGTACACCTGGCTGGCCAGGCCATCGTGCCGCGCGCCTTCAAGCAGCCCTACCTGACCTACCGCTCCAATGCGCTCGGCACGCTTGCCGTGCTTGAGGCGGCGAGGCTTACTGAAAGTGTGTGCGCTGCAGTGTGCATTACGAGCGACAAGGTGTACGAGAACAACAGCGACGGGCAGCCGTTCTCGGAAATCGACCCGCTGGGCGGCAGCGACGTTTACAGCGTGTCGAAGTCAAGCTCCGAACTGATCGCAAAGGCGTATCACAACGCGCATCGGGCGGGACGTGCATTTAATATCCAGACCGTGCGTCTCGGCAACGTGGTGGGGGGTGGGGACTGGTCCATCAATCGCTTGATTCCGGATCTTGTTCACGCCGCGCGAGGCGACAAGAGTTTTCGTGTGCGCTATATGGATGCAACGCGTCCCTTCCAGCATGTGAGCGATGTGGCTAAGGGCATTTCGAGGATCGCGCTTGCGGCACTCGATAACGGCATACCTAGCGGCGAGGCCTGGAACCTCGGGCCCAGAGACAGCAGTTTTTCGCACGTGCGCGACGTGATTGAACTGTTCAAGGAATACTATCCGGATCTGGACGTCATCGACGAAGAGGAAAAGGTCAAAGAAGACCTGAATCTGAGCGTGAATGTAGCCAAGTACAGCAGCCGCTTCTCGCCACCCCGCGACAACAGTGTCGAGGGGCTCTATCGAACGATGAAGTGGTATCAGGCCTATTACGCCGGCACTTCGCCGATCGAACTCATGCAATCGGACCTGTACTGAATGGAAACGGGCATGAAACTCTTTGACGACAGGATTTGTCACCTAACCTTCTCGCATGCCGACTGCGCCGATGTCTGGAAGCTCTACTTTCCCCAGATGCGCACTCATTTTTCGGTGGGGATGGCGCACTTTGTCGCGGTCAACCAGGCGCACCCGGCGCTGCCGGAGACCGTCAAACCGTTGATCTATGAAGAAGGGCGGCCCTATCCGCTGCGACTCCTCGCCTGCTTGGAAGCGCTCGATGGGTATGAGTTTGTCTTCTTCGATCACGAGGACATGTTCCTGTACGCCGCGCCGGACTACCAGAAGCTGGCGAAGTACTACGAGGTCATGCGGTCCGGGCAGTTCGATCACATCCGTCTCATAAAGGGCGGTGACTGCCAATATGAACCGGTGCCCATGTGCCCGACGCTCTATAGCCTGAGCCTCAAGTCAAAATGGATTTTTTCGATCCAGCCTAGCCTCTGGCAGCGCACGGTCCTAATGGATGTGCTGAAGGCCAACCTGAACGTCAACATCTGGGAACTCGAGGTCAACAGCCAGAAGGTAGTCAGGAAAATGGGTCTCAAGGCGGCGTTCTCCTACCGCTCGGGCAAGCGCAGGGGGCTGCACCACTTCGATAATGATGTCTATCCGTATGTCGCGACCGCCATCGGCAAGGGCAAGTGGAACCTGGGCGAGTATGGCGTCGAGCTCGAGCCGCTGCTGGAGCAGTACCAGATCGACCCGACGCGACGGGGGTGGTTCTGATGAAGCGCATCATCATCGACCTCGACCACACTCTGTGCTACCCAGAGGGTGACTATCCGAATGCCCGCCCGAATCAGGCCGTCATCGACAAGTTACGGGAGTATCGTTCGGTCGGTTTTGAGGTGGTGGTGTACACCAGCCGCAACATGCGGACCTATGAAGGCAATGTCGGTAAGATCAACGTGCACACGCTGCCCGTGATCCTCGACTGGCTGCAGCGGCACGAGATCGAGTTCGACGAGGTGGTCGTGGGCAAGCCGTGGTGCGGGCACGAGGGCTTCTACGTAGATGACCGCGCGCTGCGGCCCGATGAGTTCGCGCGCATGACGCCGGAAGAGGTCGCTCGGCTGATTGGCTCCCGCAACGCCCAATGATCGTTATCCTGTCTGCGGAATATGTGGGCGAGAGCCTGCGTGCCGAGGTTGGTGATCTGCCGGTGAGCTTCGTGCCGCTGGCCAATCGTCGCCTTTATGCCTATCAGGTGGAGACGCTGCGGCAGGCGTTTCCGGCTCGCCTCATCCTGATGACGCTCCCCGAGGGCTTCAGGGTGTCAGAGGCCGAGCGCCTCTGGATGGACGAGCAAGGAGTCGATCTGGTGGCTCTCGACGGGGTTGGCAGCATTGGCGAGGAACTGGCCGAGGTGCTGGCCCGGTATTGTCCGCATGGTCAGGGGATCACCTTTCTGCTCGGTGGCTGCCTACCTCTGGCGGTGCCGCGCGAGTCCGACATGATCGGTTTTTTTGAGACCGACCTGGAGCCGGCGCTCCCGGTCGAAGCCTACGGTGCCGAGCGGGATCTCGTCTGGGCCGGCCTCTTTTCCGTGTCGCAACCGGAGGCACTCGCTCACTGCCTAAAAGAAGAGTCCCTAGACTACTTCCGCGCGATCAAGCGGTATTCGTTCGGGCGGAAGGTAGCGCATTCGAGAATTGACCGCTGCTACATCCTCACTAATGCAACCTGCTACTTTCACGCCCGCTCGTCATTCACCACTGAGCGGGCGTTCAATCGGCTCAAGATAGATCACAACGTGCTGAAGAAATTCAGCAGCAACGTAGAGAAGATCCGTGCCGAGGCGCACTGGTTTGACCATGCACCCGCCCCATTACGCAGGTTCGCGCCACAGTATCTAGGCGAAGGCGTAGAGAATCAGGCCTATTTCTACTCGATCGAGTATCTCAGCGCGATCCCGCTTAATGAAAGTTTCGTTTACGGCCGACAGACGGTCGTCTTCTGGGAGCGTGTCTTCATAAAAATATCTGGCTTTCTAGATGCCGCGCGCGCTACAGATGTTCCGGCGTGTGCAGAAGGGGCGAAAAACGAGGCGCTCTTCGTAAGGAAGGCGCACAGCCGCCTAGAGGACTTCATCCAGCAGACCGGATTCGATGCGGACGCCGAGCTGGTGCTCAATGGCGTCCACCTTCCGCCGCTCAGGCAGATCCTGGCCGAATCGAGTGCGCACCTGATGATGCTTGGCGATGTTCCAGCATTTATACATGGCGATCTGTGCCTGAGCAATATTCTCTATGACTCCCGGATGCGTGCTATCAAGCTTATCGACCCGCGTGGCGCCGACGAGGATGGCCAGCGAATGCTCTACGGCAGCCAGCTCTATGACGTTGTCAAGCTTGCCCACTCGATTCTCGGCCTGTACGATCATATCGTGGCGGGGCAGTATGCGCTGTTCGTCGATGGTCAGCAGTTCTCGTTTCGAATCTTCGGCGCCGATGACGTCGAGGAGATCCAGGGCGCATTCAGACGGCACAGCTTCTTGCCCGGCGTGAGCGCGGGGGCGATCGAGAAGACTCTCCCGCTTCTGTTTATCGCCATGTTGCCACTGCATGCGGACTCGGGTAGCCGCCAGACTGCTCTGCTGGCCAACGCGATGCGGCTGTACGCCGATACCTTTAAGGACAGGTTGAACTGACATGTTTGTTTTTCCTATGCTAGGGCGCTCCAGTCGCTTTTTCAATGCCGGTTACACCGTATCTAAGTACAAACTCCCGCTCGGCGTTGAGGGGCAGGTCGTCTTCGACCACGTTCTGGGCTCGTTTCGGCGCTACTTTGACACTGACCTGTTCGTTCTAATATGTCGGGCGGACACCCACGACCGGCCCTTCCTGATTGAGCGCATGCACGCGCTCGGCATTCGGCGCTTTGAGGTAATTGAGCATGTGGGTGAAACTGGCGGTCAGGCCGAATCGGTTGAGCTGTCGCTCGCGCGTGCGCCACAGGAAGAGGAACTGTTCATCTTCAACATCGATACGGTCCTGTACAACTTCGAAAAGGACGCTGCACGGGGCAAGGTGGCCGGCTATCTGGAGGTGTTCAGAGGCGAGGGGACGCATTGGTCCTTCGTTGAGCCAAGCTCCGACCGGCCCGGCCATGCCGCTCGTGTGCTTGAGAAGGAACGGATTTCGGACCTGTGCTCGAACGGCCTGTATTACTTCGCTACCCTACGCACCTTCAAGGAAGCATTGGACGCCCATCGCCTGAAACACCATGGCGTTGCGGGGGAACTCTATGTGGCGCCGCTGTACAACGATCTTATCGAACGAGGCCAACCGGTCACCTACAAGCTGATTCCTAGGGGCGAGATCGGTTTCTGTGGCGTGCCCGACGAATATGTCGAGCTTGGGCGAAGCCTGAAAAGCGCCGTTTGAGGTGACAGCCTTAAATATAAAGAAGATGAGTTTTTCGATGGAAATTCAGCCGTGGGGTGACAATGCTCAAGTGTGCGATGTGAAGACCCGAACACTGGACAATTTTGGCCTAACGCTGGCAACGCCTCTCAAGATAGATGTCGAAGGCGCCGAGATGCGCGTGCTGCGTGGCTCGAAGGGCACTATTGAGCGCCTGAAGCCAGCCATCTCGATCGAGATGCATCGCGACGAGGATTTGAAGAACGACGATTTCCCGTATTTGAGGGCCGACATCATTGGCTTTCTCGAGGATCTGGGTCACCGGAAAATCCGAGGTGATGTGGATGACACCAACTTTTTCTTCGTAGTGCGCGGGTGAGCGCGGTCACCTCTTCGATGGGCTTATCGGGCGCGAGCGCTCCTCAATCGATGGTCCGGCAGCAGCCTGAGTCAGTCTAGATGGATACACTGGGTCCTTACGAGAAAATTGTCCGGTTGACCCCGCCGGCGATACGCCGGCGTTTCTACGCCGCGTTCTTGCTTATCGGTACGGTTGGCGTGCTCGAGGTGTTCTCACTCTCGGCCTTGCTCGCGTTTTTCACCGTGGGGTTCAGCAGCGGTGGGAACTCGCAATTCGGGGCGCTGACCGCCTGGATGGGGGCCGGCGGCGTGACGCCCTCGTCGGCATTGCTGTCCGTCGCGCTGGGGCTATTTGTCGTCAAGGCGTTGGTCATCCTAATGGTCGGCCGACACTCCTATCAAACGGCAACGGCGGTCAAGCGCTACTTTCAAGGGCGTTTGTTCGACCGGTTTCTCTACTCGCCTTTCCAGTCTCAGGCCGACAGGCGCTCGGCAGACTGGGTACGCAGCGTCACCACTGATTGTAATGCGCTCGAAGGGCGCTTCTTCATGCCTGTGCTGGTGCTGCTCGGCGAAATCATTCCGGCCCTGTGCGTCTGCGGCGTGCTATTACTGGTCAATCCGACTGCGTTCTTCGTGGCTATCGGTATTTTCGCTGTGGTCGGGGTGTCGGTGTTTTTGGCGACCCATCGTCGTTTGGTTCGCCTGGGTCAGACCCAGCAGACGGCTGAAGGATATATTGTGGAATCGGTTCAGCAGGCGTTCCATGGTTTGCGTGAGCTGACGATCTACAACCTGCAGGCGTGGGCACAGCAACGCTTCGAGTCGTTCACCAGCGCATCGAGCCGCGCGATCAACGAGGCGTTGTTCATCGGTCTGTTGCCGCGCTTTATGCTCGAGGTGGCGATCTACATCAGTCTCGGACTGGTCTTCATGATGTATGCACTGCAGGGAACGCCCTTAACCCAGGTAGCAGGCGAGTTTGCAGTTTTTGGGGCTGCGGCCATGCGTCTGCTGCCCTCAGTAAGCAAGGTAGTCAGTCACCTGCAGTCGCTCAAGCATGCCAGGCCCGCCGTCGTGGCGGTGACTGATGCTCTGCTTGCGCTGACACAGAGGCTGCCGGGTCGGCGCGAAAGTGAGCCCTCGCTCGAGTTTGGCGCCATGACCTTGGTGCAGGCGGGCTTCGCCTACGACGAGCGGCTGGTACTCCGATCGCTCGACGTCGAGATCGTGGCGGGTGATACATTGGCCGTCGTTGGTGCGTCGGGCTCGGGCAAGAGCACGCTGATCAACCTCATCCTTGGGCTTCTGCCGCCCACACAGGGGCAGGTGATGCTCAACGGTGCGCCGCTGGCGGGCCGTGAGGCGCGATGGTGGGCGTGTGTCGGCTATGTGCCACAGGAGCCTTTCCTGATCGATGCCAGTGCGATCGCAAACGTCATGTTGGGAAGTATTGGTCACACTGATGAAGATGTGGCGCGCGCCCGCGACCTGATCGGCTTGCTCGATCTGCCGGACGCGCTGAAGGACTCGTCGGACAGCATCGGTGAAGGCGGTGCGCGCCTCTCCGGTGGGCAGCGCCAGCGGCTTGCGATTGCCCGTGCGCTTTATCGCGACCCGCAGGTACTAATCCTCGATGAAGTGACCAGTGCCATGGATGTGCACACGCAGGCTTGGGTTATGGACGTAGTGGTTGAAAGCATGAAGGGTCGCACAGTGTTGATGATCACCCATCGCACGGAGACGCTCGACTATTGCAACAAGATTCTGACCCTTCCCGAGGGTAGGCTGACGCATATTGTCCGCGACCATGCCTAGGCTGTTCGTTCATGCCATCAATGTGCACCAAGGCGGGGGAGCGGTGCTGTTGCGCGACCTGTTGCGGGCCATTCCGCCGGACGTCGAGACGATCGTACATGTTGACGCGCGCATGGGTATCCTTGCCGATCTACCGGGTCACCTTCGCGTCGAGCGCGTCGAGCCGACGCTGCTCGGCCGGTTTGCGGCGGAACGCCGCCTTGCCGGCACGGTGGTGCCGAGCGACCGGGTCCTGTGTTTCGGCAATCTGCCGCCCCTTTTCAGGCTGCGCGGTGAAGCGGTGGTGTTCCTGCAGAACCGTTATCTCGTCGACCCCTGTGCGCCGCTGAGGGCATTGCCGCTCAAGCCACGTATCCGGCTTTGGCTGGAGCGTGCCTGGCTTAGTGGGTGTCGCCTCAACGCCAGCCGATACATCGTGCAGACTCCATCCATGCAACTTCTTGCAGCGCAGCAGCTCGGTATGCCGGTCAGCTGTGTGCCATTCCTGCCGGCAGGCGCTCTGGGCCAGGGCTGCGGGCGTAATGAGAGGCAGTTCGATTTCCTCTACGTGGCCTCGGGCGAAGCGCATAAGAACCACTTGGCGCTGATCGAAGCCTGGGACATACTCGCTGATGCCGGCGTATTCCCCTCTATTGCCCTGACACTTGCACCCGAGGCCGCGCCGGCCTTGTGCGCCCGCGTCGCGCAAGCAGCGGCACGCGGCTTACGTATCCAGAACATCGGCGTTTTGCCGCATGACCGCTTGCTGGCTATGTACCGCGCGTCGGGTGCGCTGATTTACCCGTCCAGCTTCGAGTCGTTCGGGCTGCCGTTGCTCGAGGCCCGGCAGGCCGGTTTGCCGGTACTGGCGCCGGAGTTAGATTATGTGAGGGATTTGACCGATCCGGACGAGACGTTCGATCCGCGTTCGCCTATCTCCATCGCGCGAGCGGTGCGGCGCCACCTTGAAGTGCGACCCCACTTCGAGGGGTGCGCGCATGCACCCGAGCCGCGCGGCGCGGAGGCGCTGCTCGGCCACGTGCTCGCGGGGGACGCCTCATGAGGGTGCTTGTTCTAAGTCAGTACTTCTGGCCCGAGAGTTTCCGCATCAACGAGCTTGTTACGGCACTAAATGCAAAGGGCGTCGAGGTCGAGGTGCTTACCGGTAAGCCGAACTACCCGAGTGGGAAGGTTTTTAACGGGTATCGGGCATGGGGCTGTACTAGCGAGTTTTTTCAGGGAGTGCCAGTGCATCGGGTGCCTCTAATTCCCCGCGGCACGGGGGCGCTTCGATTGGCCCTCAACTATTTGTCTTTCGTTCTGTCAGGAATCGTGTTTGCGCCTTGGCTACTTCGCGGCAGGCGCTTTGATGCTGTTTTTGTATTTGCACCCTCCCCAATTCTGCAGGCGATCCCAGCCATCGGGGTTGGATGGTTTAAGAACTGCCCCGTATTGCTTTGGGTACAAGACCTGTGGCCAGAGAGTCTCTCCGTAACGGATCACGTTTCCAATTCGCTGAGCCTCAAAGCAGTCGAGCATATTGTCAGGTTAATTTACCGAAAGGTAGATCTACTGCTCGTGCAGTCTCGAGCGTTTATACCGAGAATTCGGGCTTTAGCCGGTGACGCAACGATTGTCTACTATCCAAACTCATTCGTTGAGGATGTGCCCGGCGAGAGTCTCCAGCAAGTGGGCTATCAAGGTTTTGACTGCGACTTTCCGGTGCTTCATGCGGGCAACATCGGCGCTGCCCAAGCCGTGCAGGTAGTACTCGAGGCAGCAACACAATTGAGAAATGTTGAGGGCATTCGGTTTGTTATGGTTGGTGAGGGCAGTAAGCGTGATTGGCTGATGCACCAGGCTGCTGAGCGGGGTCTGAATAATCTGGTTTTCGCTGGACCTTATCCAGTGCAAGCGATGCCGGCTCTTATGAAGAAGGCCGCAGCTCTTCTGGTGACCCTAGCCGATACGGAGATCTTTCGCTTGACTATCCCCAGCAAAATACAAGCCTACTTGGCTGCTGGCCGCCCAGTTATTGCCTGCCTAAACGGCGCTGGAGCCGAGATTGTTCAAGAAGCTTGCGCAGGTGTGACCGTACCGGCGGAAGACGCGTCTGCGCTGGCAAAAGCTGTTACGGCACTTTACACAATGCCGGAGCAAGGAAGGCTTAAGATGGGTGCGAGTGGGCGAAGCTATTACGAAGAACATTTTTCTCTTGATAAGCTGGTGGACGAACTAATTGGACATTTGACTTGGGCGGTGCGCCGTCACAAAGGAATTGCTTCATGAGAATTTTGGTTCTTGGCGCGAGCGGGATGCTCGGAAACGCCGTCGTAAGGGTGCTGAGTCAACAAGAGGGTTGGGCTGTCTACGGAACCCTTCGTGCTCCTAATCTGGTTTTGCAACAATTAGCACCACGCGCGAAATTGCTGAACGGCATTCATGCTGATCAGACTGACAGCATTATTGCGGCTTTCGCGCAAAGCCGCCCCCAAGTTGTGATCAATTGTGTAGGTTTGGTCAAACAGCTAGCTAGTGCAGATGATCCACTGGAGGCGATACCAATCAATGGATTACTTCCGCATCGGCTGGCAAAGCTCTGCGAGTTGACCGGTGCTAGGTTGGTCCACATCAGCACCGACTGCGTTTTTTCAGGCAATCAAGGAAATTACCGAGAATCTGACTTGCCGGACGCACTGGACTTGTATGGCCGCTCCAAGCTGATTGGTGAAGTCACTTATCCGCATGCCATTACGTTGCGAACTTCCATTATTGGTCACGAGCTTGGGCGCGAACATGGCCTGGTTAGCTGGTTCCTTTCGCAACAAGACCGTGTCAAAGGTTATGTCGAAGCCATTTTTTCCGGGTTGCCGACCTTTGAACTGGCGCTTGTGGTAAGGGATTTTGTGATTCCAAGCACAAATCTCCATGGTCTCTACCATGTAGCTGCCGAGCCCATATCCAAGCATGATTTGCTCCAAATCGTTAACCGTGAGTATGGCAAAAATCTACAGATCGAGCCTGATGACAAAGTTAGAATCAATCGATCTCTGGATGCGTCACGTTTCAGGGAAGCCACGGCTTATGTGGCGCCTGCATGGCCAGTTTTGATCGCGCGAATGCGCGAGTTCCGTTGAAAGGAAATTCAATGTTCAACAACAAAATACTGATGATCACCGGCGGCACCGGCTCCTTTGGCCAGGCGGCACTGAAACGTTTTTTGAATACCGAGGTCAAGGAGATTCGCATTTTCAGCCGGGATGAGAAAAAGCAGGAAGATATGCGAATTGCGCTCAATCATCCTAAGCTGCGGTTTTACATTGGCGATGTTCGCGATGAAGCCAGCCTTCGCCAAGCCATAAGGGGCGTGAACTACGTGTTCCACGCAGCGGCATTAAAGCAAGTTCCTTCCTGCGATTTCTATCCAATGGAAGCCTTCCGAACCAATGTGATGGGCACTGAAAATGTCCTGAACGCAGCGACGGAGGCTGGCGTTGAAAGGGTGGTAGTGTTATCCACTGACAAGGCGGTCTACCCGATCAACGCAATGGGGATTTCCAAGGCGATGGCTGAGAAGCTAATGGTGGCCAAAGCCCGTTTGCAGAAACCGGGTGAAACGGTTTTCTGTGCTACTCGCTACGGCAACGTGATGGCATCCCGTGGGTCTGTGATTCCTCTGTTCGTATCGCAGATCAAGGAGGGGCGGCCGCTGACAGTCACCGACCCCAATATGACCCGTTTCCTGATGTCTCTGGAAGACTCTGTTGATTTGGTGTTGTATGCCTTCACCCATGGGCAACAAGGTGATATTTATGTACAGAAGGCGCCTGCCTCAACCGTGGGTGATCTCGCACAAGCACTGAAAGAACTGCTTGGCCAGCCCGGAAAACAGACGCAGGTGATTGGTACGCGACATGGAGAAAAGCTCTATGAGTCATTAATTTCGCGTGAGGAGATAGTGCACGCCATCGACATGGGCAGTTACTGCCGCATCCTTGCAGACAACCGCGATCTGAACTACTCCAAGTACTTCAGCGAGGGGGATGTCGATGTTTCCTCGCGGGATGACTACACCTCGCACAACACCCAGCGCCTAAACGTTGAGGAGGTTAAGTCCTTGCTGCTGACCTTGGACTACATCAAGGACGAGTTAAATGCTTAAGGTCATGACCATAGTCGGCACCAGGCCTGAACTCATCAAGATGAGCAGGGTGATCGCCGAATTCGATCGCCACACCCAGCATGTGCTGGTGCACACCGGGCAGAACTACGACTACGAGCTAAACCAGGTTTTTTTTGATGACCTTGAAATCCGCAAGCCAGATTACTTTCTAGAGGCCGTGGGAAAGAACGCGGTCCAGACCATTGCAAGGGTTATCGAAAAAGCCGATGAGGTGTTGGCCGCAGAGCAGCCGGATGTCGTGATGCTGTACGGCGACACTAACTCATGCCTAGCAGTCATTGCGGCCAAACGGCGGAAGGTGCCGGTGTTTCACATGGAGGCGGGTAACCGCTGCTTCGACCAGCGGGTGCCCGAGGAGCTCAATCGCAAAGTGCTGGACCACCTGAGCGATGTCAACCTGGTGCTGACCGAGCATGCACGGCGCTATTTGATAGCGGAGGGCATTCGCCCTGAAACGATCATCAAGACCGGATCGCATATGCGCGAGGTCTTGGATTACTACATGCCCAAAATCGAGGCCTCAGATGTGCTTAAGCGCATGCAGCTTGATCAGGGCCGCTACTTTATCGTCAGTGCGCATCGCGAAGAAAACGTGGATTCTGAAGAAAACCTCCGGGACTTGCTGGATACCCTGAACGCACTGACCGAAACCTACGATGTGCCTGTGATTGTCTCAACCCACCCGAGAACCCGCAAGCGGCTGGATGCTCTCTCCGGGTTGGACCCAGATGTCAGAATTCAGTTCGTAAAGCCATTTGGTTTTTGTGATTACATCCGGTTGCAGATGAAGTCTTTGTGCGTGATTTCCGATAGCGGAACGATCACCGAGGAAGCATCGCTGCTGAATCTGCCCGCCATCACGATTCGCAATGCTCATGAGCGCCCTGAAGGGATGGATACAGGGACGCTAATCATGGCGGGAGTGAAGAAAGAACGTGTGCTGGATGCGGTTCGAATCACAGTAGCGCAACACACCCATGAGAAACCCGCTGTTCGCCCAGTTAAGGACTACGAAAACCCATCGGTCTCCAAGCAGGTGCTTCGCATCGTGGGAAGCTACACCGACTACGTGAACCGAACGGTGTGGCGAAAGGCCTTGTGAACCCATGACAACGTTGGTGACTGGAGCGAACGGGTTTGTCGGTTCTGCGCTTTGCGCAAGGTTGCGCGTAGAGGGCGTCTCTGTACGAGGTGCCGTAAGAGCCCGGACCTCACCACTAAGTGGTACTGAGTCTGTTGCAATGGTCAGCCTTTCGTCAGATACCCACTGGAGGGAAGCCCTGAGTAACGTGGAGCAGGTCGTGCACTTGGCCGCTCGTGTTCACGTCATGAACGACAAGAGCCCGGACCCGTTGGCTGATTTTCGTCGTGTGAATGTCGAAGGCACAGCTGCTCTTGCACGCCAGGCCGCCGGCGCGGGGGTAAGGCGCTTTATCTTTCTAAGCTCCGTCAAGGTGAATGGCGAATTCACGGAGGCCGGGAAACTATTCACCGCCGATGATGAGCCCGCACCAGAAGATCCCTACAGCGTGTCCAAGTACGAGGCTGAAAAGTTGCTCCGACAGATAGCCGCTGAAACGGGCTTGGAGGTGGTGATTATTCGGCCGCCGCTTGTTTATGGGCCAGGGGTCAAAGCAAACCTCGAAACCATGATGCGCTGGCTCGCGCGTGGTTTACCGCTACCACTGGCTGCAGTGACTGAAAACCGACGCAGTCTTGTCGCGCTGGACAACTTAGTGGACTTGATCGTGACGTGCTTGCACCACCCAGCAGCAGCCAACCGGACATTCTTGGTGAGTGACGCTGAAGACCTCTCCACGGTGCAACTACTCAAACGCATGGGCGCTGCAATGGGACACTCGGTACGTCTGTTTTACCTGCCGTCAGCGTTATTGAAGCTTGGGGGGGTAGTATTGAATAAGCCGGGTATATGCCAGCGCCTGTGCGGCTCATTGCAGCTAGACATTACCACAACCAGACATGTGTTGGGGTGGGCCCCACCGGTGACTGTGGATGAAGGTCTCCGGCGTACCGCTGAAGGTTTTCGCCCATGAAGCGGTTGTTTGACTTGACTGCGGTGTTGACAGTGGCTTTTTTTCTTTCGCTACCTATGGTTTTTGTGGCGCTGGCCGTCAGGCTAACTTCTCCTGGGCCAGTCCTATACTGGAGCGATCGTGTGGGTCGCCACAACCGTATTTTTAAAATGCCTAAATTTCGTAGCATGAGCATTGACACTCCCACGATAGCCAAACATTTATTGCACAACCCAGGCCAGTGGCTAACGCCCATCGGCTCTCTTTTGCGCAGATCTAGCGTAGATGAGTTACCCCAGCTGTGGAGCGTTTTGAAAGGCGATATGAGCCTTGTGGGTCCACGACCGGCACTCTTTAATCAGTATGACCTGATTGCGTTGCGCACAGAAAAGGGCGTGCATGAGCTGGTGCCGGGCTTGACTGGCTGGGCACAAGTTAACGGCAGGGATAACTTGTCTAATTCTCAAAAGGCACTATTGGATGCCGAGTATCTGGAACAACGATCAATGCTATTTGATCTCAAAATTCTGTGGATGACGGTACGTAAAGTTGCGGGGAAAGACGATGTGTCTCATTGACAAAACACACGGATTATCTTGAGCGATCATGGTGCTACTGACTATGAAAAGCTCTCTGATTAAGGTCGCACCATACGTACTTGGGTTATCCCGGGCGAAGAAGCGTTTTATAGCCTTTTCCATTGATTTGAGCCTGTGCACCCTAACTGTCTGGCTGGCGTACTACCTACGTTTGGGTGAGTTTGTTGCGCTTTCTGAAAATGCTTTACTGGCTGTCGCAGTATCTATAGGCCTTGCGATGCCGATCTTTACATTTCTCGGCTTATATCGCGCTATTTTCCGATATAGCGGCTGGCGAGCGTTGCTTTCAGTTGCTCGTGCTGTAGGCATTTATGGTTTGCTGTATGCGTCTCTTTTTACCGCCATAGGTGTTACCGGCGTGCCGCGCACCATCGGGATAATTCAACCTATCTTGCTCCTCTTGCTCGTCGGGGCGTCTCGAGTAGCTACCCGTGTTTGGCTAGGCGATGAGTATCTGAGCAGTCTGAAGCGAGCATCAAGTCCAAAGGTTCTGATTTATGGAGCCGGAACAACTGGCCGCCAACTGGTTGGAGCTTTGAACAACAGCCACGAGATGCAAGTTGTCGGATTTTTGGATGACGATGAGCGTCTCCATGGCCGCATATTGAATGGCCAGCTCATTTATAGCCCTATGGATCTGGTCAATCTCGCCTCTACACTCAATATCAGTAGCGTCTTGCTAGCGATGCCTAGTATGAACCGCAAGCGTCGTAATGAAATTCTGGCCCAGATCCAGACAGCTCGCGTGGCTGTGCGCACTTTGCCAAGCGTCACCGAATTGGCTCAAGGCAAGGTCAGCATAGCAGATTTACGGGAATTAGATATTGACGATCTGCTCGGCCGCGAATCAGTCGTGCCAAATCACATCCTGCTGGCGAAAAACATTCGCAGTAAGGTCGTCATGGTAACGGGCTCAGGTGGGTCTATTGGTAGTGAGCTCAGTCGCCAGATCCTCTCCGTCGGCCCGAGTAAATTGTTGTTGATCGAGCAAAGTGAATCCTCCCTTTACGGGATTCACCAGGAACTTGAAGAAAAGCTCGTTGATCGTGACATTACGCTCGTGCCACTCTTAGCCTCGGTACAAGACAGCGAGCGTATGCGCGAGATCATGTCCACCTGGCACCCAGATACTGTCTACCACGCTGCAGCTTATAAACATGTGCCGTTGGTTGAGCACAACCCCACCGAAGGCATTAGGAACAATGTACAGGGCACACTCCGTACCGCGCAAGCAGCGGCAGAGATCGGCGTTTCAAACTTCGTCTTAATCAGCACCGACAAAGCCGTCCGGCCTACGAATATCATGGGTGCCAGTAAGCGACTGGCGGAAATAGTGCTGCAGTCGCTTGCTACTAATTACTCCGGAACCAAGTTCAGTATGGTTCGATTTGGTAACGTCTTGGGCTCATCGGGTTCCGTAGTACCCAAGTTTCGACAGCAGATTCGAGACGGCGGTCCGATCACGCTGACCCACCCAGAGGTTACCCGCTATTTCATGACGATTACAGAAGCTTCTCAGTTAGTGATTCAAGCAGGCGCCATGGCGGAAAGCGGCGACGTGTTTGTGCTTGATATGGGCCAGCCCGTTAAGATTATGGACTTAGCGCGTCAAATGATCGAACTCTCAGGTCTGATTGTAAAAGACGAGCAGAACCCTGATGGCGACATAGAAATTGATATCGTCGGCTTGCGTCCGGGTGAGAAACTTTACGAAGAGCTGCTCATAGGCGATACGCCTAGTCTTACGTCTCATCCCA
>JACCDP010760529.1_pt1 | contig 19718 bp, 17 predicted proteins | sample 7445841 | NCBI WGS metagenome assembly JACCDP01 (sample SAMN15323441, study PRJNA562643) | freshwater metagenome | isolation source: river surface water | place: USA:Blue River Watershed | collected 2017-08-17
AAAACAGTAATAACTTTTTAACGCTGTTGATATAAATGCCCTTATTGGAAACTGCTAAATGGATAAACTAATTAAAAGAATTTGGCCTTTTTATTTAATTATTTTTTTTACTGGCTTTTCTTTTCTTTTATTTGAAGTAAGTTGGTTCAGAATGTTGTCATTAGTAATTGGCACAACAGTTTCTGCTTCAACTATTGTTTTAGTCGCTTTTATGTCAGGACTTGGTATAGGAGCTTATTTCTGGGGAAAGAGAGTGGTTACAGTATTAAATCCAATTAAATTACTTTGTTATTTGTTTATTGCAATTGGAGTTATTGGAATTACTAATTACTTTTTAATTAGAGATTTTATACCGTGGCTATATTCTTTCTTTAGTACTACTGGCTTTTCAGTAAGCTTAATTGAGCTTTTTATTTTTTTAGTATCGGTTTTGCTTTTATTTCTTCCGGCATTTCTTATGGGGGGAGTTTTACCAATTATTTCAAAAATTATCATTGATATAAATACAACTTCCAATACTATTGGAAAAATTTATGCATTTGAAACCCTGGGAAGCACTATTGGTGGACTTATGACAGGCTTTTTTCTTATTGGAAATCTGGGGCAAAAAAACACCATTTATTTCGCTGTATTAATAAATTTAATGATGGTTGTTGTTTTGCTAATTTCTAAAAAGTTAAATGCATTAATATCAATTGATGAATTAAACAAAGAGCTTCCTGAAATAAAAACTAAAACAGAAAAAAAAGTAATTACAAATAATGTAAATCAATTTGATGTTAATAAAAAAATAGCAATTCTTTCAACATTTATTTGCGGATTTGTTGTTGTGGGTATGCAAGTAATTTGGCTTAGAATATTTAAGGTCTATATGACAAATACTAGCTATACGTTTACACTAATTGCTTCCATGGTAATACTTGGGTTATTTGCAGGCAGTTGGCTTTATTCGAAAAAGAATTATCTCATAAAAGATCAAAATCTATTATTATTAAAACTAATTTTTTACATTGGATTCTTTTTGTTACTTGGATTTTTTATTTTATTAAAACTCCCAACTCTTTTGTTTTTTCCTTTAGGTAGTTTTCATGAAACCTATATTATTAGAATCATTGTTATTCCTTTTATTGCATCTTTATTTATTATTATTCCTGTAACACTTATTTCAGGCTATATATTTCCCTTAACTTGTACAATCTATAGTTCAGATTATAAGAATATAAGTCAAAGTATTGGTAGTTTGTTTTTATCAAATACAGTGGGCAGTGTTTTAGGCCCTTTATTTGCAGCATATATTTTTATTCCTTATTTAGGGTCAGCATTGTCGGTTCTTATCTTTTTATGTATACTATTGGTATTTGCATTAGTGATAGCACGTAAAATTGGCGTCATTAAAAAAAATAATACTATAAAGTTATGCCTTATCACAAGTATAGTACTATTGTTTATAGTACTGATAGTTCATCCTAAATTGTATATTTTACCACCTTCATTTAGCAAATTCCAGAAAAAAACATTAGATTATAAAGAGTCTATAGAAGGTATATATGTTGTTGGTGAAGAATCAGCTGATGGGAATGTTGTTTTATCAACTTATGTAAATAACAGCTCTGTTATAGGTTCAACATATGATGCAATTAAGGCCGTAAAAATGGTTGGGCATATTCCTTTTTTCTCTGGACTTAAATGTAAAAAAGCCTTAGTTGTTGGTTTTGGAATAGGAGTAACTTGTTCAGCAATAGCTTCTCATCCCGAGGTTGAATCTATTGATTGTGTTGAATTAGTAGCTGGCCTTAAAAATTCGGCACATCATTATAGTGAGTTAAATAATAATATTGATCAAGATAGCAGACTGAATGTTTATTCTGGAGATGGTAGACATTATTTGCAATTTACTTCCGAAAAATATGATCTGATATCAAGCGATCCAACACATCCTATTTTAGGTTCAGGTAATATTTATACTAAAGAATATTTTGAACTATGTAGATCTCGCCTTAATAAAGGAGGAATGGTGTCTCAGTATTTACCCATACATAAATTACTTCGTGAAGATTTGATGGGAATTATAAAAACCTTTCATTCTGTTTTTCCAGATGCATCAGTATGGATAGGTCATTATCATTTAATATTGATAGGTTCAAATGGTGCACCAAAAATTGATTTTGCAAAATGGACCGAAAACATTTCAACGTCGGAGAAGGATATCTATTTTTATAAAAACCCTTATCATGTTGCAGCTTGTATGATTATGGATAGTGTGCAAATAGAAAAAACAACACAGGATATAAAAATTAATACAGATGATCTTTCTTATCTGGAATTTTTCTCTCTTTCATCATTTAATTCAGATAATGTTACTAAAAACCTTGATTATTTATCAAAGAATAGAGTAAAAAATAATAATGTATTTTATAATATAGATGATCAATTAAAAATGGATCGTTTTACTAAAGGGAATGAATTCTTAACTACAGGACTTTATTATTTTTTGCAAAGGAATACAACCGAATTTAAAAACCAATTGGTGAAGGCTTGCGAAGCAAATCCTGAGGATGAAGAATTTCCGTTTTTAATTAAATTTTATTTTAGATAGTTTCTGAACTTTTCTTAAGCTTTAATTTAGAAAGACGAGTTTTTTACCTTATTGCTGTAATTATAAAAAGTTAAAAAACAGCTGAGTGGATGAAATGCTTTTAATATTGTTGAAGCCACAAATATAGAGGGTGTTTTAATAACACTTTATATTATAAATGACAGAATTTGCTTGCAAGGCTCGCACAGGTTGAATAACAATGATTTTATAGCAGAAAAGCTATTTGATTTTTAATCCATATCATCCACATGCAAAACCAGGCCCTTCAGGTATTCTCCCTCCGGATGAAACACGTTTACCGGATGATCAGCCGGTTGATGCAAGACATGTAATATTTTTATTTTTTTCCCGGCTTCAATCGCAGCAGCCGTTATGGTATTGAAGAATAAAAATTTGTCGATCACCTGAGAGCAGGAAAAAGTAAATAAAATTCCGTTTTTTCTGATCTGAGTCATGGCCATGGCGTTTAGTTTTTTATAACCAATTACGGCATTGTGCTTAACATCCCGGCTTTTGGCAAAGGCGGGAGGATCAAGTATAATCAGGTCATACACATCTTTTTTGTCTTTGAGGAAATCGAAGGTGTCTTCATAATAGGCTTCGTGATGAGTACAATTATTCAGCAGGGCATTTTCTTTGCACAACTCAATCACCGTTTTGGAAACATCTACAGAATGTACTTCCTTTGCGCCAGCAGCCGCAGCATATACTGAGAATCCTCCGGTATAACAAAAGGTATTCAGTACTACTTTATTTTTACAATAGGTGGCAAGCAATTTTCTGTTTTCACGCTGGTCAATAAAAAAACCGGTTTTTTGCCCGCTTTCCCAATTCACCAAAAATTGGTGATTGTTTTCCTGCACAATGGTTTTTCCGGCGTTGCCAAACAAAAATCCATTTTGTATGGTACCTGCATAATTCTTAGGAAGTGTTTCACGACTCTTATCGTATACCGTTTGCAGGGTATTTCCGTAAATTTCCTGCAAGGCTTTGCAAAATTCCTCTCTCAATAAATGCATACCTATGCTGTGCGCCTGAATTACAGCATGTCCATTATAATAATCAATGATTAGTCCGGGTAATTCATCAGCTTCTCCAAAAACCAGGCGGTAAACATTAGTTGTTGAATTATCCGTTAAACCTATTTGTTTACGGAATTCATAAGCCTCCTGTAATTTTCGGAGCCAGAAAGAGTAATCTATGGTTGTTTGTTTAAAACTGAATAGTCTAACGCTAATGCTGCCTTCCTGAAAATGACCAATACCTAAAAAGCTACGCTGGGATGAGTATACTTCTACCACTTCACCATCAACAGGTGCTTCGGTTACTCCATCAATTGCTCCTGAAAATACCCAGGGGTGAAAACGAAGCAGGGACTGCTCTTTCCCTTTATTCAAAATAATTTTCTTCATGTATGGCTTAGGATTAAAAGCGCAAAAGTAAGTAAAAGGAAGGGATAAATGGTAATTATAAACAGCAGCGACCTTTAACCTAAATAGAGGGAATAAGGGATAAAGAAAAAACTGCTTCTTTATAGCTCCATGTTAAACAGAAAACTCATAAAGAAGCAGTGTGGAAGATAAACAGCTTTGTTTAGTCTACTAAATGCTTTTCAATATCGTCTTTTTTATTTCCAATGCCTTTGGGATTAGGGCCGTATTCATTTTCGCCGTCTTCACTGTTGGCAAACAACATCCAGAAACCATAGAAAGGAATTAATTGATACCATCCGCTGTTACCAAGGTCGTGGCAACGTTTTGCTCCTTGAGCGAAATGAAACCATAATAAAGGAATCATTAGAAAACCCAATAGCCCTAGTAAAGGATGAACCTGCACAAGTTTCATCATATTAAAACCTAAACCAATATAAATTGCTGCGAAAATTAAAATAGATAATCCATACTCCAGCCTTCTGATGCGGCCTTTAAACGAAAAGGGTGCTTTAAACATAGGTAAATTTTTGTTTGATTAATGATTATTTAATTGTTTGTTCACTTGCTACAGCGTGGGTTCCTTCTAAAAATTTTTAGTTCGCTGACAAAAATATAAAAAAACATAATACTGCCAAATTTTTTCTCAGAAAAATAAATCTCCTTTGAGTAAGCTGTGGGGGAATTAACACTTATTAATTAAACACCATCATCTAAAATATCCGGATTGTTTTCCTTACTTAGCGCCTGCTTTTCCCATTTTTTCTTTAAGATCCAATAAAAAAGAGCAGTAGAAATTAATCCTGCAGGCAGGGCTATCAGAGATAAACCTATCTGGCTTGAAAAAGTAGAATCAAAATCGAGTTGTCGTACTGCGCAGTATAAGCCTAACAGCGCACCCAATAAAAGAGTCCCCAAATAGTAAAAAACAATACCGGCAACAACCCAGGGCCATGATTTTTTCTGGTGTTCAAGAGCCAATCGGTGATAATTCTTTCCAATAAAATATAATAACAACAATCCTAACATAAATCTTTCATTTAACTATATTCATTTTACTTAATCTTTTCCAAAGCACGTTGTTATCTAACAATTCTGGTAAGAAAACAAGTTACTGCAAGATAAAAAATTAACCTCAAATAACAGTATTTTTTAAAACTATCCATAACCTAAATATCATGGACTTTACGCAAAACTATAGTAAATCCAACTACGTTTATTTATAGACATATCAAGCCTTTACATCCTATTTAAACCCCTTAATTTTCCCATAAACCTTGCTTTCTTTTGAAATAATATTGCAGTTGATATCCGATACTTTTTTCAAAGAAAATGGTATATTCGTGGTTCAAACTTTAAATATGACGGTAGTTTCAAAGAATATTCAAATGGTTGACTTAAAAAGTCAATATTTAAAAATTAAACAGGAAGTAGATCAGGCTATTCAGGAAGTAATTGACAATACAGCCTTTATTAATGGCCCGGCTGTTAAAGAGTTTCAGAAAGACCTGGAACAGTATTTAAAGGTGAAACATGTTATTCCCTGTGCTAATGGCACCGATGCTTTACAAGTGGCCATGATGGCGCTGGATCTGAAGCCCGGAGATGAAGTAATTACCGCCAATTTTACTTATGTAGCTACGGCAGAGGTTATAGGGTTATTAGGACTTACCCCTGTATTGGTAGATGTTAATGAAGATACTTTTGATATTAACATTGAAGCCATTGAAAGAAACATTGGCCCCAAAACAAAGGCTATTGTTCCGGTTCATTTATTCGGGCAATGCGCCAATATGGAGGCCATCATGAAAATTGCCCAAAAACACCATTTATATGTAATCGAAGATGTGGCTCAGGCCCTCGGAGCAGATTATTACTTTAGTGATGGCAGCAGTAAAAAGGCCGGTACCATTGGCACTATTGGCTGCACCTCTTTCTTCCCCTCCAAAAACCTGGGCTGTTACGGTGATGGCGGAGCCATTTATACAAATGACGAAGAGCTGGCGAAAAAAATTAAAATGATTGCACATCACGGGCAAAGTGTACAGTACATTCACGATGTTTTAGGAGTAAACTCCCGTTTAGATACCATACAGGCTGCTATACTGAAAGTAAAACTTAAACACCTGGATACCTATGCTAAATCCAGAAATACCGCCGCTGCTTTTTACGATAAGGCCTTTGCCGGAAACCCTAAGTTAAAAACTCCGCTACGTACCAAAAACTCCAATCACGTATTTCATCAATATACCCTGCAACTCAAGGGAATCGACAGAAACAAAATGCGTGAATACTTAGCTTCGAAAAATATACCGGCCATGATTTATTACCCCATTCCCCTTCACCTGCAAAAAGCCTATAAAAGCGACAGGTACAAAGAGGGAGACTTCCCGGTAACTGAAAAATTATGCGCCTCCGTTTTGTCCCTGCCCATGCACACAGAGCTGGATACAGACACATTAAATTATATTGCCACAACTGTTTTAGAATTTGTAAATAATCAATAATTAAATACTTCTTTGCTTTATGAACATTACCGTTGTAGGAACCGGATATGTAGGTTTGGTAACCGGAACCTGTTTAGCTGAAACCGGAAATAATGTTATTTGTGTTGACATTAATGAAGAAAAAGTAAACAAAATGAAACAGGGTGTAGTGCCCATTTACGAACCTCACTTAGATGTACTGTTTCACAGAAATATTAAAGCGGGCAGACTAAGCTTTACTACAAAATTAAATGAAGCCATAGAAAAAGCGAAGATCATTTTCTTAGCCTTGCCCACACCTCCAGGTGAAGACGGAAGTGCCGACCTTAGGTATGTACTGGGTGTTGCCAATGATTTAGGAAAAATTATTAAAGACTATAAAGTTATTGTAGATAAAAGTACCGTGCCTGTGGGTACAGCACAAAAGGTACATGACGCCATAAAGAAAAATGCAGTGGTAGATTTTGATGTGGTGTCTAATCCTGAATTTTTAAGGGAAGGTTTTGCGGTTGACGATTTTCTTAAACCAGACCGGGTAGTGATTGGAACCAGCTCTGAAAAAGCGCAAAAACTCATGGAGGAATTATATAAACCCTACGTACGCCAGGGTAATCCTATTGTGTTTATGGATGAGAAGTCGGCTGAGCTAACCAAATACGCTGCTAATGCTTTCTTAGCGACCAAAATTACCTTTATGAATGAAATTGCCAACCTCTGCGAAAGAGTGGGGGCAGATGTAGACATGGTACGTATTGGTATTGGTAGTGACGATCGCATTGGTAAAAGATTTCTTTTTCCGGGTATTGGATATGGTGGAAGCTGCTTCCCTAAGGATGTGCAGGCTCTTGCCAAATCTGCACAGGAAGCCAACTATGATTTTAAAATCCTGAGCTCGGTAATGGAAGTAAACGAAAAGCAAAAGCTGAGCTTAATGCCTAAAATAAAACAGGTATTCCCTTCTTTAAAAGGAAAGCACTTCGCGCTTTGGGGATTGGCCTTTAAGCCAGATACGGATGATATTCGCGAAGCCCCGGCCCTGTACATTATTAAAGCTTTACTGGAAGAAGGTGCCAGCATTAGTGTTTACGACCCTGAGGCCATGAATAATGTTAAAACAATTTTGGGTGATAAAATAAATTATGCTTCTACTCCTTATGAAGCCTTAAAAGGTGCCGAAGCCCTGATTATAGCTACTGAATGGAGCATGTTCAGAACACCCGACTTTGAACAAATTTCGGCCGGACTAAAAAACAAAATAATATTTGATGGCAGAAATCTCTATGGAGTTACTCAAATGAAAAACATGGGGTATAAATATTACAGTGTTGGAAGAGAAATGATCGTATAAGATTCCTGTTGCTTTAAAAATATGTCAATATGCAAAAAAGAGTTTTAATTACCGGCGCAGCAGGCTTTCTGGGTTCACACCTCTGCGACCGTTTTGTTAAAGAAGGAATGTATGTAGTTGGTATGGATAACCTGATTACCGGAGACCTTAAAAACATTGCTCATTTATTTAAACTCCCGAATTTTGAATTTTATCATCATGATGTAACCAAATTTGTATTTGTTCCGGGAAAATTAGACTATATCCTGCACTTCGCCTCTCCTGCAAGTCCCATCGATTACCTTAAAATTCCCATTCAAACACTCAAGGTTTCATCCTTAGGAACACATAATATTTTAGGACTTGCCCTGGTAAAAAAAGCCAGAGTACTGGTAGCTTCTACCAGTGAGGTATATGGAGATCCTGTAGTGCATCCGCAAAATGAAGAATACTGGGGTAATGTAAATCCTGTTGGCCCCAGAGGCTGTTATGACGAAGCCAAGCGCTTTATGGAAGCATTAACTATGGCCTACAATACCGCTCACGGACTCGAAACCAGAATAGTAAGAATATTCAATACCTACGGCCCACGTATGCGCTTAAATGATGGAAGGGTGTTGCCTGCATTTATAGGTCAGGCTATTCGTGGCGAAGACCTTACCATGTTTGGTGATGGCTCACAAACCAGATCTTTCTGTTTTGTTGATGACCTGATTGAAGGTATTTACCGTTTACTGATGAGTGATTACACACTTCCTGTTAATATTGGCAATCCGGATGAAATCACCATCAAAGAATTTGGGGAAGAAATACTAAAACTTACCGGCGCTAAACAACAATTAATAGTTAAACCCCTTCCTAAAGACGACCCTAAACAAAGAAAACCTGATATTTCCAAAGCGAAGGAAATACTAGGATGGGAGCCTAAAGTGTCAAGGGCTGAAGGGCTTAAACTCACTTACGAGTACTTTAAAAGCCTTACCCGGGAAGAGCTTCAGAAAGTGGAGCACAGGCAGTTTGCCTGAGTTACCTCAAATTTTAGGGTGGTATGAAGCAAGATATGTTACTAAAACAACTAGAAGAGATGTCTGCCGCATTGGCTACCCTATTAGGGAAATTGACAAACATACAAACACCACAAGTTTCTCCACAACAACTGAAGCAGGAATTAGAAGATTCCTTTAGTCAACACCTTGGGATAAATTTTTCTGAGCTGTTAACGCAGACAAATCAGGAACAGCTAACTATAATTAGTAACAAATTTAAAAAGCCTGGTGATTTATTGAATATGAGTGAATTGCTTTTAGCTTTCAGTGATACACTGGAAGATGAGATACTTCAGCATCATATTAAACAAAAGGTGTTATTTTTTCTGGAGGAAGAAGTAAAAAGAACAAAAACCTATTCATCACGACTGGAAGTGTTGATGAAAAGGGCTATTGGTTAAATTGACGGACTCTTTATCATATTAGAAAGTAATTTCCGATTTTGAGTATATTTTGGAGTTGCTATAACGTCATTATCAGGAAAAAATAATAAAAACAACTCTTCATGTAATATGTCTGGAAAAGTAAAATTAAATATGTCTGTTCATGCAGAAAAAAGAAATTATAAGGTACAGGTAAAAGGAAAAGTACAAGGTGTTTCATACCGCTTTTCTGCGCACGCAGTGGCTCTGCGCCTGGGGCTTTATGGTTACGTTAAAAATCTACCCAACGGCGATGTATTTATGGAAATTGAAGGGGCAGAAGTGCAAATAAACAAAATGATTGACTGGTGTCAGGTTGGGCCACCATTGGCTAAAGTTACTGAAGTTGAGGCTACAGAAGATCAGGTAAAAAACTTTCACTCCTTTGAAATTAAACGTTGAATTGTGAACAAGACATCGATAAATTCAACGAGGATTGTGTAACTTTTGTAACTTTGTTTTTTTTTAATTTCTTTCTATGGATAAATCTTTCTTCGCACACGAAACCGCCGTGATAGATGCTGGTTGTACTATTGGTAAAGGGACAAAAATATGGCACTTTTCTCACATCATGCCCAATTGCACAATTGGTGAAAACTGCAATATAGGCCAAAATGTGGTGGTTTCACCTGATGTAGTACTTGGAAAGAATGTAAAGATCCAGAATAATGTTTCTATTTATACAGGTGTAACCTGCGGAGATGATGTTTTTCTAGGGCCTTCCATGGTATTTACCAATGTTATCAACCCGCGCAGCGCCGTTAACCGTAAAAATGAATACGCAAAAACACATGTGGGTAATGGCGCCTCCATTGGGGCTAATGCAACTATTGTGTGCGGACATGACATAGGAGAATATGCTTTTATTGGTGCCGGAGCAGTAGTTACCAAAAATGTACCCGCTTATGCACTGGTAGTTGGTAATCCAGCCAGACAAACAGGTTGGATGAGTGAATTTGGACATAAATTAACCTTCGATAAAGAAGGTTTGGCCATTTGTCCGGAAAGTAAACAACACTATAAATTAGAAAATAATCTGGTTATTAAATTAAAATAAAACAACATGTCAAAAGTTAAATTTGCAGTAATAGGGCAGGGGCACATCGGAAAAAGACATGCCGAAATGATTCGCAGACACAATGAGGCCGAACTAGTTGCTGTATGTGATGTTCAGGAAAAAGAAGCATTAGGCTTAGGTGAAATAAAGGAAAAATTTTATACTTCGGTTGACGAATTACTGAAAAACCATCCGGAAATTGAAGTGGTAAACATCTGTACTCCTAACGGATTGCATGCCAGTCACTCACTTAAATCATTAGAAGCCAGTAAGCATATAGTTTGTGAAAAACCAATGGCTTTAAATAAGGCCGATTGCGAGTCTATTATTTTTACAGCACTACACATGCACAAAAATGTTTTTTGTGTGATGCAAAACCGTTATTCCCCTCCTTCAGCCTGGCTAAAGGAAATTGTTGAACAAAAAATAATAGGAGATATTTACTTAGTTCAACTCAATTGTTACTGGAATCGCGATGATCGTTACTACAAAAAAAATACCTGGAAGGGCACTGCTGATTTAGATGGAGGTACCTTGTTTACCCAGTTCTCTCACTTTATAGATATTATGTACTGGCTTTTTGGAGATATTCAGGATATACAGGCTAAATTTTCAGACTTTACCCATAAACACTCTACCAGTTTTGAGGATAGCGGATTAGTTAATTTCAACTTTGTTAACGGAGGTATGGGCTGTATTAATTATTCAACGGCCGTTTGGGACACCAACTTAGAAAGCAGCTTAACCATAGTAGGTAGCAAAGGAAGCGTAAAAGTTGGTGGACAATACATGGATAAAGTGGAGTATTGCCATATTCAGGATTATAAAATGCCTGAACTGGCTCCTACCAACCCTGCCAATGATTACGGTGCTTACAAGGGATCTGCCAATAACCACCATTATATCATAGAAAATGTGATTGATACCCTGAAGGGTAAAACAAAAATTACCACTAATGCGCTGGAAGGATTAAAAGTCGCGGAAATGATAGAAAGGATTTATGCCCTCCGTCCTGCAAATGTTATTAAATCTCACTCTACCAAACAATAAACCCGAAAATCAGTCTTATGACCATGTATCAGCAAATTCTTAAAAAAGAAGCCAAAATAGCCGTAATCGGATTAGGTTACGTTGGCCTGCCCATTGCATTAGCCTTTGCAAAAAAAGTTTCTGTAATTGGTTTCGACATCAATGAAGCCAGAGTATCCCAAATGAAAAAGGGGATAGATCCCAGCAATGAGCTGAGCAAAAAGGATTTCGAGAAATGCGACATTAAGTTTACCCATAAGCTGGAAGATTTGAAAGAGGCAAATTTCTTTATTGTGGCTGTTCCTACTCCTATTGACGAACATAACCTTCCTGATCTGAAGCCGCTGATCGGAGCTTCCACCACAGTTGGGAAAGTATTAAAAAAGGGAGACTATGTAGTATATGAATCTACGGTGTATCCGGGCTGTACGGAAGAAGATTGTATTCCTATTCTGGAAAAAGAATCCAAATTAAAATTTAAAAAAGATTTTAAAGTAGGCTATTCTCCCGAGCGAATTAATCCGGGAGATAAAGAACATACCATTACCAAAATTTTGAAAGTGGTTTCAGGCTGCGATAATGAAAGTCTGGAAAACATCGCTAAAGTCTATGAAATAATAGTTGAACCCGGAACTCACCGCGCCTCCAGCATTAAGGTGGCTGAGGCTGCCAAAATAATCGAAAATACGCAGCGTGATGTGAACATTGCCTTGATGAATGAACTATCCATCATCTTCAGAAGAATTGGAATTAATACCTATGATGTATTGGAAGCTGCCGGAACCAAATGGAATTTCCTGAAATTCTTTCCCGGGCTTGTTGGTGGGCATTGCATTGGTGTTGACCCCTATTACCTTACTTACAAAGCAGAATCTCTTGGATATCATGCCCGCGTTATTAATTCCGGACGTTATGTAAACGACAGCATGGGATTTTATGTAGCGAAAAACTTAGTGAAAATGATCAGTGCCGCCGGTAAAAACATCAGTAAATCCAAGGTGCTGGTAATGGGTGCTACTTTTAAGGAAGACGTGAGCGATATACGCAACAGCAAAGTGGCAGACATTGTAAAAGAATTAAAATCCTTCAGTGTTAAAGTTGATATTGTTGATCCTCACGCCGATTCAGAAGAACTTAAACATGAATATGGTTTTGGATTGAATAAACTGGGTAAAAGTTATGATGGTGTTATTGTTGCAGTAAATCATCAGGAATATAAAAGCTTAGACGAAAAGTACTTTAAAGGTTTATTATCCAATAAAGGAGTATTGGTGGATATAAAAGGAATGTACCGCGGTAAAATAAATAAGTTAACTTACTGGAGTTTATAAGAAGCTTAAAAAAGATCAAAACGAAAGCTGCTGTAGTAAAGGCAGCTTTTTTGTTGAATATAGGTTGCTGATCCACTTCCTAAGGAAGAGCATATTTTAATTGCTGTTTTTTCACAAAAATTAGAAATAAAGAAAGGAAAATAGGGGTAGCATACTGCTAAAATCCGTAACTTCAACAACCAAATATTAATTTTTTTAGAATGAAAATACTGATAACCGGAGGAGCGGGTTTTATAGGATCTCATGTTGTACGCCTATTTGTTAATAAATACCCTGATTACCAAATTATTAATTTAGACAAACTCACTTATGCCGGCAATCTGGCCAACCTGAGGGATATTGAAAATAAACCCAATTATCGTTTTATTAAAGGTGATTTGGTGGATGCTGCGTTTGTAGATCAACTTTTTGAAACAGAAAAAATAAATGCCGTCATACATTTGGCCGCCGAAAGTCATGTAGACAGAAGCATCACCAATCCATTAGAATTTGTGTATACGAATGTTATTGGTACAGTTAACTTATTGAATGCTGCCCGGAAAAATTGGTTATCAGGAGGAACAGCACTTCCTAAAACCCGCTTTTATCATGTGAGTACCGATGAGGTATACGGAGCATTGGGCGATACCGGGATGTTTACTGAAAAAACTTCCTACGATCCGCACAGCCCCTATTCAGCTTCCAAAGCCAGCTCCGACCATTTTGTCAGAGCCTGGCACGATACCTATAAACTTCCTGTGGTAATTTCCAATTGCTCCAATAATTACGGGCCGTACCATTTTCCAGAAAAACTAATTCCACTGTGTATTAACAACATTAAAAATAATAAACCTTTGCCTATTTACGGCAAAGGAGAAAATGTAAGGGATTGGCTTTATGTGGAAGATCATGCAAGAGCTATCGACCTTATTTTTCACCAGGCAGCCGATGGTACTACCTACAATATTGGCGGACACAACGAATGGAAAAATATTGATGTGATACGTTTGCTTTGTAAAATAATGGATGAAAAACTGGGCAGAGCACCCGGAACCAATGAAAAACTAATCACCTTTGTTAAAGACAGGGCAGGGCATGACTTACGTTACGCCATTGATTCCTCAAAATTACAGAAAGACTTAGGTTGGAAACCCTCCCTTCAGTTTGAAGAGGGACTTACTAAAACGGTTGACTGGTATTTGAGTCATGAAGACTGGCTCAATTCAGTAACTTCCGGAAACTATCAAAATTATTATCAGGAACAATATGTAGACCGTTAAAAACACATACCAATGATGTATCAACAGGCTTTTCATAATGGAAATTTAAACCAGTATTCTTTTTTAATTACCGGTGGGGCTGGTTTTATTGGCTCTCACCTGGTTGAATACTTAATAAAGTGGGGCGCCGGAAAAATTATCATACTCGACAACCTGGCTACCGGAAATCTGGAGAATATTCAAGCCTATTTAAACCTTCCGAATGTTGAATTTATTCAGGGAGATATTTGTAACCTGGAAGATTGCAAAAAAGCTTGTACAGGAATTGATTATATTTCGCACCAGGCAGCTTTGGGTTCTGTTCCCAGAAGCATTGAAAACCCTTTAGCCACCCATCAGGTAAATGCCACCGGTTTTATAAATATACTTCTTGCTGCACGCGAAGCCGGAGTAAAAAGAACGGTGTTTGCCAGTTCCTCTTCCGTTTATGGAGACATACAGGAATCTCCCAAAATTGAAGAACGAATAGGAAAGCCACTATCACCCTATGCAGTAAGTAAATTAGTAAACGAACAATACGCAGCCATATTTGCTTCAACCTACAATATGCAAATAACAGGCTTACGTTATTTTAATATTTTTGGTCCGCGCCAAAACCCAAGGGGGCCTTATGCTGCTGCTATTCCCCTGTTTATTGAATCGCTAATGGCCAATAAACCGGTATATATTAATGGCTCTGGCGAACAAAGCCGTGATTTTACCTTTGTGGAAAATGCCGTACAAGCTAATATAAAAGCATTATTAACTGAAAATAAAACGGCCATCAACAGGGTGTTTAATATTGCCTGTGGCGACAGTGTAAGTGTAAACCAAATGTTTCAGTTATTGGCCAAAGAAATTAACCCCGCTGCCAAAGCCATAAATCGGGAAGAACGTTTTGGCGATGTAAAAAATTCCAGGGCCAACATTGAGGCTGCCAAAACTCTCTTGGGATATGTGCCGCAAACTTCTTTTGAAAATGCTTTAATGCAAACCCTACACTGGTTTAAGCAGCAAGTAGCAGTAAAAGTTTAACATCAGAAAATTCACAAGTAAGAAATCCTGAGCAATCCCTTTACCTTTTCCTATTCAGGGAATAAGAGAGCGGCTGGACTTATCGCTTTGATTTTGCAATATTGGGCATAACGAATTCCCTGAAGTTTTCTTTATCAATTGTTTTTCCAATCGCATGATAATTTTCGAGAAAAGACTTGGGTATTTTATTTCTGCCACCGCTTTTCCATTTAAATTCATATGCTCTTATCTTACCTCCCGATTCTTCTATAAAATCGATTTCTTGTTTTTGAACTGTTCTCCAGAAATAATTATTAGCATACTGTTCATGGTAGGATTGAATTTTTAATCGCTCAGAAATCAGAAAGTTTTCCCACAGGGCGCCCTTGTCATTTCTTAATTCCATTGGATTTAAATTATTAATGATCATATTCCTGATTCCATTATCATAGAAATATATTTTACGGTTGTTCTTTATTTCATTTCGTTGGTTTCTGTTAAAACTATTCAATTGAAAAACGATAAAAGATTTTTCTAAAATAGCAATGTACTTGGCAATAGTAGCTTTATCTACCTCCAGCAAATTCGATAATTCATTATAGGAAACTTCACTTCCTAATTGCAAAGCCAGGGCTTTTAATAGCTTCTCCAATAGCTCTGGTTTTCTGATTCCAATTATAGAGAGTACATCTTTGTATAAGTAACTTGTTGTCAGTTGTTTTAAAATAATTGTTGCGTCAGACCTGTTACTGATCACGTCAGGATACATGCCATAAATTAGTCTTTCTTCCAGCTGTTGCCGCGCCTCTACATAACTTTCATGCCCCTCAAATTCTTCCCAACTTATTGGATATAAATAATACTCAAATTTTCTACCTGTTAATGGCTCTTGTGTTTTATCATTAATCTCTAACGACGATGAACCACTTACCAAAAGTTGAACCTGTTTAAACTGATCTGTAATTAGTTTGAGAGTAAGGCCAATGTTTGAAATCCGTTGAGCTTCATCAATAAATACCATGTTATGATGACCAATTATTGATTTAAGTTTGGTTGTACTCGCATCCTCCAACATTTCTCTTACCGCAGGATCATCACCATTTAAAAAAAGATGCTCTTTTTCTTTAAGTAATTCCTGAATTAACGTTGTTTTTCCAACCTGTCTTTGCCCAAGTAAAATAATGGCTTTCCCTTTAAAAAACCTTTTTTGAATTGCTTTATAAAGTGTTCTTTGAATCATAATCACCAAATATACTATGTTTTTAGGGAACATAATCCCCAAATATTATATGTTTTTAGAGAACATAATCCCTAAATATTATATGTTTTTAGGGAGCATAATCCCCAAATATTATATGTTTTTAGGGAATATAATCCCCAAATATACTATGTTTTTAGGGAATACAATCTCCAAATATGCTATGTTTTTAGGGAATATAATCCCCAAATATACTATGTTTTTAGGGAACATAATCCCCAAATATGCTATGTTTTTAGGGAACATAATCCCCAAATATGCTATGTTTTTAGGGAACATAATCCCCAAATATGATATGTTTTTAGGGAACATAATCCCTAAATATACTATGTTTTTAGGGAATATAATTCCCAAATATACTATGTTTTTAGGGAATACAATCTCCAAATATGCTATGTTTTTAGGGAGTGTAATCCCCAAATATTATATGTTTTTAGGGAATATAATCCTCAAATATGCTGAGTTTTTGGAGATTTAAACGAAGATGATATGGAGTAGCAGGTATTAACAGAAGTACATTGTTTACAATACATTCAGATTAGTAGATACAACAATTGGTGTAATGTGACCCAAACAAGCAAAAGCTTTAACAATGAAACAAAAATAGCTACTCATAAACTATTGCTGAAACAGTTAGTTTGAAGGGGTTGGGAAAGATTAAGTTGTTTTGAGGCGGTTACTTTCCGATACAAAACCGGGTAAAAATAGAGTCCAGCAAATGCTCAGAATTTATCTCTCCCGTTATAGTCCCCATTGCATCCAATGCCTCCCGGATGTCTATGGCTAATAAATCTCCGGGTATTTGATGGTTTAAGCCTTCCATTACTTTATATAAAGCCGAGTTAGCTTTACGAAGTGCATCGGCGTGGCGGGCATTGGTAACAACCGTTTCTGTAATGTTTACGGTGCGGCTGTCAAATAAAGCAATGAGTTTATGCTTTAGTGCTTCAAGACCTTGTTTTTCCCTGGCAGAAACATAAAGCATATTGCTAATGTCCTGATATTCGGTTTTCAGGTAGTTTAAGTCTTCCTTGTCTATTTTATTGGCCAATACCAGTAATTGCGATTGCCCAATGTGTTCATGAAGTTTATCCAATTCTATTTGCAAGTCTGTCCGGCTAAGTTCATGCGCATCAAACAGGTAAATAATAATAGCCGAATATTTGATGGCTTCAAAAGTTTTGCTCACTCCAATGGATTCAATAACATCAACCGTTTCCCGTATTCCCGCGGTATCAATAAACCGAAACATAACTCCATCAATGATTAACTCATCTTCTATAGTATCACGGGTAGTTCCGGGTATTTCAGAAACTATGGCTCTTTCTTCCTCCAGCAAGGCATTTAACAAGGTAGACTTTCCGGCATTAGGTTTTCCTACAATAGCTACGGGTATACCATTTTTAATGACATTACCAATTTCAAATGATTCAATCAGGCGTTCAAGAATGCGTTGAATGGAAAGAACAAGGTTTTTTAACTGGCTTCTGTCTGCAAACTCCACATCCTCTTCACTAAAATCAAGTTCCAGTTCTATGAGTGCGGCAAAGTCAATAAGATTATCCCGTAATACTTTTATTTTAGTAGAAAAACCTCCCCTCATTTGTTGCATAGCTACCTGGTGAGACACGGCAGAATTAGAAGCGATCAAATCTGCCACTGCTTCCGCTTGTGTTAAATCCAATTTCCCGTTCAGGAAAGCACGCATGGTGTATTCTCCAGGTTGGGCCATGCGGGCACCGTTTTTAATAAACAGTTGTAATAAACGCTGCTGTATATAAGGAGAACCATGGCAGGAAATTTCAATAGTATCTTCTCCTGTATAAGAATGGGGAGATTTAAAAATACTAATAAGCACCTCGTCTACAATTACTTCATCATCGCAAATTAAACCAAAATGTACGGTGTGTGAAGGGAGATCCTGAATGCTTTTTTTTACTTGTTGACGATTGGTAAAAAACTTCTCCGTAATTCTAAAAGCTTCCTGACCAGAAAGCCTTATTACTGCTATAGCTCCAGCTCCATGTGGTGTAGCCAGAGCAACAATGGTATCGGTATTTAGAAGTTGTTTATACAGATGAAAATAGTGTCGTTACAGGCAAATTTAAGTATTTTTACGGCAATTTAATCGAAGAGCGTTATTTTAAGGCGGTATGCCGTAGAGTTTGCAGCAATTTAACTATGACAAAAGAAAAATGGAAATCACGATTCAAATCTCCCAGCTTTTGGATGCTGCTTATTATTGCCATTGTTATTGTTGACATACATGGGAACCAAAGCATGTGGCAATCAAAATCGGTAATACAATGGGATGTTATTAGTTATTACAGTTATTTACCTGCAACGGTAATTGAAAAAGATCTGGCATTGAGTTTTATTAAGAATGATGAAGACAGAAAATATTACGATCAGCGATGTATGTATGCTCCGCAAAAAGCACCAGGAGGGCGATGGGTCATAAAAATGTCCATGGGAATGACCTTTCTATACGCCCCATTCTTTTTTACCACTCACCTGATGGCTCCGCTTTTTCAGTATGAAGCTTCAGGCTTTTCTCCTCCATACCAGTTTGCGCTGTTAGTTTCCGGATTATTTTATTTAATGGTAGGCCTGGCATTTTTGCGAAAACTCCTGCTGCAGTATTATTCGGAATGGGTGAGTGCCCTGAGTATTGCCCTTTTATTTTTTGGCACCAACCTTTTATGCTATTCCACTTTACAATCAGCCATGAGTCACGAATACAGCTTTGCCTTGTTTTCTGTTTGGTTATACGCCTGTCATCACTGGTTAAAAAAACCAAAAATAGCAGGAGCATGGGCTATAGGACTCCTATTAGGGTTGCTGGTATTAATACGACCCATTAATATTTGTTTTATTGCATTTCCTTTGTTGTTTGGCTGTACTAACGTATCGGATATAGGTATGCGTTTACGATTTTTTTTCAGTCATTACACACATGTACTGATTGTGTTACTGAGTGTGGTGTTGGTTTTTCTGCCTCAGCTGTTGTATTGGAAATATGTAAGCGGGCATTATTTCTTTAATTCCTATGTGGGAGAAAACTTTGAATTTCTTACCCCGCACCTTATGGAATGTTTAATTGGTTTTAGAAAAGGCTGGCTCATCTACACTCCGGTAATTATTTTTGCTTTAATTGGTATACATTTATTAGTAAAGAAAAATTCCCCCTTCCATCTTCCGATGTTGGTGTTGTTACCGTTGTATTTCTACATTGTAGCCAGCTGGTGGTGCTGGTGGTATGGTGGTTCCTACGGACTAAGGGGTATGATTGACCTTTATCCTTTATTGGCTTTCCCGATAGCACAATTTTTTACAGAGTTGAGTGCTTATCGCCAGCGTTATAAAAAAATAGCAATTGGTACTCTCGTGATTTTATTTGTGCTGTTAAATGTTTTCCAAACCATACAATACCACTATAATATCATACATTACGACAGTATGACCTTTAGTGCTTACTTAGATT
>JACCDP010879772.1_pt1 | contig 19718 bp, 18 predicted proteins | sample 7445841 | NCBI WGS metagenome assembly JACCDP01 (sample SAMN15323441, study PRJNA562643) | freshwater metagenome | isolation source: river surface water | place: USA:Blue River Watershed | collected 2017-08-17
ATCAGCGCCTGCGACACAACGGCACAGAAAGAGCGCACAACATGATGTCGTTGTTTATTGCCAAGCAGACCTGGCTGCATCGTTGGCCAGCCGGTATGAAGCTCGCGCTATTAGCGGCGATGTCACTGTTGGTGCTCCCGATCAGTGATTGGCGATGGCTCGCCATCGGCTGCTGGGCGTTGATGGCAGTGTATTTAAGTTTTGGTGATGTCGGCCGGCATCGTATGGTGGCGCTGCGTGGTGTCCTGTTGCTGATCGCGATACTCGGTGTCTTTCAGGCAATGCTTATGACATGGCAGGACGGTTTGTTATCCGCTCTTCGTATTGTGTTTATGGTGTTATTGGCCGATCTTGTATCGATGACAACACCTATGCAGGCCATGCTACGGATCATGATAGGGATATTAAAGCCATTGCAAATTTTTGGCATTAACACTGAGCGATTGGCCTTAGCGGTCGCGCTCATGATTCGGTTGATATCGATCCTGTTCGCCCAGTGGCGGGCGCAGCACAGCGCGTGGGCAGCGCGAAGCCCGCGCAGGGGTTCTGTGCGGTTATTGATCCCATTTATTACCCAGGCCTTGCGTCACACCGATCTCACGGCAGAGGTCTTGATGGCGCGCACGTCCACGGTCGGTCAATTCCGGGCAGGCGCATCGAGGCGTAGATCGGTCAGTCACGAACGATGATGGATTACAAGTCCCTCGTACGAATCGCGCTTTTTGCGGCGTTAATCGCCGTACTGGGACTAATCCCCAAGCTCGATATCCCGATTGCGGCGGGAGTGCCCATCACGGCGCAGACCCTTGGTGTGATGTTGGCCGGTCTTTTGTTAGGCCCCCGACATGGTGCCTTGGCCGTACTGCTTTTTTTATTTGCGGTTGCCCTGGGGGCCCCAGTGCTGTCCGGTGGGCGCGGGGGATTAGGGGTGTTTTTTGGCCCAACCGTTGGTTTTCTGGCGGGGTGGGTTGTAGGCGCCTGGGTTTGCGGTTGGGTGTATCAACGCATCCGTTCGGGTCTGCTGGGCTGTTGGCTAGGCGGTATTGGTGTGGTCTACGTTTTTGGAATTCTTGGTTTGGCTCTGATATCGGGTCTTAGTCTGTCTCAGGCGGCCCTGGCCACGCTAGTGTTCTTGCCCGGGGACATTTTGAAATCCTTGCTTGCGGTATGGGTGGTGGGTCGCTTGCAGATAAAGCACCGTGAGCCGTAATTTCATCACTACCCCGATATTCAATCGGGCTGCTACACAGCCGGACAAATTAGCACTCGTAATCGAGAGCGTTGGACATGCTGCGCAGCACTGGACGTATGGGGAACTCGCCCGTGAAATCTCAATGCACACTTTACAATCCGGATCATTATTGTTCGATCCAACTGTCGCCTTAAAAGAGCAAGTGCTGGGCGCGCTTGCGCAGCTACATGCCGGGGGCCCCATCGTAGGATCTACATCTGGCACCACGGGGCAGGCCAAGCGCTATCGCCGCTCTCAGACCTCCTGGATTGCAAGTTTTGAGATGGATCAGGAAACCTTTGGAATCACGGCCGATGATGTGATTGTGGCGCCGGGGGCCCTGAGCCATTCCCTATTTTCATATGCCCTGTGCCAGGGTCTTTATCGGGGCGCTACCGTTATTTTGAGCGAGCGTTTCCGCCCGGATCAGGTGCTGCAACAGATTGCACGCTATCGCGCGAGCATCCTGTATGGCGTGCCCACTCAGTTAAAGCTGATCGTACAGACCGCTGATCAAGATGGCGAGTTAGGGACCACTGCATTGGCTACGGTGCGTTGGGTGTTGTCCTCTGGAGCGCGTTGGTTCACGGAGGTTACCCCCGCGCTTACCAAGCTTTTTCCCGGCGCTAAGATTGCGGAGTTCTATGGCGCCTCGGAACTGAGTTTTGTCAGTGCTGCTGTCCGTATTGGAGACTCAACGGCGCCGGTGGGATCAGTGGGTAGACCCATGCCGGGAGTTTTTGTTGAGATCGAGGAAGATCGCATCTGGGTTCATTCATCGGGTCTATTTGAGGGCTACCTGAGTGACCCGCCGCCCGATTTTCACGAACGTGTCGATGGTCAAGGCCGTCGTTGGATGTCCATTGGCGATCTGGGTCGTCTGGATGAAGAGGGTTATCTCTATCTGTCAGGGCGCGAAGCCCGCAAAGTGATCGTGAGCGGTAAAAACCTTTACCCAGAAGAAGTCGAGCAGGCCTTACTCTCCCATCCCGCAATAGCACATGCGGCGGCCGTGGGGCGCGCTGATGCCCTGCGTGGAGAGCGCCTAGTGGCGGTGGTAATGACGAAAGGCCTTTTTGATAAAGCGGATGTCATTCGCTATCTGCGAACTGTGCTGGAGGACTTTAAAGTGCCCCGCAGTTTCTTTTTAGCCCACGACTGGCCCATAACCGTATCCGGAAAAACCGATGTCCAGGCGGTTCAGGCGGGATTGGATACGGGTCGCTACACTGCCTTATGAGCGCCTTTATTGTTGCGGCAGCCCGCACGCTGATAGCGCCGAAGGGTGGGCTTTTCAAAGAGACCCCGCTGCATGAGTTGGCAGCATCTGCATTACGTATGGTCGCTCAAGGCCGCACCCCCGATTCTGTAATCCTGGGTAACGCCCTGGGCGCGGGAGGCAATCCCGCCCGGGTTGGGGCGATTGCCGCATTTGGAGTGGGCATGAGCGCACTCACCGTGGATACCCAGTGTTGCAGCGGTATGGATGCGATTGCACTCGCTGCCGATCGGGTCACTGGTACAGACCGCGCGGCATCGGTGATCGCAGGGGGTATGGAGAGTTTCAGTATGGCGCCGGCGCGATTTCGGCAAACATCCCAGGGCCTGATCGCGTATGAACAGGCACAGTTCGCACCCAATCCGGATCACGATCCCAATGTACTGCAGGCGGCACAGCAGTTTGCGATCGATCACTGTATTTCACGCAAAGACCAAGAGGCCTACGCGGTCGCAAGTCATGAAAAGGCCCTTAGAGCTTTTGCGCAAGACCCCTACGCACGTCGGCTCACATCAGCGATTTGCGCCCGTATGGCACCCCTTGTGCCGCTTGGCCATCGTCACCCGGAGCACGCGATGACAGCCGCTACCATGGCTCCACAGGCCGATGCCGCCGCTGCGCTCTTAGTGGTGAACCAACAGGCGTTGAAAACCGTTTACCGACACGATCGTCTTGCGGCGATTGAGATCGTGGCGACAGCGCAGGCTGGGGGATCGAGCATTCAGCCGGCGTTGGCGGGTGTAACCGCTGCCCAGAGGCTACTTGCCCCCCTTTCTAGCCGCGAGCGGGCAAAGATCGCTTGCATAGAGCTTATGGAGTCGTTTTCAGCTCAGGCTATTCATAACCAGCGCGTACTGGGCGTTTCGGAGGCGCAGGTAAATCGCGATGGCGGGCTCTTAGCCCGTGGCCATCCGATTGGTGCCTCGGGCGCCATACTGTTAGGTAATCTCTTTTATCAGCTGCAAGGAGAACCCTCGGGCTCCTTGGGTCTTGCCCTTATTCCAGCGGCCGGTGGTCTAGGCTCCGCAATGTTATTGCGTAAACCGTGAATGAAACTCTCTGACTTTGATTTTGATCTGCCGGTAGAGTTGATCGCCCAGCATCCCGCGCCTCAGCGTTCGGCGAGTCGCATGTTAGTGGTGAATCACGGCTCGAAGGGATCGATCCAAGATCGGCAGTTTTTTGATTTATTAGATCTGGTCAATCCCGGCGATGTGTTGGTATTCAATAATTCAAAAGTTATCCCGGCACGCTTATTCGGTGAAAAAGCGACCGGCGGTCGTGTCGAAATTCTGGTGGAGCGTGTTCTCGCGAGCAATCAGGCGAGCTGCCTCATGCGGGTCAGCAAAAAACCGGGTGCGAATGCAGAGATACGCCTTGCAGAGGACCATCGACTAAGGGTACTCGGGCGAGACCCCCAGCATCCCGACCGATTTCATCTGGAGTTCTCAGCGCCGGTCTTAACTGTCTTAGATCGCATCGGAGAGGTTCCTCTGCCCCCGTACATCACCCACGCGGCGGACGCCCAGGATACTGAGCGCTATCAAACGGTGTACGCACAGCATCCGGGATCCATTGCGGCGCCTACGGCAGGGCTGCACTTTGATGACGCCATGCTCAAGGCCCTGGACAACAAAGGTGTACAACGGGCGTTTCTCACATTGCATGTCGGCAGCGGCACTTTCGCACCTGTCAAAAGCGAGCACCTTGACGATCACCGTATGCATTCGGAGTGGTATGAGATTTCACCGCAAACGGCTGAATCCGTGAATCTTGCTAAGCGCGAGGGGCGGCGTGTGATTGCGGTGGGCACTACCAGCCTGCGCACCTTAGAGGCGGCCGGGCCACGTGGTGTGCTCAATCCGGGCAGTGGAGAGACCGACCTCTTCATTAAACCCGGTGATCACTTCAAGATGGTGGATGCCTTGCTGACTAACTTTCACCTGCCACGGTCGACGTTATTAATGTTAGTCGCTGCATTGATTGGATATGACACAATGCGCAGCGCCTATGCCCACGCAATTGAACAACGCTATCGGTTTTTCAGTTATGGGGATGCCATGTTTTGTCTAAAAAATGAAATTTGAATTACTGACCACGGATGGTGCCGCCCGACGGGGCCGTTTAACCCTGCGTCACGGCGTGGTGGAAACTCCCATTTTTATGCCGGTGGGCACGTATGGGTCGGTCAAGGCGATGCCCCCTCGCTCATTGGAATCCGTGGGCGCTCAAATCGTATTAGGTAATACTTTTCATCTGTGGTTACGCCCAGGCTTAAACGTGATCGCTGCTCACCAGGGTTTACATCGCTTCATGAACTGGACTAGGCCGATTCTCACGGACTCGGGGGGGTTTCAGGTCTGGAGTCTGGGAGATCTGAGAAAAATCTCTGAAGAAGGGGTCACCTTTCAATCCCCGGTCAATGGGGATAAGCTGTTCTTGACCCCGGAAGAATCCATCCGGATTCAAACGGTACTCAACTCTGACATCGTGATGGTGTTTGATGAGTGTACTCCCTACCCCGCCACGCGGGATCAAACCGCCGACTCCATGCGGCTCTCCTTGCATTGGGCAAAGCGATCCAAGGCAGAGTTTGAGCGCCTGGGTAATCCGAATGCACTGTTTGGCATTGTGCAAGGCGGCATGATGGAGGATCTGCGCGATGAATCCTTGGCCGGCCTTCAATCCATCGCTTTTCATGGGTATGCCATTGGGGGTCTATCGGTGGGGGAGCCAAAACAGGACATGGTGCGCATCCTCGCCCACACCACACCCTGCCTGCCACACGACAAGCCACGCTATTTAATGGGGGTGGGCACCCCAGAGGACTTGGTCGAGGGCGTGGCCAATGGCATTGATATGTTTGACTGTGTCATGCCCACCCGTAACGCCCGAAATGGATGGATCTTCACCCGCCATGGTGATTTAAAGATTCGTAACGCCCGATACCGGGAGGACCGCTCCCCCATCGACTCCACCTGTGCCTGCCCGGTCTGTGATCCCCAACGCCATGGCGATGACCGCCCCCCGTTTACCCGCAGCTACCTTTACCACTTGCAAAAGGTCCAGGAAATTCTGGGTGCCCAGCTCGCCACCATGCACAACCTGCATTTTTATCTGAGTCTGATGGCCGACATGCGCCAGGCGATTGCAGAGGGCCGGTTCGCCGCCTGGCGGACGGGGTTTCACCGGGACCGCGCCCGCTATACTTCGGATCTGTCGTAAACCCTTTTAATTCAAGGAGTTAACCCTGTGTTAATCACCCCTGCATTTGCCCAGGCGGGCGCCACCCCGGAATCGTCGCTCATGAGCTTTTTGCCCCTCATTCTGATGTTTGTGGTGCTCTACTTTTTGATGATTCGGCCTCAGATGAAGCGTGCCAAGGAACACAAGGCAATGATTTCGGCTTTGGCCAAAGGCGATGAAGTGGTCACGGCCGGTGGTGTAGTTGGAAAAATCACGGAGGTGGAAGACGCTTACGTCACGATCGACATCGGCAGCGAGTCTCCCGTGAATGTGCATGTGCAAAAGCAGGCCGTGCAGACCCTGTTGCCCAAGGGCACGATTAAGGGAATTTAAATTAAGCCATTCCGCGATCGTCCAACGTTTCGCCGGTTTAATTCGTACATTACGGTCCATACATCACAGGCGTTTTACTTTGAATAAGCTTCCAATCTGGCGCGCCATCGTCATGGTGCTGGCCTTGGCGTTTGGGGTGCTCTACACCTTGCCGAATTTTTTTGGCGAGGCACCGGCTGTTCAGGTCTCCAGCGCCAAAGTCACAGTTAAAGTCGACCAGGAAATTGTTCAACGTGTGGATCGCGCTCTGCAGGCGGCGGGGTATGCCGCCGAAGCGGCCCAGTTGGATGGTAATTCTGTGCGGGTGCGACTAGGCGATACCGATACGCAGCTTAAGGCGAAAGATGCCATTGAGCGGGCACTTAATAGTGATCCTGCTGATCCGCGCTTTGTGGTGGCCTTTAACCTGGTTTCGAGTTCTCCTGGCTGGCTCACGGGACTGCATGCATTGCCCATGTATTTAGGCCTGGATTTGCGTGGTGGAGTGCATTTCTTGTTGCAGGTGGATATGCCGGCAGCGCTCGCTAAGCGCATGGATGTCTTGACCACCGATACGCGCACCTTGCTTAGGGACAAAAATCTGCGCCATTCGGGCATCGCGCGGGGCGCACAGGGCGTAGAGATTCGATTTCGGGACACCGATACCCGCCAGAAATCCCGGGATGTTCTCAATGCACAGATTCCGGATCTCAATTGGGTAGAGGTCACCCTTGGGGGTGAACCCGCCTTGGTGGGCACCATGCGTCCGGAAACCGAAAATCGCGTGCGGGACTATGCGGTAAAACAAAACATCACCACGCTGGCCAACCGTGTGAACGAGCTCGGTGTGGCCGAGCCGGTGATTCAGCAGCAAGGGACCGAACGGATTGTGGTCCAACTGCCCGGTGTACAAGATACCGCCAAAGCAAAAGACATTCTGGGGCGTACGGCCACCCTGGAAATTCGTATGGTGGATGACAGTCTAGAGGCCCTGAATGCCTTGGCCGCTGGCCGCCTACCCGCTGGGTTAGAGGTCTACACCGAGCGCGGCGGTGGGCCGGTCTTATTGAAAAAAGAGGTACTGCTTACCGGGGAAAATCTGACCGATGCTCAGGCGGGTTTCGATTCTCAAAATCCGAGTGAGCCGGCCGTTCACTTAACCCTGGATAGCAAGGGCGCACGCATTTTTCGCGATGTCACCCGGGATAACATCGGTAAGCGTATGGCCATTGTTTTAGTTGAAAAGGGCAAAGGTGAGGTGGTCACCGCCCCGGTCATTCGCGGCGAAATCCCGGGGGGTCGAGTGCAGATCTCTGGTCGTATGACTACTGTCGAAGCGGCGGACACGGCGCTGCTTCTGCGTGCCGGATCGCTTGCTGCGCCTATGGACATTATCGAAGAGCGCACGATTGGGCCGAGCCTGGGTGCGGAAAACATCAAAAAGGGATTTAACTCCACGCTCTATGGGTTTATTGCGGTGGCCGTGTTTATGGCGGGCTACTACATGCTGTTTGGCGTGTTCTCGGTGGCCGCGCTCGCCTTAAATCTTATGTTGCTTTTCGCGGTGCTGTCCTTGCTTCAGGCCACGCTCACCCTGCCGGGCATTGCGGCGATTGCCCTCACCCTGGGTATGGCGGTGGATGCCAATGTGCTGATTAATGAGCGCGTGCGCGAGGAGCTGCGAGCCGGGTCAAGCCCGCAGATCGCCATACAACAAGGCTATGACCGTGCCTGGGCCACGATTCTCGATTCGAATATCACTACCCTGATTGCAGGTGTTGCCTTACTTGTGTTTGGGTCCGGGCCGGTGCGGGGGTTTGCCGTGGTGCATTGCCTGGGTATTCTCACTTCCATTTTCTCTGCAGTGTTTTTCTCGCGCGGTCTGGTGAACCTTTGGTATGGCGGCAAGAAAAAACTGGCCAGGATTTCGGTCGGCCAGGTCTGGGTGCCGTCATCGGCGGTGAATAAGTCGTCTGCACCCACTAAAGCCGGGCAATAGGGGGTCACGCATGGAATTCTTTCGAATTAAAAAAGACATCCCCTTCATGAAGCACGCGTTGATCTTCAACGTGATATCGCTTCTCACCTTTATTGCTGCGGTCGCCTTCATTGCCCTGCGAGGATTGCACTTCTCTATCGAATTTACCGGCGGAACAGTGATGGAAGTGTCGTATTCCCAGTCGGCACCGATTGCGCAGGTTCGCAAAACGGTAGAAGACTTAGGGTACGCCGATGCCCAGGTGCAAAACTTTGGTTCGTCCCGGGAGCTTCTGATTCGGTTGCCGCTTCGCCGCGGAGAAGCGATCGATCAAAAAGCAAATGCGGCCAACGTCCAGAGTGAGAAAGTGCTTGCGGCGCTCAAAACGGCTACGCCCGGGGTCGAGCTTCGCCGTGTGGAATTTGTGGGACCCCAGGTGGGTCAAGAGCTCGCCACCGATGGCGCTATGGCGCTTCTGTTCGTAGTAGTGGGCATCATGATCTATCTGGCCATTCGGTTTGAGTGGAAGTTTGCCCTAGCGGCCATCATCGCTAACCTGCACGACGTGGTGATCATTCTTGGTTTTTTTGCGGCGTTTCAATGGGAGTTTTCGTTGTCGGTGCTGGCGGCCATCTTGGCAGTGCTGGGCTATTCGGTGAACGAGTCGGTGGTGGTCGCCGATCGAATCCGAGAGAACTTTCGCAAGATGCGTAAGGCCTCGGTGCGCGAGGTGATTGACAACGCGATCACCAGCACCATGAGCCGCACCATCATTACCCACGGCACGACCGAGACCATGGTGCTCGCCATGCTGATCTTCGGTGGCCCCGTGCTCTTTTATTTCGCCTTAGCGCTCACGATTGGCATTGTCTTTGGCATCTACTCTTCGGTGTTAGTGATGGCGCCCATCACCATGTGGCTGGGCATCAAGCGAGAAGATTTGGTGAGGCCCCAAAAGAAGCGGGACGATCGCCCCGAGGTCTACACGCCCTAGGCAGCCCAGGTCAGCCGTCTAAATCCAGACTATTTCAGTCGGCTTTTAGCTCGTCTCGGGCCAAACGCTCGGCCAAGCCGATGTAGCTTGCCGGCGTAAGGGCCAGCAAGCGCTCTTTGTCCGCTTCGGGAAGCTCCAGAGAGCTAATAAATTGGCGCATAGAGGCCTCGGTCATGCCTTGGCCACGGGTCAGGGCTTTGAGCCGTTCATAGGGCTGTGGAAGGCCATAGCGCCGCATGACGGTCTGAATGGGTTCGGCCAGCACTTCCCAGGCCTGATCCAGGTCTTGGGCGAGTCGTGCCGGATTGATTTCGAGCTTTCCCAGGCCTTTTAGGGCCGAGTCATAGGCCAACAGGCTGTGCCCGAGCGCCACCCCCAGGTTACGCAGTACGGTGGAGTCTGTGAGATCCCGCTGCCAGCGGGATACCGGCAGTTTGTCGCTCAGGTGACGCAGCAGCGCATTGGCAACGCCCAGATTGCCCTCCGCATTTTCAAAATCGATGGGGTTGACCTTATGCGGCATGGTGGAAGAACCCACCTCGCCTTCCTTGAGTCGTTGCCTAAAGTACCCGAGCGATATGTAACCCCAGAGGTCGCGCGAGAGATCCACCAGAATGGTGTTAAAGCGCGCCAGCGCGTCAAAGTAGGCGGCCATCCAGTCGTGGGGCTCAATCTGAATGGTGTGGCTAGAAAACTCGAGCCCCAACCCTTCCACCACCCGCTGGGAAAATCCCGGCCAGTCGATATCGGGACCAGCGGCAAGGTGGGCGTTGTAATTGCCCACCGCCCCGTTCATCTTCGCGCGAGGGGCGACCGCCAAGAACGCGTCTCGGGCGATGCGCAGACGCTGCCGCACATTGCTCAATTCCTTGCCCAGGGTGGTGGGGGATGCCGTTTGACCGTGGGTGCGCGAGAGCATCGGCAGTCCTGCCGTCTGTTCAATCATCGTGCCCAGGCGATCAATCAGGGACTGCATCGCCGGCCGTATTACGTTGGCGCGCGCATCGCGCAGCATCAGGGCGTGGGACGTGTTGTTGATGTCCTCCGAGGTACAGGCAAAGTGAATGAACTCCGCCGCGGCAAGTAGCTCTGGCAGATCTTTTTCGACGGCTGCTTTTTCTTTTAACCAGTACTCCACGGCCTTGACATCATGGTTGGTCACGGATTCAATGTCTTTAATGCGTTGGGCATCGTCTGCCGAAAAATCAGTCACCCAAGCCTTAAGTCGTGCCCGTGCTGTCGCCGAAAATACAGGGAGCTCTCTCAGCCCGAGCTCGGATAGCCCTATAAGCCATGCGACTTCTACCGCCACGCGATGCTTCATGAATCCGGATTCGGACAGAAAAGGCCGCAGGCCCTCGACTTTTGCAGCATAGCGCCCATCCAGCGGCGACAGAGCGATCAGTGGAGACATTGCTTTATTTTATACTTTGTCGCCCACCAGAAAGGGATCACTCATGAAATTGATCGGTTCGCTTACCAGCCCCTATGTGCGCAAAGTGCGGGTCGCTATGATCGAAAAGCGGATGGATATCGCGTTTAAAAAAGAAGATGTCTGGTCACCTGATACGACGATCGGCGAATCAAATCCCCTGGGTAAGGTACCGGTTCTTGTGCTCGACGACGGCACCTGTTTGTTCGATTCCAGAGTGATCGTAGAATTTCTGGACGCACGCAGTCCCATGCATCGTCTGATTCCTGATAGCGGTCGGGAGCGCGCGGAGGTAAAAGTCTGGGAGGCATTGGCCGATGGTTGTCAGGATGCGGCCGTGGCCATATTGCTGGAGCGCAAACGGGCTTCCGAGATGCAGTCCCACGACTGGATCGCCCGTCAGGCGAGAAAAGTGGACGCCGCTTTGGCGTCCATGTCCCGAAGCCTGGGCAAGAGCCCTTGGTGTTATGGCAATAAGTTTTCCTTGGCCGATATTGCAGTGGGTGTGTCGCTGGGGTATCTGTGTTTCCGATTTCCGGAAAACCACTGGCCAACAACCTATCCGAATCTGCGGGCGCTCTACGAAAAACTGATGGCTCGTGAGTCGTTTAAAGACACGTTGCCTGACGCCTGAATGATTCCACCGCCTAAGCAGACTGGGCCAGCGTAGAGCACCGCAGATTGCCCCGGCGTGACGGCCCATTGGGCTTCTTGGAAATCAAGCATGAACGCGTCGGCAGACGCCTCCTCAAAGCGGCATATTGCATCGGGTTGGCGGTAACGGGTTTTAGCGGCCAGTAGTGTCATGGCAGTGGGCGCAGTACCGGAGACCCAGTTGGCTTCGATAGCGTTTAATTGGCGTGACAACAATGCCGGGTGATCATGGCCTTGTGCCACGATCAAGGTGTTCGAATCCAGCTGTTTTTGCACCACGAACCATGGCCGTCCATCGCCCGATTTATCGCCGCCAATGCCCAGGCCTTGGCGTTGGCCGAGCGTATAAAACGCAAGGCCCATATGGCGACCGAGTTCACGGCCTTCGGGTGTTTTCATGGGGCCGGGTTTGCTGGGCAAGTAGCGGTTTAGAAATTCTCGAAACGGCCGCTCGCCGATAAAACAAATACCGGTGGAGTCTTTTTTCGCGGCATTGGGCAATCCAATTTTTACGGCCAACTCGCGCACCTGCGGTTTGGTCAGATCACCGATCGGAAAAATGGTTTTCTGCAGCTGCGCTTGATTCAAGCGATGCAGAAAATAAGTCTGATCTTTGGCCTTATCCGCGCCGCGCCACAATTCCACCTGACCGGATTCCAAGGGGTGCACCTGGGCGTAGTGGCCGGTGGCGATGCAATCTGCACCCTGTGCGATCGCATGATCCAGAAATGCTTTGAATTTAATCTCGGCATTGCACAGCACATCGGGATTGGGAGTGCGACCGGCCTGATACTCCCGGAGAAAATCTGCGAACACGCGATCTTTGTACTCGGCAGCAAAGTTGACGGCCTGCAACTCAATGCCAATGACTTCGGCCGCCGCCGCAGCGTCTAGAAAATCCTGACGGGTTGAGCAGTACTCGCCATCATCATCGTCTTCCCAGTTTTTCATAAACAGACCGGTCACCTCCAAGCCGGCTTCCTTGCAGCGCCAGGCGGCGACTGAGGAGTCCACGCCTCCGGACATGCCCAGCACCACGCGTTTTCGGCCACGCAATGCAGCGGTCCATTCCAGGCGGGGATGATTCGGGCTCATAAGAGGATTCTAGTGACTTGACGCACCGCGAGAGCCTGTCCTCTCGGTTACCATTGAGGTCTTTGTTTTTCCATACTTTTACGCAGGAGAGTTGCGAATGCATCTTGGCATTCCCAAGGAGTCACTGACGGGTGAGACCCGGGTGGCCGCCACGCCAGAAACGGTAAAAAAATACGTTGCGTCCGGTCATAGTGTGACCATCGCCCGGGGGGCTGGCGCGAGCGCAAACTTCACGGATCAGGCGTATGAGGCGGTGGGGGCCAAGCTGGGGTCCCAGTCCGATGCCCTGGCGGCGGATCTGGTGCTCAAGGTCCGGATTCCCTCGGAAGAGGAAACCAGGCAAATGAAAAAGGGGGCAGTGCTCGTGGGCATGCTCAACCCCTTCGACCGGGCGGGGCTCGAGCGCCTGGTAAGTGCTGGATTGACTGCGTTTGCCATGGAGGCCGCACCCCGCACCACCCGCGCCCAGAGTCTGGATGTGCTTTCTTCTCAGGCGAACCTGGCGGGCTATAAGGCCGTGATGCTTGCCGCCGATGCCTATCCACGGATCTTCCCCATGCTGATGACCGCGGCCGGTACGGTAAAGGCCGCCCGGGTGGTGATCCTGGGGGCGGGGGTGGCCGGACTGCAGGCCATTGCCACGGCCAAGCGCTTGGGCGCGGTGGTGGAGGCATCCGACGTGCGCCCCTCTGTGAAAGAGCAGATCGAGTCCTTGGGCGCCAAATTCATTGATGTGCCCTTTGAGACCGATGAAGAGCGCGAGATCGCCCAAGGAGTGGGCGGCTATGCGCGCCCCATGCCGGAGGCCTGGATGAGGCGTCAGTCGGCGGAAGTGGCCAAACGGATCGCCGCCGCCGATATTGTGATCTCGACCGCACTGATTCCGGGCCGCAAAGCCCCAATCCTGATCACCGAGGACATGGTGCAGTCCATGAAACCCGGCTCGGTGATTGTGGATATGGCGGTGGAACAGGGCGGCAACTGCCCTTTGTCAGAGCTCGGTAAAACGGTGGCCAAGCATGGCGTGATTATTGTCGGGCAACCCAATATCGCCGCCTTAGTGCCCACGGATGCCAGCGCACTCTATGCCCGCAACCTGATGGATTTCCTGAAACTGGTCATCACCAAAGAAGGAAACTTTCACGTCCCGGCGGACGATGACATTGTCATGGCCACCTTGGTCACCAAAGACGGCGCCGTGCTGCGTAATTAATCCACGAACATTTAATTCCAAGAGAGTGATGCCATGGAAGCAATCAGCCCAACCCTGGTCAACTTAATCATTTTTGTGCTCGCCATCTACGTGGGATATCACGTGGTGTGGAACGTCACCCCGGCCTTGCATACACCGCTGATGGCGGTCACCAACGCGATCTCGGCGATTGTGATCGTGGGAGCGATGCTCGCTGCCGCGTTAACGGAGACCGCCCTGGGCATGTCCATGGGTGTTCTCGCGGTGGCTTTGGCGGCGGTAAATGTCTTCGGTGGATTTTTGGTTACCCGTCGCATGCTCGAGATGTTCAAGAAGAAAGAGAAAAAAGCACCGGTAGCCAGCAAGGAGGCTGCATAAATGAGTCTTTCTATAAACACCGTAACCTTACTTTATCTTGTAGCGTCGATCTGTTTTATTCAGGCGTTAAAGGGTCTCTCACATCCCACTACTTCCATTAAAGGAAATGTCTTTGGCATGGCCGGTATGGCGATTGCCATCCTCACGACGGTAGGTTTAATTTCGACAATGGCTCAGAGCGTTCTCGGCGGGGCGACACTGTCGAAAGGGTTTGGATTGGTCATTGCGGGGCTCGTGGTGGGCGGAGGCATTGGCGCGATCATGGCCAAGCGGGTAGAGATGACGAAGATGCCGGAGCTCGTTGCATTCATGCACTCCATGATCGGTTTATCCGCGGTGTTCATCGCAATTGCGGCGGTCGCCGAGCCGTATGCGCTCAATATCACGCAAAAGGGCGCTCCTATTCCTGTGGGCAACCGATTGGAACTCTTTTTAGGCGCGGCCATTGGTGCGATCACCTTTAGCGGCTCGGTCATCGCTTTTGGCAAGCTCTCCGGTAAGTACAAGTTCCGCTTATTCCAAGGAGCCCCAGTAGTGTTTTCTGGGCAGCACATCCTGAATCTGATTCTCGGCATTGCCACGATCGGTCTTGGTTTGGTGTTTATGTTTACAGAGAACTGGACGGCTTTCTTTGCGATGCTGGCTCTCTCCTTTGTGCTCGGCGTATTGATCATCATTCCCATTGGGGGTGCCGACATGCCGGTGGTGGTGTCGATGCTGAATAGTTATTCCGGTTGGGCAGCGGCGGGCATTGGTTTCAGTCTGAATAATTCCATGTTGATCATCGCTGGTTCGCTCGTCGGATCAAGTGGCGCAATTTTGTCTTACATTATGTGTAAGGCCATGAACCGATCGTTTTTCAACGTGATTCTGGGCGGGTTTGGCGGTGAGGCCGGCGCGGTGGCTCAAGGCGGCGGCGAGCAGCGACCGGTGAAAAGCGGTTCGCCCGATGATGCGGCTTTCATGCTGACGAATGCGGAGACCGTGGTCATCGTGCCGGGATATGGTCTGGCGGTTGCGCGTGCTCAACATGCGCTCAAGGAACTTACAGAGAAGCTCACCCACAAGGGAATCAGCGTCAAGTATGCAATACACCCGGTGGCCGGCCGCATGCCAGGCCATATGAACGTCTTGCTCGCCGAGGCTGAAGTTCCCTATGATCAGGTCTTTGAGATGGAGGACATCAATTCCGAATTCGGCCAGACCGATGTGGTGTTGGTGCTCGGCGCCAACGATGTGGTGAATCCGGCCGCAAGAACCCCCGGCTCGCCAATATTCGGTATGCCCATCCTAGAAGCCTATAAGGCAAAAACGGTAATTGTGAATAAGCGTTCGATGGCCGCCGGTTATGCGGGTCTCGATAATGACCTGTTTTACATGAATCAAACCATGATGGTCTTCGGAGACGCTAAGAAGGTCGTGGAAGATATGGTGAAGGCCGTAGAGTGATTGAACCTATTCGGAGTTTGCAAATAGACAATCCATATTCATGAAAATGCGACTTCTCTGTGTTTCTACCTCTAAAAATACCGACGCGATATTAGAAAAATTAATCGATCTGGCGGAAGGCTCTATAACCTTAGCCCTTCATGTTGGGGATATCCAATCTGATATCAAGGCCTCATCGATGACCCGAATGAACACGCGAAAAGTTCGTGGCGTTCACCTTATGAACGGTCAACAATATTCAGCTGCCTCACTGGCACTAATTCAACAGCCAGAGTTTTTTCGTAATTTGACCGAATTTATCGATCATCTTTATCGACGTGATGGCTACTATAGTTACAAGTCGCATAATCTCCGAACGATTCACGATTACATTGACTATTACCATATTCTGTTTGATGTGATAGCTCAAAAGATTAAACAGCATGATATTTCTCACATGTTGTTTTTTAATGTGCCGCACCTCACATATGACACTATCATTTACCATGCTGGTCAGGCTATGGGAATCCCGAGTGTTATTGTGTCTCAGGCGCCAGCGATTTTCCCTAACAAGTTTTTCTCGATGGCGAGTCCCGAACATTACGGGAGCTTTCGCGTTGGTTCGGCGGAGAGTGCTCCTCCCTTGGTGATCGACCCGGCTCAGCCTCAGGAATTGTTTTATATGAAAAACATCAAGCAAGGCGAGTCAAAAAAAGGGCATCTTACCTGGTTGGGTGTCGTACATATTTTGACTTATGTTTTTCTTAAGCGTCCATGGGGCCTGCTGAACCCTGTGTTTTTATGGGCTACGTTTCGTCGTGCCGCCCGTATCTATAGGTCCCTACCGGACTGGCGGGATCCGTTCGCACGGTTTTTTCACGAAAATGAGTTGGCATACTTCGAGCACATTATTCAGTACGAGCAGGAGTCTGTCGATTACACGCGACGCTATGTTTATTTCCCGTTGCATCTGCAGCCGGAAATGACAACGTCTGCTCTTGGCGGGGCGTACCGGGATCAAGCGTACGCTATCGAGACCCTTGCAGCGTTGCTCCCAGAGGGTGTTTTTATCTATGTAAAAGAGAATCCGAAGCAGGGCGCTTATATGCGTGGCCCGCTTTTTTTTCATCGATTAAAGCGTATTCCATCAGTGCGAATCCTGCCTTCTCATGCCAATACCTATGATCTATTAAAAAATTGTGAGTTTGTTGCTACGATTACCGGCACAGTTGGCTGGGAGGCAATCCGGTCGGGCAAACGCGTGCTGCTGTTTGGAAATGGTTGGTATAAATGTTTTCCTGGTGTGATGAATTACCGAGAGGGGCTTACGTTTGATGAAATTTTGTCTGCGCCGCTGGATCACGATTGTTTACAGCAGGTCGCGGGTGAGCTTGCTTCCCGGTGCCATGACGGAATTATTGATCGGCACTACTCTGAAATAGTGTCTAATTTTGATCGCGAGTCAAATGATCGGCAGGTGGCCTCAACTTTATTTTTATTGCTTCGTGGCAGGTTAGATCCTGTTTTTAATAATACCTAAGTAGGTTTTATGTTAAATCATAAGTCCATTCTGATTACTGGTGGTACAGGCTCATTTGGGCGTGCTTTTACACGCATGGTGCTAACGCAATTTCCGCAGGTGAAGCGGCTCGTGATTTTTAGTCGTGACGAACTCAAGCAGTATGAGATGAGTCAGGTGTTTACGCAAGACCGCTATCCATGCTTGCGCTATTTCATTGGCGATGTTCGAGATGAGGGGCGTCTTCGCCGGGCGCTCGAGGGGATCGATACGGTCATTCATGCGGCGGCGCTAAAACAAGTGCCTACCGCAGAATACAATCCATTTGAATGCATTAAAACAAATGTACTGGGTGCCCAAAACGTCATCGAAGCATGCTTAGAGTCTAAGGTAAGTCAGGTGGTGGCGCTCTCAACGGATAAGGCAGCTGCTCCCATCAACCTCTATGGAGCCACGAAGTTGTGCTCTGACAAGCTATTTACTGCCGCTAATAACATAAAAGGATCACGAGATATTCGTTTTAGTGTAGTTCGCTATGGCAACGTTATGGGTAGCCGCGGCTCAGTGATCCCCTTTTTCCTTGAGAAGAGAAAGTCTGGCGTTTTGCCGATAACTGCTCCAGAAATGACCCGGTTCAATATTAGTCTTACCGAGGGTGTGGAGATGGTACTGTGGGCGATTGCGAATGCGAAGGGCGGCGAGATTTTTGTTCCAAAAATTCCAAGTTACCGTGTCACCGATCTCGCGCAGGCCATTGGCCCCGACTGTAAGCATCCAGTCGTTGGGATACGGCCGGGAGAAAAAATCCACGAAGAAATGATTACTGTGAGCGACAGTGTCAACACCGTCGATCTTGGCCGCTATTATGCTATTTTGCCTGTATCTGGAAAGTACGACGTTAGCCGCTACTGCAAGGAAACATCGGCACAGCCCGTCTCGCCAAACTTTTGTTATGACAGTGGCTCAAACAGTGATTTCTTGAGCGTTGAGCAGCTCAAGAAGCTTATCGCTGAACACGTTGACCATCCGGACGTCGATAGCCTGTGATCCCCTACGGTCGTCAGGAGATTACAGAAGCGGATATTGCAGCCGTTTTGCAGGTCTTGCGGTCCGATTATCTAACGCAGGGGCCACGTGTCCCTGAATTTGAGACGGCCATCGCCGCTCATTGTGGCGCCGAACATGCGGTAGCGGTCAACAGTGCCACCAGTGCGCTTCACATTGCATGTCAGGCGCTTGGTGTCGGTCATGGACACCGGGTGTGGACCTCACCCATCACCTTTGTCGCCTCCGCGAACTGCGCGCTGTATTGCGGCGCATCCGTCGACTTTGTTGATATCGATCCGAGGACCTACAACATGAGTATCGAGGCCCTGGAGACAAAGCTTAGGCTTGCGCAGGCGCAGAATCGGCTTCCTGCGGTGGTTATCCCCGTTCATTTCGCCGGCCAGCCTTGCGATATGAAGTCTATTCGTTCGCTGGCTGAGATCTATGGATTTAAGATCATTGAGGATGCTTCACATGCGGTCGGTGCTCGATACGTAACGGGTGAGTTGGTCGGCGGCTGTCAGTACAGCGACATCACGGTATTTAGTTTTCATCCCGTGAAAATCATTACTACGGCTGAGGGCGGGATGGCGCTTACTAATAATCTGACGCTTGCAAGCGTAATGGCACGACTGCGCAGTCACGGTATAACGCGGGATCAAGCGCAGATGAGGGGCGCCTCGGAGGGTCCGTGGTATTACCAACAAATCGAGCTAGGTTGGAATTACCGCATGACAGAACTACAGGCCGCGCTAGGCCACTCGCAGTTACAAAGGCTGGAGAAAATGATCAAAAAGCGCCATGAGTTGGCCAGGCGTTATGAAGATCAGCTTGATGATTTACCGATCGATTTGCCGTGGCAATATCCTGGCGTTTATTCGGCATATCACCTATTCGTTATATTAATTAAGTTAGAAGAAATCCAGAAGTCACGCCTACAAATTTTTGAAGAATTACTCCAAGAAGGTATTGGCGTGAACGTACACTACATACCTGTTTATAGCCAACCGTATTATTCAACTATGGGCTTTAACCCACAAGACTATCCGGTTTCAAACAGCTATTACCAGCGGGCCATTAGCATTCCAATGTACTCATCGCTCACTGCGAATAGTCAAAGTCAAGTCATCTCCGCTTTAAAAAAGGTGCTCAAGGTTTGAAGGTCGCTGTAATACCTGCGCGTGGGGGCAGTAAGCGCATACCCGGAAAAAATATAAAATCTTTTTTTGGGCAACCAATAATTGCATGGTCGATACAGGCGGCCGCAGAAAGTGGCTGCTTTGATCGTATTATCGTGTCGACCGATGATGATGAAATAGCCCGCGTGGCCCTTCTACACGGCGCGGAGGTTCCCTTCAAGCGACCGGTCGAGCTATCCGATGACTACACGGCGACAAGACCAGTCATTGCTCATGCCGTAAATTGGTTACGGAGTAACGGTATGCAAGTCGATTATGCCTGCTGCATTTATGCTACCGCACCATTTTTAGTAACCGATGATCTGATTGCTGGGTTCGCCCTTTTGCAGGAAATGCGATGCAACTATGTATTTCCAGTGACAAGTTATGGCTATCCAATCCAGCGGGCACTCCGCCTTGGCCGTCAATCACAGGTCCAGATGCTTGATCCCGTGAGGTTTGCATCACGCTCGCAAGATCTTGAGGATACTTATCACGATGCGGGTCAGTTTTACTGGGGCACGGTATCGGCGTGGAACTCCGATGGACCTATTTTTTCTCAGAAGGCGCATGGCTTAATCATTCCGCGATCTCGTGTGCAGGACATCGATACACTGGATGATTGGATCCGTGCAGAGCTTATTTTCTCTGCATGGAAGAGTTCCTTAGCGAACGTCTAATGAGCCGTAGTGCTGTATTCCGAGTAGACGCTTCGCTCCATATCGGGACGGGGCATGTCATGCGCTGTTTAACTC
>JACCDP010199365.1_pt1 | contig 19717 bp, 20 predicted proteins | sample 7445841 | NCBI WGS metagenome assembly JACCDP01 (sample SAMN15323441, study PRJNA562643) | freshwater metagenome | isolation source: river surface water | place: USA:Blue River Watershed | collected 2017-08-17
ATCTCCCCTAACATGTGTTTCATTTTATCCTTTTTGGTGAGCAAATATGAGCGATTGAATTTATTAACTGCAGGTGGCACAGAAATTATCTGCACAGCTCTGCCACTGTTTGTGATTGCATCTACCTTCGCCTGGTTATTGGTAATCAATTCAATATCTTTGATTTCTAACTGGTCCAAGATTGAAATCAAGTCTTGCCAATCGCGAGAATCATTTTCATGACCTAGCGCAAGATTAGCTGCGATGGTATCTGCGCCCGCATCTTGAAGTTGATACGCCTTTATCTTCTCGCTTAACCCGATGCCACGACCTTCTTGACCACGTAGATAGACGATGTAGCCAGCACCTTTCTGGGCAATTAGTTCAAATGAACTACTTAATTGCTCGCCACAGTCGCAACGAAGTGAACCAAAAGCATCACCAGTTAAACATTCGGAGTGAGCTCTAATTAGCGTCTGCTCTGCGCCATTTGTAACATCGCCGAACTTTAAAATCGCGTGGTCAACTCCGCTCTCACCTTTGATTGTGGCGATCTGCCAAATACCGGTTTCGTGCGGTAACTGTGCCCATTTGATCTCATCTTTACCGGCTGAACTTTTTGGTAAATGTTCAATGGCATATTTAGTCAGATCTTCAATTGTGATTACTGGAATTTTGTATTCTGCTGCAAAATCAAAGAGTTGCTGGCCTTTCATTACGGTTCCATCGTCATTGACTAATTCTGATAGAACGCCTGATTCACCTTGCTTAGCAAGTTGGCACAGCGCTAGCCCAGCTTCGGTATGACCACTACGGCCGGCTAAACCATCAGGGTGGGCGATCAAAGGGAAAACGTGTCCTGGACGAATGAAATCAGCAGCTTTGCTACTCGTCGCAGCCAAAGTGCGCACAGTATTGGCGCGCTCAAAGGCACTAATACCAGTGGTTAGACCTGCTTTGGCATCGATTGAAACTGTGAAAGCCGTACGTCGTAGATCTTCATTCTCTCGAACCATAATCGGCAAATTAAGTTCTTTAGCTCGCTTGGCACTAATTGCCGAGCAGATAATTCCTGATGTGTGGCGAATTAGAAATGCCATGTCTTGATCGGTAATTTTCTCGCCAGAGATAATTAAATCCCCTTCATTCTCGCGATCTTCGTCATCGATCACAATTAGGAATTTTCCTTGAGCGAATATTTCTACCGCTTCAGCTACATTCTTTAAAGTTCTATCCATGATAGTTATCTCTTTTGGTTAGTCGTTCAACGTATTTGGCCAGAACATCAACTTCAATATTTACTAAATCGCCAGGTTTCTTAACCGACAAATTTGTCTTAGCCAGCGTCTCTGGAATCAGCCAAACGGTGATTTGATTCAATTCATCCTGCACCGAACCAACGGTTAGCGATACGCCGTCGATACAGATTGATCCTTGTGGAACTACATATTTCATAAGTTCTTTAGGAAACTGGATATCCATCTGAAGCCATTTTTCGCCAGGGCTCAAAAGAGCTATCGAGCCAGTGCCATCGATGTGACCCTGAACGATATGTCCACCTAAGCGCGAACTAACTAGAGCAGCTCGCTCTAGGTTTACCGGATCACCTTTCCCTAGGTTTTGCAGTGAAGTTAATTTAAGGGTTTGCGTCATTACATCAACCGAGAATGACTCACTTCCAAGTTTGGTCACGGTGAGGCAAGTCCCATTTACTGAAACCGAATCCCCAATACTTAACTGATCGGCGAAAGGCACTGAGCCAAAAGTGATTACAGCAGAGTCGGCAGCCAATTCGACTTCAGAAACTTTGCCCAAGCTTTCTACTAAACCAGTGAACATTTAGATTCCCATCTCTTTGGTCAAAGTGATTTTTAAATCGTTTCCAAATTGAGCAACATCTCTAAGTGCAAAGTCCATTTTTTCCTTGATATTTGTCACTCCCAAGTCGCCTATGAACGAGAGGCCAGAGCCAAGCAAACTGGCTGCCTGAAAAATGATTAATTCATCAATGAGTCCAGCCTTTAGAAGCGCGGTTCCTAATTCGCTCCCAGATTCAACGAACACTTGATTGAAATTGCGTTCAGCACATAGTTTCAACAAGTCGGAAAAATCATGGCTGCGTACAAATACTGTTTCCGCTTCATCGTTAAGCAAATTGAAATCACTTGGGATTTCGCGCCTACCCATAACGATTCGGACTGGGTTAACTTTATTAACTTTTTCGATATCTCTTGGAATCAGATTCGGATTATCTGCAAGCGCTGTTGCGGTACCGATCAAGACAGCGTTGCTTTCAGAACGTAACTTGCTAACTTCTGCCCGAGATTCTGAGCCAGTGATCCATTTCGAACTGCCATCAATTGCAGCAGTTCTACCGTCTAACGTTGTTGCAATTTTCCAGATAAAATATGGGCGATTGTTTTTAATTTTATGTAGCCAAGCTCGATTGCTTTGGGCGATTTCAAGTACGTCGCCATTGAAAACAACTTCTATTCCGGCAGCTTCAAGCTTTTTTGCTCCCCCGCTTGCTAAAGCATTTGGGTCACTCACTGCATAAACAACTTTATTGATTCCAGCTTTAATAATTGCTTCTGTGCACGGCCCGGTTTTTCCCTGGTGGTTGCACGGTTCAAGAGTTACAAACAGCGTTGCACCTTGCGCCAGTTGCCCAGCTTGCTCGAGCGCTACGACTTCAGCATGAGGGCCAGACTTATGGAAACCTTCACCGATGATTTTGCCGGCAGAGTCGACTACGACAGCTCCAACAATCGGATTTGATCCGGTAAGACCTAAACCAAGGCAGGCTAATACATTAGCTCGCTTGAGCATCGAAATATCTAACTCGCTAATGTCGCACCTCCTTTAGAAATCTTTAGTAGCGATTTCCGGGGTGCCTAATTCGCAATCAGAGTTTTACATCTGAACGCCAAACCTAGGCAGGCATGGTTAGCCCACCTAAATAATGTTTCCTCTCATCCGGACTTTAACCGTCGGTCTTGGAATTACACCAAGTCCACCGAGCGCTGGATGCGTTCGGGTCGCAGACTTTCACTGCCGGTTCGGAATTACACCGACCCCGGAAACAATTGCTTAACGTTAGCACGGCGAGCAACTGCCTCGCGATCGGCTGAAACTGAGCCATAAGTTGTTGTCCGCTGACGCGCAGGGCGATTAGCTAACTGGGCAATTTCTTCTAGTTCAGCAACTGTGCGAAGTGATCCATTCGTGCTGCCCGCCATTCGACTAATGGTTTCCTCCATCAAGGTGCCACCAATGTCATTAACGCCGCCGGCCAACAAAGAGAGAACTCCATCAGGACCATTTAAACCCAACTTAACCCAAGAGCATTGAATGTTATTTATGGAACCTGCCAATAACAATCTAGCCATCGCATGCACAACTCGATTTTCACGAACGGTTGGGCCAGGTCTAGCAACACCAGCTAAATAAATCGGTGATGAGTAATGTACAAATGGCAGCGGTACAAATTCGGTGAAGCCGCCAGTTTCGTCTTGTAAGTTTCTAATCGTAAGAATGTGGTCATACCAGTGTGATTCATTATCAACGTGGCCATACATCATCGTGGCTGAAGACTTGATGCCAAGCAGATGTGCTTCGCGCACAATTTCTAACCAGGCCTTTGCAGGTAACTTTCCTTTAGTAAGAATCCAGCGAATTTCGTCATCTAAAATTTCTGCAGCCGTTCCGGGAATTGTGCCTAGACCAGCCGCCTTAGCTCGTTGCAGCCATTCTTTATAACTAATACCGAGTTTGATAGCACCGCTAAAAATTTCCATTGGAGAGAAAGCATGGATATGCATTTCTGGTGCGACTTCTTTAACTGCTTTAGCTACCTCGAAATAAATATCGCCCGATAAATCTGGGTGAATTCCGGCTTGCATACAGACTTCATTAGCACCAAGAAGCCAAGCTTCATTAACTCTGGACTTGATCTCATCGATAGATAGTAGGTAGGAATCAGAATCGGTCTTACGTTGAGCAAATGCGCAGAATCTGCAGCCGGTGTAACAAACGTTGGTGAAGTTAATATTTCGATTAACTACATAAGTAACATCTTCGCCAACTAATTCAGCACGTTTTTCATCGGCAGCTTTGACCAATAGCTCAAGTTCAGGGCCATCGGCAGCAAAGAGCGTTAAGGCTTCAGACCTGCTAATTGAGCGAGGATTCTCTACGATTTTAGTTAGTGCAGCCACGAAAGATGATTTAACAAAGCTCGCATTAGAGGTATCAAGTGACTTTAATTTCTCAGAGATGCTCTGCCAATTTCCATAAATAGAATCGAAATCTGAACGTGATTCAGCTTCGCGACCGGTCGTATCAATTGAGTTGCCTAAATCTGTGCGACCTAGACTCTGCAAGCTTTCACCACTCTCCTGCCATGGCATTCCGGCTGGGATTACTTTCGCTTTTGCTAGTCCAGAGTGATCTGCTAACGCAGAGATGTGACTCTTCATTTTTGGATCGATCCAGCGCTCTGGTGAAAGCACATAATTTGAATAAATAGTTAAACGTGGTTTTAACTCAAATCCAGCTGACTTACTTTGTTGCGCTAAAAGTTCAATCTCAGGCCATGGTCGCTCAGGATTAACGTGATCGGCAGTAATTGGTGAAACCCCACCCCAGTCATCAATACCGGCTGAAATTAGCTCGGCAAATTCGGCTGGCTCAGATAAATTCGGTGGCGCTTGAATTCTCATGCGTGGCCCAAAGATCAATCGAGCAACCGCAATACAAGCTAAGTATTCTTCGCGATCAGCATCTGGCGAATTTCGCATTGCGGTATCTTCTTTAGCGCGGAAGTTCTGAATAATTATTTCTTGAATATGGCCATAAGTTTTAGCAATTTCAGCCAGCTTTAGTAGAGAGTCAGCACGCTCTGCAATAGTTTCGCCAATGCCAACCAGAATTCCAGTAGTAAATGGAATATTCAATTTTCCAGCATCTTCAATTGTGCGCAGTCTTACCGCTGGATCTTTATCCGGGCTCCCAAAGTGAACTTCACCTTTTTCACTAAATAATCTGCTTGAAGAAGTTTCTAGCATCATGCCCATGCTTGCAGCCACTGGTCGCAATCTAGACATCTCTTCGAAACTCATGACGCCTGGATTTAAATGCGGCAGTAAACCAGTCTCTTCAAGAACTGCGATTGCACAAGCTCGCAAGTAATCCAAAGTTGAGGAATAACCTCGCTCAGATAACCACTCGGCAGCTACATCCCATCGGTCTTCGGGGCGATCGCCTAGAGTAAATAGTGCTTCAAGGCACCCTGCTTTAGCGCCCTCTTTAGCAATCTCAACAACTTGGGAAATTTCTAAATACGTAGCAGGCAAATGATTAGGTGTGGTTGCAAAAGTGCAGTAATGACAACGGTCACGACATAGCCGAGTTAATGGAATAAAAACTTTAGGTGAGTAGGTAATGACGCCTGGGCGATTTAGTTCAACTAAACCTGCATCTCGTACACGAGCGGCTGCCTCACATAATTGAGTTAACGCCTCATCTCTCGCCGAAAGCAAGACTGAGATTTCATCAATATTTAGAGTTGCCGCATCACTAGCCCGGCGAAGGGCGCGACGCATTGAACTATCGATGACGACCCTCCAGCTTCTTTCTAGAGTTGGAGAATACTTGATTTCGACGCTTTAGTGACTTTGTTCCATTTCAAAGCGACTCTTTGAGAATCAAACAAAATGGGTGGCCTTCTGGATCAAGAAATACTTGAAAATGTTCCGCTGACTGAAATTCTGCCTGCACCGCCCCTATTGCGATCACTTCGGCCCGTGCTTTTTCCATATCTAGTACATGGAAATCAAGATGAACCTGTTGCGCAACTTCGCCCTCTGGCCATGTTGGGCGTCGATAGTTTTTAATCTTCTGAAAACCCATTTTGGTCTTACCGTTTTCATCAAGCAACTCCAGCCAAGTGACTTTCTCGGGTGGAAAATCACCAAGTGGCTCAACGGGCCAACCTGTTAATTTCGAATAAAACTCTGCGAGAGCAATTGGGTTTTCGCAATCGAGTGCGGAATATGCGTATTTAGCTATAGCCATAGTGTGAGTTTAAAGTTAAATGCTTACAAGTCCAAGTATGGGTATTGGGTCTAATATTCAAGTATGAGCAACCTATTCGATCCGATCACTCTTCGTGGCTTAACTATCAAGAACCGCGTCTGGGTTAGTCCAATGTGTCAGTACTCTGCAACCGATGGCGTAGTTGGTGATTGGCACATGGCGCATTTAGGTGCGTTTGCAACTGGTGAAGCCGGCTTGATTATGGCCGAAGCAACAGGTGTTGTACCAGAAGGTCGAATTTCAATTGCTTGTCCTGGAATTTATAACGATGAACAAATTGCTGCATTCAAAAAAATAAATGACTTTGCACATACCCAAGGTGTCGCTATGGGAATTCAATTGGCGCACGCCGGTCGCAAAGGTTCAACTATGCGGCCAACTGATGATCATTTAATCGCAACACCTTCTGAAGGTGGCTGGACTACACATTCTGCATCAGCTCAGGCATATCACGGCATGCCTGAGCCGCTGGAATTAACAGTGCCGCAGATTCACCAGCTAGTTAAAGATTTTGCAAGTGCAGCAAAGAATGCGATCGCGGCTGGCTTTGATGTAATTGAAATTCATGCAGCGCATGGCTACTTATTACATCAGTTCTATTCACCGCTTTCTAACCTGCGCACCGACGAATACGGTGGCTCATTTGAGAACCGCGTGCGATTCTTACTTGAAGTTGCAACCGCGGTTAGAAAAGCTATTCCGGATTCAACTCCCCTATTCATTCGCATTTCGGCAAGTGATTGGACAGATGAAGGCTGGCAGATCGTTGATTCAGTCGAGCTTTGCAAGCAGCTGAAAGAAATTGGCGTTGACTTAATCGATGTGTCATCAGGCGGCAATTTGCACAATGCGCCAATCAAACCAGTGCCTGGTTACCAAGTGCCCTTTGCGCAGGCAATTAAAGTTGAATCAGATATTGCAGTTGCGGCTGTGGGCGCAATTACCGAAGCTCATCAAGCCCAAGAAATTATCAACTCAAATAAAGCCGATGCCGTCTTTTTGGCACGCGCCATGATTAGAAATCCACGTTGGGCAATGGCTGCTGCTGAAGAGCTAAAGCAAATGATTGAGTGGCCGGCTCCGCTAGAGCGCGGCCGCACTTATCGCGGCTAAGTTGTTAGCTGTTATTTAAGAAACTGAAATAACGTCAACGACGAAAATCAAAGTTTCATTTGGTCCGATTGGGCCACCACCTGCAGCGCCATAACCAAGATCAGCAGGAATAACGAGTAAGCGACGACCGCCCTCTTTCATTCCTGGAATACCTTGTTGCCAACCAGCGATCACACCGGACAATGGGAAAGTTGCTGGTGAGCCACCATCCCAAGATGATTCAACAACTTGACCAGTTGACCAAGCCATAAGTGTGTAATGAACTGTAAGAGTTGAAGAAGCTACGGCTTCTTTGCCGGTACCCACGATGATGTCATTGGTAACTAGCGATGTTGGGGCCGCACCTTGTGGAGCGCCAATTACTGGCTTGCTGCCAGCTTCACCTGTAACAGTTGGGTTAGTTGCTGTTGCATCGTTTGACACTGATTTAGCTCCACATCCGGTAAGTGTTGAAAGAGTTAATAAAATTGAAAGCGATATTAAGGTTGCCTTCTTCGTGCGAGTCATTATTCGTTTCCAATCTCTTTAATTAAATCGAAGTCGCCGCCACCAAGTTGGCCCTGGGAACGGTAAAGCTCAAGCTTTGCACGAGTATCGGCAATATCTAAATTGCGCATTGTTAATTGACCAATGCGATCTGTTGGGCCAAAAGCAGCGTCTTCAGTACGTTCCATCGATAATTTATCCGGGTGGTAACTAAGTGCTGGGCCAGTTGTATTGATGATTGAGAAGTCATCTCCGCGACGTAGGCGAATAGTTACGGTGCCAGTGATGGCCGAAGCTACCCAACGCGTTAAAGATTCGCGCAACATAAGTGCTTGAGGATCAAACCAGCGGCCTTCATAAAGCAAGCGACCTAAGCGGCGTCCTTCGGCGTGATAGTTAGCAATGGTGTCTTCGTTATGAATCGCACTAACTAAGCGTTCGTAAGCGATAAAGAGCAGCGCCATACCTGGGGCTTCGTAGATTCCGCGACTCTTGGCTTCAATAATTCTATTTTCAATTTGATCAGCCATTCCGAGGCCATGGCGGCCACCAATTTCATTGGCCTGATTCATTAGAGCAACTACATCGTCGATGTGCTTGCCGTTGATTGCAACTGGGCGACCTTGGGCGTATTCAATTTTGACATCTTCGGAATCAATCTTTACGGCAGGATCCCAGAACTTAACACCCATGATTGGCTGAACTAATTCAATTGAAGAATCAAGAAGTTCAAGGCTCTTCGCTTCATGTGTTGCACCCAAGATATTGGCATCGGTTGAGTAAGCCTTTTCGGTGCTATCGCGATAAGGCAAGTTGTTTGCAACTAACCATTCGGACATCTCTTTGCGGCCACCAAGTTCGGTCACGAAATCAGTGTCCAACCAAGGCTTGTAAATTTTTAGATTTGGATTAGCAAGTAGACCGTAACGATAGAAACGTTCGATGTCATTGCCCTTATAAGTAGAGCCGTCGCCCCAAATAGAAACTGAATCTTGCAACATGGCGCGAACCAAAAGAGTTCCGGTAACTGCGCGACCAAGTGGAGTGGTGTTGAAATATTGTTTTCCGCCCGAGCGAATATGAAAAGCTCCGCATGCAATAGCTGCTAAACCTTCTTCAACTAGCGCCGTCTTGCAATCGACAAGGCGAGAGATTTCAGCGCCATATTCTTTTGCGCGACCTGGAACCGAATCAATATCCGGCTCGTCATATTGGCCAAGGTCAGCGGTATAGGTGCAAGGAACGGCACCTTTTGCGCGCATCCAGGCAACTGCAACTGAGGTATCGAGGCCACCTGAGAACGCGATTCCGACTCGTTGGCCAACTGGAAGTGAGGCTAAGACCTTAGACATAGGCATATCCTAACTTACGCAAATTGATCGACTCGTCAGTAATAATCGTTATAAATCCGAGATTAAGCACCTGCGTTACATTTCCCACTTGCCTTGATGGCAAAGTGGCCAAAAGTTAGGTTTATGTCATGACTTCGCCCAGCGCAACCGATTACAAGTGGTGGCAAGAGGCTGTTATTTATCAGATCTATCCTCGCTCGTTCTTTGATAGCAATGGCGACGGTGAAGGTGATTTACCTGGCATCACGCAGAAACTTCAATACATAGCCGACCTCGGAGTTGATGCAATTTGGTTGAGCCCGTTTTATACCTCGCCAAATAAAGATGGCGGTTACGATGTTGCAAATCCGCGTGATGTTGATCCACGTTTTGGAAATTTAGCTGATGCAAAGTTGATGATTAATAAAGCACACGAACTTGGCTTGAAAGTATTAGTTGATATCGTGCCCAACCATTTTTCCAGTGAACACGAATGGTTTAAAGCTGCACTTAATTCTGCTCCGGGTTCTAAGGAGCGAGCACGTTTTCATTTCTATGATGCGAAAAATGATGGCACTCCCCCTAATAACTGGATCTCGCTATTTGGCGGTCCATCCTGGACTCAAGTTGAAGATGGTCAGTACTACCTACACCTCTTCGATTCTTCGCAACCCGATTTAAATTGGGAAAATCCAGAAGTTGATCAAGACTTTAAGGAAACTATCTCGTTCTGGGTGAAAATGGGAGCTGACGGCTTTCGTATCGATGTTGCTCACGGTTTAGCTAAAGAAAATATTTTGACCGATCATCATGATCCAAAAGGATTATCTGATGCGCTTCGAATTGATATAGATATGGATATAACTAAGCGCGAAAGCTTGCTCGCTTCGGTTCCATATTTTGACCGAGCTGGAGTTCATGAGATTTACCGAAGTTGGCGCAAACACTTTGACTCATTTGAAAAACAAGTTATGGCTGTGGCTGAGGCTTGGGTACATCCCCCAGTCAATGGAGTTGCTTATGTTCGCCCTGATGAGCTTCACCAAATATTTAATTTTGATTTATTAATCGCGCCATTTGAAGCCAAAACTTTATTTAGATTAATCAACAACACAATCGAAATGCTTAAGGAAGTTGGTGCTTATCCAACTTGGGCAATAAGCAATCATGATTCACCTCGTGTTGCTTCTCGCGTAGGTGCTGAAGAAGCGCGTGCATTGGCATTGTTCTTATTCGGATTACCTGGCTCTTGTTATGTATACAACGGCCAAGAGCTAGGTTTGCCTGATGCTGATTTAGCCGATAGCGATCGACAAGATCCCGTCTTCTTTAGAACCAACGGCGAAGCAAAAGGCCGCGATGGTGCACGTGTGCCAATGCCTTGGTCTGGCCAAGAAACACCGTTTGGTTTCTCAGCTGGAAAACCTTGGCTACCGTTGCCGGTTACTTGGAAAGACTTAACTGTTGAAACTCAAATTCGCGATCAAGACAGTTCGCTGCAGCTATATAAGAAAGCCCTTTCCGATCGAGCCAAACTTTTTAGTGGTGCGGGCGATTTAACTTGGGACATCAGCAAGATTGAAGATGGAGTGCTGGGATTCGCACGTGGTGGCATCCAGGTTTATTTAAATTCAGGCGATAAATCAGTCATCCTGCCGGCCAGTGAAACTCTTCTGGTATCCAGCGGAACAGCAACTGCCGAAAATGGTGAATTGGAACTCAAATCAGGGCGTGCCATCTGGTTTAAACGGTAAGAATTCAAAGCCATCTGTAAGGTTGCGCCATGGAATCGACCACAACTTGGCTAGTAACAATAGGCATTCTTTCTGCAGTAATTGCCTTCGACTTAATAATCGCAATTCTGCGCAGAAATAAAGAGACCAGCACCGCTGAAGCGGCAATCTGGACAGTTGTTTATGTAGCAGCAGCGATTGCTTTTGGTTACTTCATGCCCAACTGGACTCCAAGTGAGACTGCGCAGAAGGAATTTTTCGCAGGTTGGTTAACTGAGTACGCCCTTTCGGTCGACAATATTTTTGTTTTTGTAATTATTTTAAGTCGTCTACAAATCGAGAAAACAAAGCAGCAACTAGTTCTGCTTCTCGGAATCATCATTGCGTTAGTCCTGCGTGGCATCTTCATCGCAGCGGGAACCGCAATCATTACTCGATTCTCCAGCGCTTTCTTCTTATTCGGCGCATTCTTGATTTACACCGCTTATCGATTATTGATTGAAAAAGAAGATGAAGAGACGACACCAGAAGACAGCAAAATTGTGAAATTCTTGCGCTCAAAAGGTGCATCTACATTTACTATCGCTTTGTTAACACTCGGAATTACAGATTTAGTATTCGCACTTGATTCGATTCCGGCGATCTTTGGAATCACTAAAGATCCTTACATTGTCACAACTGCCAACATCTTTGCCCTTATGGGGCTTCGTCAACTTTATTTCCTACTACAAGGACTGCTTAAGCGATTGGTCTTTCTATCTAAGGGACTATCAATCATTCTGGCTTTCATCGGCGTGAAAATGTTCTTCGAGGCCTTCCATGGAATTGGAATTCACGAGATTGCAGGCGTTGAAGTTCCTCACGTATCAATTGAGTTCAGCCTAGGCGTAATTGTCGGAACCTTATTGATTACAGCTGTCGCCAGCCTTACCGCTACTCGGAAAGACGGCTCAGAGATTATTTAAATCGACTGCGCGATCTCGCAAGGTGTCACGGCCATGCTCTTTAGCACGTTCATGAGCTTTGCGGATTTGAAGTTCAAAACTGGTAATTGCTTTATCAAATGCGGCAACCCCATTGAACTCAGCAGCCTCGGCGCGCAATAGTGGGCCAGCTCCGTGTGAAGTGATTACCACTTTGTGATCGTGCTTACCTTGTCGTGGATTTTTTTCTTCAATAACTTCTACTTCAACTCGATCTATTTTCACATTAAATCTTGCCAACGCTTTGAGTTTCTCGTTAACAATTCCTTTGAAATCTCCGGCAACCTGGGCATTTCTCAAGTGAATGATAATTTCCATGTATCAACTGTGGCACTAAGAGGTGCGCAATGGAAGTACTAAAGTGGCAATAAAAATGTGGCGAGTGTTAAACCTAGGGCTAGCAATGCAGATTGCAGCAAAATTGTTAGCGCCGTCTTACGATCTGCCTTCTTGGCGATTGGGTCGGCAACTCGAGATAGTTGACCGAGCCCACCAAAATTGAAGGTTCCTAAAAATCCGTAAGCCAAGCAAAATTTCTTTCTAGATTGAATAAAACCGATTGCAAAAACCATCAGTGGAATAAAAAGTGAAAGACGAGCACTTCTTGCTGCATCGGTACCTAGTAATCCAATCAAAGATGTCGCTGAGATTACTGCGCCGGCAAGAGCTACAACCTGGCGACGGCGAATTTCACCTTTACCAATATTGCAGGTGCCGGGAATATATTCCTGGCTCAATTAAGCTTCTTCTAATTCTTCTTCGTCAATCCAAGCATCGACTTCGGTCTCATCTTGCTTATCTACCCAAGAGAGAAATGAGCCGATCGCGCGAAAAGCCAATAGAGCTACGCCGACAACTCCGACGAATCGCTTAATTGCTTTGAACATAAGAGAAAAATACTCCTATTGGTTAAATTTTGTCTAATGAAGCTGTGATGTCATCCCATAGATCATCAACGTCTTCGCAGCCAACTGAGAAGCGGATCAAAGATTCCGAAATCTTGTGGCTCTCAGTTGCCCAGCGGCGGCGGCGCTCCCACATAGATTCAACGCCTCCGAGGCTTGTGGTGTTAGTGATGACTTTTGCGCTTTGTGTAACTAGGTCTGTAGTGGCCGCGTCGCAAGTTAATTCAAAGGAAATCATCGCGCCAAAACCGGGGTAACGGACTTTGCTTACTTTGGCATGGTCGCTTAAACGCTTAACCAGTTCCTTTGCATTCGCTTCGGCGGCTCTAAAACGAATTGGGAAAGTACGGATTCCGCGCAGCGCTAACCAAACTTCAAATGGACCAGGAATTGCCCCGCTTAATTTACGTACATCGCCTAATCGCTTATACAGAGCTGGATCATTGGTTGAAACTGAACCCAAGATAATGTCGCTATGACCGGCAAAATACTTGGTCACGGAATGCATCACGATGTCTGCACCAAATTCAAGCGGCTTTTGAGTAAGTGGAGTTGCCAAAGTGTTATCAACGGCAACGCCAACGCCTAACTTTTTAGCGCCGGCAATAATTGATTTAAGATCTACATGTTCGAGTGCTGGATTAGTTGGTGACTCTAGCCAAAGTAAAGCGGCCCCTTTGGCAGCTTCAAGTACGGCTGCGGTGTTAGTCGCTTCTACAAAGCGAACTTCAAGTCGACCGGTCTCGTGATAACCCTTTAGCAATGCAGCGATGCCTTGATAACCTTCATCGGAAACTACGACAGGTGCACCAATTGGAAGTAAATTAAATATTGCACTTGCTGCTGCTTGCCCAGATGCAAAAACTAAAGTTTGGCCGCCTTCTAGCGCGCTAATTGCACTTTCCAACGCAGTCCAAGTTTCATTTCCGTAGCGGCCATAACCGACTGGGCCACCGGCATGGAAAGTTGAGTTCAAGGCGATTGGTGGATTTAGCGCACCATCTGGTTCAGGAGCTGGCCGACCAGCGCTGATCGCAAGTGTTTCTGGCTTTAACTTTTTATCAGAACTCATAGCTGAAAGCCTATTACTTTTTTACTTGCCAAGAACGGCCATTGCCGCATTATGGCCAGGAATTCCGCTAACTCCCCCGCCGCGTTGCGCACCTGCACCGCAAATAAAGATTCGCGGATCATCGGTTTCCACGCCCCATCGACGGTTATCGCCATCTTCAAGAAACGGAAACGTTAGATCGCGATGGAAGATATTTCCGCGCGGAAGTGAAATTGCCTCTTCTAAATCCAGTGGGCTCTTGGCTTCTATGCACGGTGAACCATCGCTATTGCGAGCAATAATTTCAGACACTGGGTCAACTAAATACTTGTCTAATTCGGCAATAAAACCAGCGAGTGCCGCCTCTTTGGTTGCCTCGTTATCTTCATCGAATAATTCAGCGGGTGTATGCAGACCAAAGAGAGTCAAGGTTTGATAGCCAGCTGCTTGTAACTCTGGGCTTAAAATTGAGGGGTCTGACAAAGTGTGGCAATACATCTCAGATGGAAAACATGAAGGCAATTTTCCGGCCTTGCTCTCTTGATACGAAGTTTCCAGTTGGGAAAATTTTTCACTAATGTGAAAAGTTCCGGCAAATGCCAATTCTGGTGAAATCCCACTTTTAAGTCTTGGCATTTTCTTCAGCAACATATTAATTTTGAACTGGGCCCCAGACAAGCTTGCTGGTTTTGCGCTGTTACGTAACTTAGCCAGAACTTGTGGAGCTGCATTTGAAAGCAAGTGACTACCCACAAATTGCTCGCCATTTTCAGTTGTCGCAGTAACTGAATCTGAGTTGCTTGAAATGTCAGTTACTTTGCAGTTTGTACGAATTTCTACCCCAGCTGCAAGAGCGACGCGTTCTAGCTCAGCAACTAGCGCGCCCATGCCACCTTTAGGAACTTTCCACTCACCAGTTCCGTTTCCGATCAAGTGATATAAAAAGCAAATGTTGGCTAATAAGTCATTGGCCGAAACATGAGTTCCAATCAAGGCGTCAGTTAAAACAACACCTTTAACTAAATCACTTTTAAACCGAGCGTTAATTACTTCGCCGATTGGCTGCTCAATTAAATAATTCCAAATTTCGGGTAAATCAATTGCCGCCTTTAACTCACTGCGACTTTTTAATGGTTGCAACATAAAAGGGGCAATGCGCTCGGCGAAGGTCGCGACTTCACCGTAGAACTGCTGCCATGCTTGTGCATCTGCCACGCCATCTGGAATCGAAGCGAAGGAATCAGCAGTGGCTTGATCCCATTGGCGCGAAATATAAAGCCCAGCTCCGTTTATGTCGGGGGTATATGAAGAAACTTTTCTAGGAACGGTTGCAAAGTTAAGGCCTAAGTCGCTAACAATTTGATCAGGTAATAGAGCAACCAAATATGAATAGCGTGACAGGCGAGCATCAAATTCAGGAAATGCCCTAACGCTTGCAGTTGCGCCACCAATTTCAGCATTCGCCTCGAGAATTACGACTTTTTTACCGGCTTTAGCTAAGTAAGTAGCGGCCACTAAACCGTTATGGCCGCCGCCCACAATTACTACATCTTTAGTAACTGTCGCCATGTTTAAGCCTCAAGTCGTTTAGTGGAATTACGTACAACAAGCGTAGTTGGTAGAACTAATGACGGCACTTCAGCATTTGGTTTACGCAGACGTTCCATAATTGACCAAGCTGCCATCTCACCCATTAACTGCACCGGTTGTTCGATCGTAGTTAGATCGGAATATTCCGACATCTCATGACCGTCAAAACCAATTATTGAAATGTCATCAGGAACACTTAAGCCGTGACGTCGGGCGGCTTGCATCGCGCCAAAAGCCATTTCATCTGACTCGCAGAAAATTGCGGTTGGTCGATTTGGTCTTGCTAACAAATCATCCATCGCGCGCGAGGCGGTATTCATCGTAAAGTCACCGTGTACTTCACGAGATGGCTGCCATTCCAATCCATTCTCAGCTAATACTTGCAGGAATCCACGACGGCGATCTTGTGGGACTGAAAAGTTACATGGGTCATCGGGGCGACCTGACATCAAGCCAATTTGTTTGTGACCTTGATTTACTAAGTGCTGAGTTGCTGTACGAGCTCCGGCAACATCGTCAATTTTGATACTCGCACAATCTTTATGCGCCATTCCGACAAGTGCGATTGGAATTCCTAAACTCAACATTGACGCAAATTCTTCTTCAGTTGGCGGCAAACTAATAACAATTAGTGCATCGACTCTACCCTTGAGCAATTGATGCTGGAATAAACGTTCGCGCCCTTTCATTTGGCTGAAGTTGTAGAGCAAGAGATCTAGCCCGGCTTCACGCAGTGCCTGCTCGGCGCCATTAATAACTTGGGCGAAATACCATCGTGAAATATAAGGCGCGACGACACCAACGCTATTTGTGCGACCATGACGAATACGGTCGCCTTCACCGGTCAATGAATAATTCAACTTTTGTGCTGCGGCTTCAATTTTGGCTCGAGTTTGTGGATTTACATGCTCTAGTCCGCGCAGGGCGCGCGATACGGTTGCAGTTGAAACACCAGCTTCTGCTGCAACTTCCTTAATGCCAGCCATGTTCGCCTCTAACTTTCCATACTTGTCGGCGGCTTATGAATCTTTCTGCAAGAACCTGTAAATTCCTGCAACAATTGTAAAAAGTAGGCGGTAAGCCCCCAAAAAGCAATAGATTTAAGGAAATTAGGGTTACCTTTGAGTCATGAGCAATCAAATTCAGACCTTAATTCAAGTAGAGCTTGAAGACCGTAACCGTCTAACCGCGTTCTTCCGGTTAATAATCGTGATTCCTGTGGCCATCTATTTCAGCGCCTTTGCCATCGATTCCTTGGCAAGTGATAACTGGAGCTACAGCCTGGGCGGTCTGATTATTATCCCGACCTTGCTGGCATTGGTCTTTCGTGGAATTTACCCAAGTTACGCCCTGGCTTTTAATCACGCTTTGATCTCACTTGAAACTCGCGTCAACGCATATGTATTACTGCTCACTGATGACTATCCATCAATTGAAGAAAATGACATAGTTAAAATTACTTTTCCTGAAGTTGGCAGCGGTTCAGAGCTAAGCCGAGTTAAGCCGCTATTTAAATGGTTCCTAGCAATTCCGCTTTACGTCATGGGAATTATCTATTTAATTTACGGATTGTTCTTAACTGCTTTTGCTTGGTTCTCAATTTTGCTTAGCGGGAAGTATCCAGTTTGGTGCGCCGATGCAATGGTGGGAATTTTGGCTTTCTACAACCGTGTTTATGGTTACGCATTTATTTTAGTAACTGACGAATACCCTTCATTCTCTCTTTAAGCAATGGCGGTCCATTCAACGCAAAAGATGCGACGTATTGTCGCTGAAGTCGCAGAGATGGATCGCAAATTTGCACCTTTAATTGCTCGTCGACCACTTTGCACAATTGGTCGAAGCGTTCCTACCGAAACTCATTTTGAGTCATTGGTTAGCTCGGTGATATCGCAACAACTAGCGGTAAAGGCTGCAGAAACAATACATGGGCGCTTGGTTGATCTTTGCAAAGGAACAATTAGCGCCAAAAAATTAATTAAACTCGATGACATCGCGCTTCGCGAAATAGGGGTTTCCGGTGCAAAAGCACGCACAATAAAGGGCTTAGCTGGCGCCGTAGTTGATAAATCAATTCCCATAGATACGATCGATGAAATCCATGACGATCAAGAGATTTATGACAAGTTAACTTCACTATGGGGTATCGGCCGCTGGACTGTTGAGATGTTTATGATGTTTCAACTCGGACGCTTGAATGTTTGGCCCACTGGCGATTTAGCAGTGCGCCGAGGCTGGGACATCATTCATAAAAACAAAGAAGAAACTCTGGCTAAGGCTTTAGATTTAAAGGGTGAGAAGTTACATCCGTACCGAAGTGTTGTCGCTTGGTATTGCTATCAAGCCGTTCATGAAAGCCGCGGGTTGGACTACTAAATATCTTCCAGGATCAGCGAAACTGAATTAATACACCAGCGTTGATCGGTTGGCACGTTATAGCCTTCGCCTTCAAAAACATGGCCTAGATGCGAGCCACATGAAGCGCAACGCACCTCAGTGCGAATACGAGGAGCTAGTGAACGATCTTCAATTAGTTCAACTGCATCGTCGGCTGAAGGTGCGTAGAAAGAAGGCCACCCACAGCCAGAGTGAAATTTTGTTTCGCTGCGGAAAAGTTCAGCGGCGCAAGCTTTACATTTATAAACGCCAACTTTATCGGTGTCGGTGTATTCACCAGTAAATGGTCGCTCAGTTGCTGCGTTGCGTAGAACTTCATATGAAAGTGGATCGAGCTTGGCCTTTAGCTCAGCTTCATCAATCTTTACCGGGTAATTGTTTTCGCTCATTAGAGAACTACTCCGACTGGAAATGCAATGCCAGTGCTTGAATGGCAATCGTAGCCATTTGGATTCTTCTGCAAATACTTTTGGTGATATTCCTCAGCTAAGAAATATTCGACACCATCTGCACTAAGAATTTCTGTAACAATCGGATCAAAGCCGGCATTAACTAAAACATCTTGGTAAAGATCGCGAGATTTATTAGCCTGGGCCAATTGTTCTGGAGTAGTTGCATAAATTGAACTGCGATATTGAGTTCCGATATCTCCACCTTGTTGATTTAAAGAAGTCGGATCATGCATAGTCCAGAATTCTTCAAGTAAGCGCTGATATGAAATCTGCTCATCATCGAAGCGAACGTGAACCATTTCGGCATGGCCAGTAACACCAGTGCAGACTTGTTCGTAACTTGGATTCGGACGAGTGCCACCCATGTAGCCAACGCTAGTTTCTATAACGCCATTTAATTGCCAGAAACGACGTTCTGCACCCCAGAAGCAGCCAGTTGCAAAATATGCGCTTTGAATCATGACGTTATTCTGGCAGTAAGGTCGCGATAATGTCATTTGAGTTCACTTGCGACGAAGCTTTCACGGTAATAATTAACATCATCGCTACTGATAACCTTGCCATTGCGCCCCCGTAGCTCAGGGGATAGAGCACCGCCCTCCGGAGGCGGGTGCACAGGTTCGAATCCTGTCGGGGGCACTGTCAATTGATTGAGAATTTAATGCGAGCGAGATAAATCACCTGTAATCCAGAAATCCGTTGCGATATGTCCTTGTAATACGGGTGCGAGCGCGGGAGAATAAGCACCTTACGACATTAGATCGTAGCTAGATCAAATTACTTTATTAAGTGCGGAACTGGCTTCTGTACGCGAGATTTTAGGGACAGGTGGTGAAAGTGATGGATTGGCGTCATCAATCAGCTTGCCGCGATGAGGATCCAGAGCTTTTCTTCCCGGTTGGAAACACTGGCCCTGCCATTACCCAGATCGAAGAAGCAAAGAAAGTTTGTAATCGCTGCATCGTTAAAGATGCCTGCTTGGCTTGGGCACTTGAAAGTGGTCAAGATGCCGGAGTTTGGGGTGGATTATCAGAAGATGAACGCCGCGCTCTTAAGCGCCGTGCGGCACGTAATCGTGCTCGTCTGCAAGAACAACAAAACCAATTCTAAAGCGGGAACTCCAAGGTTGCTTGGGTGCCTGACTCCCCCGAAGTTAATTTAATCTGACCCCGAAGTTCATTTTCAGTTAAAGTTCTAACAATTTGCAACCCTAAGTTAGAAGAATTAACTAAATCAAAATCGCCAGGTAATCCAGCCCCATCATCGCTCACTGTTACTTTCGCTCTACTCTCAAAGCGTTCACAATGAATCACTAAATTATTTCCTTGCTCGGCTAATCCGTGCTCAAGAGCATTGTGAATTAATTCAGTAACTATCAAGGCAAGTGGCGTAGCTATGCGTGGATCAATTTCAGCCAGCGAACCACTTCGGCGAATATTGATTTCGCTCATCCGGGGGCTCAAGTCTGCTGCGTGAATTACTAAATTATCTAGCACTTGATCAAAAGCTACTTTGGCATCAGCGCTGTTCGAAAGCGTTTCATGTACTAATGCGATAGAGGCAATACGACGTACCGCTTCTTCAAGCGCAGCGCTTGCTTG
>JACCDP010725732.1_pt1 | contig 19716 bp, 16 predicted proteins | sample 7445841 | NCBI WGS metagenome assembly JACCDP01 (sample SAMN15323441, study PRJNA562643) | freshwater metagenome | isolation source: river surface water | place: USA:Blue River Watershed | collected 2017-08-17
AATTCTCAATTCTCAATTCTCAATTCTCAATTCTCAATTCTCAATTCTCAATTGTTATCTCACACTAAACACCTGCTGATATGCTGCAATCTTGTCTGCTGGTCCCATATGTTTCCCGGCATGGTCACTCAATTTGACCGCCGGAGCCCCAGCCACTGACGTCGTTTTCATCACGATGTTGAGCGGTTTGAGGCCTACGTCATTGGTGAGGTTCGTCCCCCAGCCATAGACCAGCTGGATACGCCCCGCAAAGCGCTGATGCAGGCGCTGAATCGTGGCGATGTCGAGCCCATCACTAAAGACGATTGTCTTGGTGGTAGGGTCAATCCCCCGCTCCGCATAAAACGCAATCGCCCGCTCACCAAAGCGCTCAGGGTCACCCGAATCGTGCCGGAAGCCGCGCCATTGCTGTGCTTGCGTGAGCGTGAAGTCGGCAAAGAAAAAATCGCTGCCAAAGGTATCCGTCAATGCAATCGCCAAATCCACACCGTAACGCGCATACCAATCATGCAAAAACGCCTGATGTGACGCCCGCACATCACCATGGCGACGATCAGCCAATGCCGCATAAACCATCGGCATTTCGTGTGCAAACGTGCCAATCGGGCGCAGATTGAGACTCTGCGCCAAGTGCACATTCGACGTACCGAGTAGGTTTTGTGGCACCCGCTGCTGGAGCTGACGCACCACATGCGTCTGCCACGCCGTCCCAAAGTGCCGCCGCGTGCCAAAGTCCACGATACGAATGGATGCGTCGTGCTGCAATACGGCAATTTTTTCGTCGAGGCGGCGTTGCCCCTCTGCATAGATGTCTGACAACGACAACTGGTGCGCCGCCACATATCCCGCAAAATAGTGCTGGTTGACAGCACTCATCACCACCGTCTCCCAAAACGTCACCAGCGGCCATGCCCCAGTCGTCTCGATATGCAATTCACCATCGCATATATTGACCTGCACTGCTGGCAAGGGATGGGTGGCAATATAATCGAGATACATCGCCGAAAAAATCGGCTGACCATTACTGCTGCGTAACCCAGCCAAATAGTGCAACTCACTGTCGACAAATCCACGCGCCCGCACTGCATCGAGATGTATCTGCAATGTGGCAGCATCCACGTACTGTGCGAGCAGCCCACTGCCGCGATGTTTCAAGGCAAACGTGACCTGCGTATGGCGGTGGTGTTCATACTGCAATTGGCTCATCGTCAGTTTGTAGTAATCGAGACCACACGTCAGGAGCGGAATGTCACGTTGCATCATTGGTCCTTTCGGTTATGCAACCGTCGCACTTGCTGCCAACACAACACCCACCTCGAGTAGACGCGCCCGCATCTGTACGCGCGAGGCATCCGCAATCGATTCGGTAGCATCCTCGAGCACTGTCACCGCAAAGCCGGCCTTGCGCAGATCGAGTGCCGTATACCCCACACAATAATCAAAGGCTAACCCAGCCAAATAGACATGCGTTACCCCTGCGTTGCGCAAGGCTGCAGCCAACCCTACCCCTGCTGCGTCAAATCCATTGCATGCACTGTAGCTGGTGTCGTCTGCGCCATTGGTCAGCACTTCCATGCCCTTGTGGATGACCCACGTACCTGCAGGTACGACGAGCTCAGGGTGCAATTGTGCCCCGGGTGTATCTGCTACACAGTGCACCGGCCAGCTCGTACTAAAGTTGGGTGGCGCACCGAAGTGTGCGGTCTGCGCCGGGTGCCAATCCTGCGTCGTAAAGGTCACCCAACCACGCGCCGCTGCTGCCGCGAGCAGCCGACTACAGGGCGCCACCACCTGCGCTCCCGTCTGGATGGGCAACTCACCAAAACCAGCCACCCCCACGCGTTCACCTTCTGCTGCCGCCATGAAACCACACTGTACATCCACAATCCCTAATGCATGCTTTGCCATCGTATTCCTCATCATGTATCAAGTAATTGTACAAATTACACTTACTCGAGTAATGATGAGTATAGTAGCGACATTTCCTGCATTTGTCAACCTCACGCAAGATATGCCAGCAGGCATGATGCAGGTACAGACCACTATCATCACGGTTTGTTAGGGTGTGTTCTTTGTGTCAAAAACGTGCCCTGCCGCCATTCATAGCGACACTGCCATCACGCAGAATACACTCAGCCGGCGCATTCTCATGCCATCATCGGCATATGCCGCATGAGGTGAGCATCAAAACATCGCAGTGTCGGTGAGTGTTGTATGCACAAAACGATAGAGACGCGCAGGGCGATGCGCACCATCGCGGTACATTTGTGGCGTCTCAGCAATCATCGCCAGGCTCATGATTTTTTTGCGAAAGTTGCGTTTATCGAGGGGGCGCGCCAAGATGGCTTCGTAGGCTTGTTGGAGTTGTGAGAGGGTAAAGTAATCAGGCAACAAAGCAAAAATCGCATTCGTGTAACTTATTTTGTTGCGCAGGCGTTCACACGCATACGCCACAATCTGCGCATGATCAAACGCAATATCCGGCAATGCATCCACCGGTACAAATTGTGGCTGATGGGGTGTGGCGCGCGCATCAAGCACCACATCGCGCCCAAGCGCCATATACGTCACTGACACCGCGTGCCCACGGGGGTCACGCGCAACCGTATCAAACGTATAGAGTTGTTCAATCAAGGGCAACGTGGTGCATTCAATTCCTGCTTTATCAGACAGTACCCGTTGCAATGCTTCATGCGTTGTTTCGCCGAGTGAAATATAGCCCCCGGGCAATGCACGTCGTCCTTGAAACGGCGGATTGGTGCGCGTAATCAACAGCACACACAAGCGCGCGTCAACCATCTGAAACACCACCGTATCGACCGTCAAAATCGGTGCCGTATACGTCATCACACTCCCTACCCATCCTGCCACAAGGCCGCGTTCCACAAATCAGATGGCATACGCCAATCACTGCGCGGACTCAACGCCACACTACCAACTTTGGGGCCATCTGGCATCACCGAGCGTTTAAATTGGCTCCCCACAAAGCGGCGCACGAACACCTGTAGCCAGTGTGTGATGGTTGCCACATCATAGCTCCCGGCAAAGGCGTGCGCCGCCAAGAATACAATCTTGGCGGGACTATCTCCCCAGCGCACCAGATGATACAGAAAGAAATCATGTAACTCGTACGGTCCAATAATATCTTCAGTTTTTTGGCTGAGCGCACCTGGCGTGCTTGTGGTCAGTTCGGGGGATACCGGTGTCGCCAGGATGTCAGCCAACACGGCGGCAATTGGTGCCTCACCTTGCTGTGCTACCCGTCGTACCAAGTGTCGCACCAACGTTTTGGGGATACCAGCATTCACATGATAATGGCTCATGTGATCGCCGTTAAACGTACACCACCCAAGTGCAATCTCACTCAAATCACCTGTCCCTAGCACAAAGCCACCTAGTTGATTCGCTTTATTAAACAAAATACTCGTGCGCAACCGCGCTTGCACATTTTCGTACGTGATATCCTGCGTCACACCGTCGTGCCCCAATGCCTGGAGCTGCTGTGTGACGAGTTCGCCAATAGGAATCACCTGATTGGGCACACCGTGCAACTGTGCCAAGTGCACCGCATTGGTCTGGGTGCGTTCCGAGCTCGCCGCCGCAGGCATCGTATATGTCCGGAGCAATTCAGCCACGGGGCGCTCCAAAATGTGTGCTGTTTGGCATGCCACCACAAATGCCAGTGTTGAGTCCAAGCCACCAGAGAGCCCGAGATGGATGTGCGTTGCCCGCGTGGCGTCAATCCGTCGTGCGAGCCCATGGGCTTGGATGCGCATGATGTGCGTCAGACGTGCGTTGCGGGCCTGCTCGTCTTCGTCACCTGGCAAAAAGGGATGTGCAACGACGGTGGGCACGGGGGTCATTGCTGGGCGCATTGGCACCGTCGCTAGGATTGAGTAGTGCATATCGTTGACACGATTCGTGTCGCGCCGGCGGTCAAATCGCAGATGCTCGACATCAATGTCAGCCACGAGCACCCGCGCATCACGCGTAAATGGAGGGCGTTCAGCGAGCACCCGCCCATTGCTCGCAATCAGCTGATGCCCACTCATCACCACATCCATGGTGGATTCGCTCCAGTCACACCCAGCGTAGACGTAGCCACACACCAATGTCGCCGATTGCATGGCTACCAATGTACGCCGATAACTCGCTTTGGCCACAAGCTCAGGTGAGGCCGAAGGATTCACAATCACGAGCGCCCCATGATCGACCAATGTGGCACTTGGGGCATGGTTGACCCACAAATCTTCACATATTTCGACACCAACCACCACACCACCCACATCAAACACCAGCTGCGTACCAAACGGGATCATCATCCCATCGATTGCCAGCGTGGTATTAGCATGCGACCACACCTGATACCAACGCTTTTCGTAGAATTCACCATAGCTGGGGAGGTGTTGTTTGGGCACAATTCCAATAATGCGTCCCTGTGCCATCACTGCGGCCACATTATAAAGCGCATTCCCATGCACCATCGGCAAGCCGACCACCATGACCGTATCGTGCGTTGCCGTCTGTTGTGCCAATGCCACCAGGGCTTGCCGTGCATGATGCAACAACGTGTCATGTTGCACCAGATCACCGAGACTATACCCAGTCACACACAGTTCAGGGAACACGACCAGTGCCACCCCAGCCTGGACTGCATGTTGATAGCACGCAATGATCTGGGTGAGATTGTATGCGACATCCGCAACACGCACCGGTGGACATGCACTTGCGACTCGGATATAGGCATCACTGGCACGAAATGGGCTTACCATGCATCATTCATCTCCGTACGGCACGATTTCACCACACATCACTATACTACCATGTTGGCTGTGTGCTCAAACTCATGCATCGGCGCAGCGTGGCAAGCAATGCCAGGTCTCGATGATATCAGCAATGTGCAGACGATTATGCAGACGGGTATCGTGTTGCCAACGGGCAAGTTGTGTGATGTCATGTGCCGAAAATTGCCGTATCAAGTGGCACTCTGCGCATATATCTGCGCGCAACAACGTGATCGCCTGTTGGCAGACATCACTGACATCTGATGTGAGTACCAAAGTACGCATCTGAGCATCACGCGTCAACATCACCGACACTAGCGCTTTGTGCATCCGCACGTCGTCAACATGCCATGCCATCAAGAGTACTCTATCATCGTGCGGTGCAAATTTGCGCAATATTTTCAGAATATGTTTGCGGACAGTGCTATCGGGGTGATTCAACAATGTCGCAATGATGTCCGCACACGCCACATCGTGATGGAGCTCATACCCCATCAGACCGAGGATAACCATATATGGATCTTGCGCGAATACACACTGCTGCAACAGTGCCGCCGCATCGCTCCGATTCAGGATGTGTGTGTATATGCGTGCGGTAAATCCCGTATACGTTGATTCAATCTGCTGTGCATACAAGTACTGCAGGCGCTCGAGTACTTCGGCGCATGATCCCTCTACTAATGCAGCCATCCATGGCGTAGGCACTTTTTGTACATGTGCCACATACATCTGGAATTCGCGATAGCTGGGAATGACTTCGTAGCGCTGCAACACTGCCATGGCAGTCATACGCACATGTTGCCGTGCATCGCGTTGCAACGCCTGTTGCATCACTGGCACAATGACTGTCGGGTGATTGACTTGGCGCAGCGCTTTGATTGCCGCGGTACGTACTGCAAAACTATGATCAGCCACAAGTACCATCAACAAGGGCAGGCTTTCGCTGGCTGCCAACAATCCGAGCGCATCAATGCTACACAGCATACACGCAGAACGTTGCTGGACTTCATCCATCAGCAATGGCACGGCAGCCTGCACACGCGCATGCCCAAGTGCTCTAATCGCTAGGCGCTTGCGTACCAGGTTACGTTGCAGGCTCTCGGTCAGCCACGCTACGCCTGCGGGGTCTTGTCGAATCGCCAAAATCTCTGCTGCTTTGGTAGCGACTTGCCCATCCGCATCGTGCAGACGATCATACAAGAGCTCGATTGGGGTGATGAGGTCGTAGTAACACATCGCACGCAAGACGGTCATGCGCACCTCACTAGTGCGATCGAGCAAGCCGCGACGGCACAACTCGACCCAGTCAGGCAACTGCCATCCGAGTACCACAAAAAATGCTGCCGCACGGACCGCATCATCACGATCGTACGTGGCGCGTACCACGATGTCATCGACGCCACACTCGCAGCGTTGCCAACACTGTATTGCTGCAAGTCGAATCGGCGTTGATGGCGATAATAAGGCGGCATGCAGATGCGCAATTACCGTAGGTGAAATATCACTTACGGTAATTGCATTGAGTGCGGCGATCCGCTCCCCATCGTTATTTGATTGCAGTAGGATATCCCACTGCGCCCCACCATCCTCACACATACCAGACCTACACACTCTCTACGGGCTGATAGATGCACTGCAGTGCCACCCATCCCATGGTCTTGGTCGCAGGATTGAGGTAGTACTGTACCCCGATGCCGTTGGCAGCATGGGTCATCATGCTGACAAGTCGCCCTATTGCCGTCCCCGTGACGTGTGTATGCGCATCAGCTGGGTGACAGTCCTGCCACAGAATCGACTGCTCGTGCAGTGCGACCAACGGTTGTGCGAGCCCTAATGCGCCAACACGTTGGGCACAAATCAGCGTTTGTTGCGGATGAATGGCATAACTACGATTGACTGCTGGATTCGCCCACGCCCACAACCACGTCCCGTTGGGCGCACAATACGAACCAATCATGACATACGTTGCCCGTAATACTACCCGCCCCGCGCGCTGATAGGTCACCAAACCCGTCTCCTGTGAAATTTCCCAATCACACACAGCTAAGCCGTACTGTGCTTCGAGTTGCTGTTGTTGCCCCCGCAACCATTGCTGATACTCGTGCAAGCGGACGCTTACCCCTGCCTCTTGAATACTACGCATAGGCACCCTTTCACTGCGTGGCTCCTATGTGTAGTATAGCGATTGAAGAATCCACAAATGTGCACTTTTTTAGGATTTCGTAATCTCAGTGCAATATTGATTTGGTACCTGGCGTATCTGACGACATCAGCAAGAAAAAAGTTGCACACGCCTTTGCAGGGGTGGGCTATAATGACGCCTAAGATTCATGTGGAAAGGGAACGCACTATGCAACCACTACGTGCGCTATTGGTAGGTGCCGGTGGGATGGGTCGCACATGGGCCAAAAATCTGGTCAGCAACAGTGCCGTGCACCTCGCTGGCTGGATCGACATTCGTGCAGGTATTGCGGCCCAGGCTGCCCACGATATGGGCATCCACGCAGACTACTACGGGGATGAATTATCCCAGGCACTCACCGCTGTGCGCCCTGATTTCGTGGTTGATGTAACCATTCCCGAGGCGCATCACGACGTCACACTCACCTGTCTAAATGCTGGCATTCCAGTCATCGGCGAGAAGCCCATGGCAGTATCGATGGCGCAGGCACAGGCCATGGTTGCTACAGCCGAACGCACAGGGGTACGCTACATGGTCAGTCAAAGTCGGCGCTATGACGCACGCTTGTGGGCCTATCGCCAGCTTATTCAGCAGGTAGGGGCAGTAGGCATCCTCGATGCGGATTTTTACATTGGGGCGCATTTTGGTGGCTTTCGTGATGAAATGCCCCATGTGCTATTGCTCGATATGGCCATCCACACATTTGATGCTGCCCGCTACCTATTGGGTGATACCACGCCCGTATCAGTCTACTGCGAAGAATTCAATCCACGCTGGAGTTGGTACAAAGGTGCGGCAGGGGCTGTTGCCATCTTTGAGATGGCCAACGGAGCGCGCTTTACCTATCGTGGCTGCTGGGCAGCCGATGGCCAACACACATCATGGGAATCCGCGTGGCGGGCTGTTGGCGCACAGGGCAGCGCCACCTGGGATGGTCACGATCGGATAGTAGCCGACGTTGTCGTCGAGCAGGGTGGATTCCATGCCAAATGCCATCAGCTCAGCGCACACGCTGCCCCAGATATTGCCCATGGCATTGCAGGCTCACTTGCGGATTTTGTGCATAGTCTACGTACTGGCCATACCCCGATGGGTGATTGCCGTGACAACATCAATAGCCTTGCCATGGTGTTTGGTGCCATTGAGTCAGCCAACACAGGACGCCGCATCACCTTGTAAATCACAAAAAAACATCCCCCCAACTGGGGGGATGTGTACTGGAGCCGACAACGAGACTCGAACTCGTGACCTGCTGTTTACAAGACAGCTGCTCTACCAACTGAGCTACGTCGGCACCACGTGAAATAATACCACGCCGACCAACGTGCGTCAACCACTCATGTTATGATGCACAAAGCAGATGGTTGTGAGGAATACGAATGCACGATCAGCATATCTATCTCGATGCAAGTTTTGACCAGCACGCACGATATACCTTGGTTGCGTGGCTCCGTCCCCGTGACGCATATGTGAACATCGGTGAATCCATTGCCATCATTCAAGATGGTGAGATGCGCCGTGTGGTGACTGCCCCGTGTAGTGGGCGGATTGTAGCGATATATGCGGATGCTGGAGCACCGCTGTTACCCCGCAGTCTCCTTGCAGCGATTCGCCCCGGCCTCCCCTATGCGCCCCACATCGCAAATATCGGGACGACGATAGTGGCAGTGGCCTTAATTGGCGCAACAATTGTGCTCTTGCCGTTGCTGCGTGGCATGATTGATCTCACACGCAACGATGCCACACCCGCTATTCCTACATTGGTCGCCACACCAATGCAAGCAACGCGCACCGATCAATCCAGTGTTGTGACGATGACACCAAGTGCATCCGAAAGCATAGTGACTGATACACCAGTCAGCGATACGAGCAGTGATGGTAGCCAGCCGTTACCACCGAGTCAATCAAATAAAGTGTTAATCAGCAACATCAATACGCTGTTTATTGAGTTAGTCAATCTGTGCAACGAAATCCGCCCGTGGACGCAGCGCAACACACTGATTGATACGCAAATCGTAGACAATGTGATTGTCATACGCAACGAACGACACATGCTGATTGTCGACGAGTTGCGCAGGATTGTGGCAGACAACAGTGCACTTGTTGATGTCAATAGTGGTGATGCCGAGATACTCAGCCAAATTGAAACATTCATCGAGCCGTGTCGCATCATCTATGACGAAGTCATGAATGCGCATGCCCAAAGCATTGTCCCACGTGATCTTTCTGCGGAATATGACAGTTGTAATAGCGCACAGGCGACCATCCAACAATACCTTTACCAACCATAAACAGATACGAATCCCCCCCGTGGTAATGCCACGAGGGGGATTCGTTGGTGGCCAATTAGCGTTTGGCCATGCTCATATCGACCACGGGTTTCACCGTCACCAGCTGAATCGATGGTACGTTCACCACAGTCGTGGTTGTACTCAGTGCCACATTGTCGATGCGTACCTCGCTGCCAACGGATTGATCGGTGGTCAAAAAGAAGCTCAGCCGGACGCGTTTGCCAGCATATGCTGAGATGTCGACGCTTCTGCGCCCACCCACCGTGCTCCGACAGACATCAATCACACCAACAATCTTGTCATCGACTTCGACATTGAGTACATCGTAGAATTTCCCGCAGGATTCTTCAGAGGTTGATGTCAAATCAAACAGCAATCGCTTGGTATCTGCTGGCAGTGACACATATTGGCTGATGCGTTCACTCACCAAATTACGTGGTGGTGCTTTGTTACCAAGCTTGGCCACACCTCCGGTGATGAATTGACCGAGTACGGCACCATTTGTACGACTGGTCTCATGCCATTCGCCACTCCCTGGATTGGCAAAGTCCGCATTGAGAATCGTTGAATTGCTCTGTGGCGCCACAAACCGCACCGTATCGATGTACCACGAACTAAAGAACGATGAATCATTTGAAAGCTCGAAGATGAGTGTCACCGTTTGCCCAGCATATGCACTCATATCGACAACCGCCTGGCTATAAAGCGGCAAGGGCGGCATAGCACTCTTGTTACAGACATCCCAACGTGCCATCACAACGCCATTCACAAAGATGCGGGCAACATCACTCGTACATCGATCACTTGGCTGTGTCGAGTAAAAGCCCATATGCACTGCCAAGGACGTATTGTCATTTGGAACCGCGAGTATCTGCTCGAGTTGGGCGTTTTCGTTCGGAACACCACCCAGCCATGCAAAGTAATTCCCCATCCATGGTCGTCCAGCCCACTTTGCGATAAAGGGGAAACCAAGAGATGAGCGCTCTGTCCAACCGAGTTTGGCCTGCTCAAAATCACCATTGACCACGCCACCACCCGTAAAGGTTGGCGTAATCGATGGGGTCATTGATGGGGTCATTGACGGAGACATCGTTCGCGTCAACGACAACGTCCGCGTCAGAGATGGGGTCAATGTATTGGATGGGGTCAGTGTATCGGTCGCCGTACGCGTGCTCGTCGGTGTAGCTGACGCAGTCAGTGTGGGAGTTTCAACTTGCGGTGTGCCGACAGGGACTTGGCTATTGTACAAGTACAACACCTCATTGGCACCCACGTTGCCACCAGCAATCAAAAATTCATCGACATCAAATGTGCCATAGGTAGTACCCACTTGTCCGATAGCGATGCGTGATGGCAAGAAGCTGGTGGTGATGCCACCGGTGACAGCATCTGCGAGTCGGCCATCGATATAGCTACTGATTGCGCCTGTCACCCCCATACCTGGGGTAACCACACATGCTAAATGATGCCATTGACCATCTGCAACATCGCTACCGAGTGCCGTAGATACCGTCGTTGCCCCCACAGTCGTACTACAGATGAGCTTACCAGCCACAATCGACATCGTAAAGCGGGCAAAGCCACCGACATTTTGCAAGAGTGCGGTATCTGTCGTGGTGCGTGCCCACATACTGACCAACACATTACTGGGCATACGATTAAAGAGCAGACTCGTGCTCATCAGTGAATTTGCCCGGCTGGATTCAAACCGTGCTGCCCCACCGAGTACCCCATCACTCACTGCATCGAGACACAGACTCCGTGTTTGACAACGCAATGGAAAAGTCGTGAACCACACATTTGGTGCATACATCGCCACATTATCAAATGTCGCTTTGATGATCTGACTATTGCGCATCAGCGGCGTCGCCGTCCGCGAAAGCGTTGGTGTTCGTGTCACGGTCAACGAGCGTGTCATAGAAGCAGTACGTGTATGCGATGGTGAGCGGGTCACTGATGCAGTACGTGTACTCGTAGATGTGGGCGTCAGCGATGGTGTCACTGGCGTCGCAGTATTGCTGGGCGTCAATGTCTCAGATGGGGTCAGCGTCTCAGACGGAGTCAATGTCTCAGATGGGGTCAGCGTAATACTCGGCGTCAATGTGATACTCGGCGTTGCGGTTACCGTCATGGTCGGCGCAACAGCCAATGCATCAGTCACCGCTTTCCCAGCATTGATGATACCCGTACCACATTTTCCTACCGTCGTACATGCATTCGACGCACTATCAGTAGGAAATGTCGTCACATTGGCCAGCTTTGTCATATATGTGGTGATCGTATCTACAGAAGCACTCGGGAGTAACCCATACAGAAGTGCAGCTACACCAGCCACATGCGGTGTGGCCATACTTGTCCCCTGCATATTGCCATACCCAGCAGAAAGCTCGGGATTTGTGGCAGGAATCGTGTATGGGCTGGTATACCACGTCGATAGCACACGACCTGCAGAGAGATATCCACCATAGTTGGCATCACCACCGGGTGCTGCAATATCCACCACGGTTCCATAATTGCTGTAGTATGCACGTTTGCCCGTAGGCCCGGTGGAAGCCACCGTCACCGCACCACTACAATTGGCTGGAGTGAATTGCTGCGCATCAGTGTTACTATTGCCTGCAGCCACGACCACCATAGTGCCTTTGGCTTTGGCCGCAGTTATCACGTCAGCGTATGCAGTTGGGCAGTAGTAACTCGAGCCATTCCATGGTGCACCACCACCCAGGCTCATGCTAATCACATTGGCACGCACTGGTGCAACTGGTACGCCAGTCACGGCAATTTGGGCAGACCAGCGCATTGCATCTGCAATATCAGAGCTATATCCGCCGCCACGACCCAACACCCGTGCAATCAGCATACGTGCATCACCCGCCACACCCGCCACACCTACACCGTTGTTGGTGTAGGCAGCAATCGTGCCAGCCACATGGGTGCCGTGCCACGAGCTCGAGCTGCCGGTGGCACTGTTGCCATCGCCTTCGTCACGAGCACTTGCATCGCGACCATTGCCGTCACCAGCCATATTCGCATCAGAAATAAAGTCATACTGACCAGCGATCTTGTTGGTGTTGTATGAGGCTGTCGCTGCGTTATACCCCAAATCTGGGTGAGGTACGATGCCGGTGTCGAGCACAGCCACCACGGCACCCGCACCACGCGCACCACTATCCCATGCACCAACGGCATTCATGCCGTAATATACGCTGGTGCCCGGCGTACCGTAATGCCACTGGTCGTTGTAGCGTGGGTCGTTGGGGGCCTCACTCGTTGTTGCAATCACGTCGGGCTCAACAGTGGCCACATCAGCAATCGTGCGCCACACCCCCTGTAGTTGCACGATTTCATCTTGGCCGACAAAGCGCTCCAATTTGAGCACGTGACCACGCTCACCAAATGCACGTTTATAGGTGCCCCGTGCCAGCCCATTGCGCGCCGCATTGTCACCAAATTGCCGCCAAAACGTGGTATCAGCCGCAGTACGCGATATATTATTGTTTAAATACACAATCATTTGGTCGGTGACAGGAGTTGTCTCACGCAGGAGTGGTGCTTCCTGAGCAGATACACCGATTGGGAGCATCATGAGAAGCGATACGATACCCACCACTAGGGCGTGTAGACGCCGATGACTGCGAATTACCATCTTTTGTTCCCTCACACTATTGATTACTATCACACGATGCCTACGCTGTCTGACGAAACAGCATGCACAAAAGTTCCCTCAAACAGGGTGGAAATACCACGCCATGGCGCAGATGCAAGTGGCGCATCGCAGATTGTTGCATTATACAATCCGGTGCACGTAATGTACACCGAACAGATATTTATATGTGTATACAATGCAACATATCACTCGTTTTTCGTCATCTGTTTGTCATCTTTTCCTCGTTGTTATCGATTTGTAATCTGTGTGTAGCCACTTGGTCATGTTGTGGTTAGCAGCATGTAACCGTTATCAGCTACGGTATTGGCATGTGAATGCTACAGTAATGCCAAGGAAGCAACACTCGTAGATTAGGTGTGATACATATGTCAGTTCTGTCTATTGCTCCACAACCGACCATGCATTGCCACCCTGTCGAAGCAACTGCCATGCTGCAGTTACAGGAATGGCATTACGCCGGCGTGATGGCACGCTACATGTTTAGTAGTGACCCATTCGAGCACCAGTGGGTGTGTCGCCCACAGAGTGGGTATTGGCAAATCCGTGATCATCAACATGAGCTCGTTGGCTTTGCGATTATCGGCAGCAGTGCACAAATGGCTGGTGTAGCGTATGCTGCTGATGCCATCGATATCGTTGCCGGACTGCGACCAGATCTCATTGGGCACAAGCACGGCTATCCATTGGTACGCGACGTAGTTGCGCATACACAGCGTCTCTACCCACACAAACGCTTGCGTGTCACTATTCCGAGCTGGCACCTGGCTGCCTTGGCCGTCTGGCAACGTGCGGGATTTTTCCCCGAATACGCCACGATTGCAGCTGATGGCACACCGGTGGTGGTACTCCTCTGACGCACGACGGCGTGACTGGTATAATTTATGTGTATACCCACCACACACAGAGGAAGTTGTCATGCCCAAACAAGCAATTACCGTAAACGGTGGACCAAAGCCCGGTGGTGCCTACTCACCCGTGTTGCGCGTCGGCGATTTTATCTTTGTGTCGGGCCAAGCCCCAATCGACCCGGCCACCAACGAGATTGTGGGCGATACGATCGAGGCGCAAACCGCCCGTACCCTGGAAAACATCAAACTTCTCCTTGCCGCAGCTGGTGCCGAGATGAGTGATGTGGTCAAAGCCACGGTACACTTATCAGACATGGCATTGTTTGATCGTTACAATGTTGTGTACGCCAGCTACTTCCCCGACCCCAAACCAGTCCGCACTACCGTGGGGAGTCAGCTCGATGGCTTTATGGTCGAAATCGATGTGATTGCCTATCTAGGAGCCTAACCATGTATGATACGTTGATTCATGGTGGCACCCTGATTGATCCGGCAGCTGGGGTACATGGTACGTTTGATGTTGCCATCTCACGTGATCGCATCGCAGCCGTCGCACCACATATCGACCATGCCAGTGCACGGAGCCACATCGATGCACGTGGATTGCTGGTATTGCCGGGGCTGATTGATGTGCATACGCATGTGTACCACGGCGTCACCTATTGGGGGATTGCGCCCGATGCAATCGCTGCGCGCAGTGGCGTCACCACCTGGATTGATGTTGGCTCAGCAGGCGCGTACAACTTTGTTGGTCTACGTGAATTTGTCATGCGCCAGTGTGATGTGCGCATTGCTACTTTTCTCAATATTTCGGGTGTGGGCTTGACTGCGCCATTTGGTGAGCATTTTAATCTCGAGAACTGCGACATCGACCTCTGCTGTCGCATCATCGAGCAACACCGCGATATTATCATCGGTGTCAAAGCACGCATCGAAGAAAAAACAGTGGGACACAACGGACTCGAGCCATTGCGGCGAGCACGTGTCGCAGCCGAACGTACCGGGCTCCCGCTGATGGTGCATATCGGCTCAGGGCCACCGCTCCTCGACGATGTCCTCAACGAACTACGGGCTGGTGACATTCTGACGCACTGTTTTACCGGGGGGACAATGCGTGTCACGGCTGGCGACGATACACCTCATGCCAGCATTATCGCAGCAGCCAAGCGCGGGATTATTCTCGATGTGGGACATGGTGCTGGTTCATTTGATTTTGCGGTGGCCGAGGGTATGCTCCGCGCCGGCTTGGCACCAGATGTGATTTCGACGGACATGCATCAGCTCAGTGTGCACGGTCCAATGTTTGACATGCCGACGTGTATGAGCAAATTTCTCGCCATGGGAGTCGATCTGCAAACGGTGGTCAATGCTACCACTGCGCGCCCGGCGCAGATTCTCGGGCTACGCGATGTAGGGACGCTGCAAGTGGGTGCATATGCAGATGTTGCAGTGATGCGGCTCCTGCCCGGAGCGTTCCACTTCTATGATATCGCCATGGCCAGTCGACGTGGGACTCAGCTCTTGCGCAACGAGCTGACCATCTTGAATGGGCGGCGCATGCCACGCCGTCCTGACCCAGTCCCCGCACCGTGGATCGAGCTCCGCCCGTATCAACAGGATATCCGCGACCGCGGTCATACCCCTGACCAAATGGCACAGTCGTAGCCGTCATCCTTGCGCATACGTGATGAAATGAAAGCACGGTGATGCCTCAAAGCACGTGGATAACTCGCACACAATTCAGCGGTCATGTGGTCAGGCTTGAGGCACTCAATGCCGACCAACATCGCGATGGACTCATCGCTGCTGGTGCCGATAGTCGGATATGGACGTATGTACGCTTTCCCCCCGCCGATACGCCTGCCGGCATGAATGCACATATCGCAGAGTTGATACGTCGCCGCAATGCCGGCGACGAGGTTCCCTATGTAGTCATCCAACAATCGAGTAATACAATCGTTGGGGTCACCCGGTTTATCGAGTTACGCCCCGCCCACAAAGGACTCGAATTAGGCACATGGCTCAACCCACAAGTGCATGGTGATGGTACGAATATTGAAATCAAGTATCTGATGCTTCAATATGCCTTCGAAGTATTAGGATGTATCCGCGTACAAATCAAGACCAACGCCAACAACAGCGCCGCCCAACGCTCGCTTGTTGCTCTCGGTGCCACCTACGAAGGTCTCTTCCGCAACCACTATATCTTGCACGACGGTAGCGTGCGGGATTCGCTCTTTTATTCGATCATTGACCGTGAATGGCCAACCATCAAGGCACACATCCAACAACGCCTCGCCCGGCGTACTGCAACGTGATTAGTCATTACAGAGAAAGACGAAACACATGAATGCAATTCTCAGCAAAAGTCGTTACCTGATTATTCTGGCGGTCATGGGTACCCTGGTTGGGATGATTGCGTTGATGATTTTTGGGCTGTGGGAAATCTACAATATTTTGGCGCTCACTGTATCAAATCACGATCAAAAAGACATTGGCAAACAACTCACATTTGCCTTTATCGAGGTCATTGATACGTTCCTGATTGCCACCGTCTGCTACATCACGGCACTCGGCTTATATGAATTGTTTATTGATGATGCGCTCGAGCTGCCCGCATGGCTCAATATTAGCTCGCTCGATGATCTGAAAAACAAGCTGACCAGCGTGATTGTAGTCGTGTTGGGTGTGGTGTTTTTGGGCAAAATTGTCAGCTGGGACGGCAGTAGTGATATTCTCAATATTGGAGCATCCATTGCACTTGTCATTGCAGCACTGACCTGGTTTTTACGCAACAGTAGCACCAAAGGCAACTAGGGCATGAACCTATTCTACGGGCGCATGCTGCGGCTCGCAGCACCAGATGCAAGTGATATCGCCGTCGTGCAACGCTGGAGCCACGATGCTGACTTTCTGCGGCGCCTGCAACTGAATCATGCGCGCCCATTTAGTCTCGATGAAATCCCACAAACATATCTGGGTGGGTCAAGTGGCACCAACCACATCCACTTCCGGCTACGCACACAAAGCGATGATCGCCTCGTCGGGTATGTCGTCCTCTACGATATTTACTGGAATCTGCAGGTCGCAAGTGTGGGGATTGCAATTGGTGACCTTGCCGATCGCGGGCACGGGTATGGCCGTGAAGGCATGGAGCTCATTCTACGTTATGCATTCAATGAGCTCAATCTGCACCGAGTGGCACTGACCGTGCTTGCGCGCAATACGGCAGCCCGACGCATGTACGAGGCAGCCGGATTTCACGTTGAAGGTATCATGCGCGACAATGATTTCCGTGATGGCGTTCGTGGCGATGATATCATGATGAGTATTCTGGCCCCCGAATGGCGCCAACGCGCCGTCTATTTCACAGACACATAACGCCATATCCAACATGTACAGGCGCAACAACACAATATGCGTACGATGCCTCACACATCACGCTGATGAGACACCTGCGCACTGATGCAGCACCATATGCATCAGTGCGTACCTTTTTGTGTACTTCCATCGGTAGTACCTATGGGATGTGATAAGAGCAGGAGGTCGCATGGAACCGATACAACGTTGGCAGATTGTGCTGGACTTTGGCGCTGATTTCCCCATGATCCGAGGAGGAATCTACCTGCGCCTGATACTGGAAGCGTGGCGGCAACTCACACAATTCCATCCACGTGTTATTTGCTCGCCACTCCACATACGGAGCGATGGAGTCATTGCATATATTGAAAGTGACTCAGTACGTGAAGCAGCAGCTGCCGTTGATACCTTTCGGCACAAAAGTACTGAACATGTCCGCCGCATGAGCGGCAAACGCGATGCCGTGCTATGGGAATATGTGCAGTTTCAGCGGGTGGACATTCCTCTCTCACCGTAATGCATATTACGCCTTGCGTACAGATTACATGGGTGTCGTTGCACGTACACCATATAAAAACGTGATTTAGCGCATCTGGATAACATATTACATGGAATCAACATATCATCGTATTGTAATATTACTGCCTTGTATTGCGTCATCATTTTTTGTATTCTAGTCACATCTATATATGTATGCGCTCCATTTTGGTGCGCATAAGGGATTGGGATGAATGTCTCAATTCTCAGGTAAACATACACATGACGTATTTCAAACATATGCTGTACCTGGTGATGATTGTCTGCAGCAGCATAGTTACATTATTTGTGTGGCAGAACCCACCACAGCTGTTTGCGAATATTGCCATACAGGCGACACACGCGCCACGCATCGCAGCACCTCAGGTGGTACCAACGACAAGTAATCCAGTCGGTAATGGCACCAAAGGTGGACGAACCTACGCGAATACCTCGTTTGAGGATTCTGACTTTGCCTGTTATCCAACATTGTCGAGTGGTTGGGCATATATCAATCAATCCAAAATGCGTGGGTGGCTGACTGCGCACCCTCCGTGGGATGAAACTAACTGTTCCCCCAATCAGACCAATGTGCGTATTATTGAAATCCAAAAATCGGGATTACAAGGTACAAACGCATATGATGGTAGCAAGTATGCCGAGTTGAATGCAAACTGGAAAACATTCATCTACCAGCAGATGTGTGTTGCAAATAGTGATGTAATTGATTTTACCTTTTATCACAAAGGCATCAACGCCAGCCGTGCCGACATCGCCGTGTTTCGCTTTGGGATACCGAGTGGGCTACCAGCAAGCAGTTATGGTAACTCATTACCTGCCGACTCATACAATCGCCCGATGATGTATGCCAAAACGACGTCGTCGTGTGGCTCAACGTGTAAAGATGCGACGTCAGCCGAGTATACCAACTTTACCTTTGGATCGCTGTATACGACTCCGCCAGGAACCAGCAATCCGAGTGCATCTGTGGTCAATAAATGGGGTAAGTATTCTGGGTCACATACGTTGCCATCAACGGGCTGGAGTGGCGTGAAAAATCTCGGCTTCGCCGCCATCGATGGTCCAAGTGATACCGGTGGAAACTTCCTCGATGGGATTACAGTGGGTCTCGCTCCTTTTATCGATATGGGCACATCACGTGACAAAACCGCACTCGAAGGCACGAGCCCGACTGCCATGAACATACGCATCAATGGGCGTGTGACATCTGGTACCAAAATTGCGCTGCGCCGCAAGCTCGATAACCCGGGGCCAGCCACAAGTGATACTGATTTCACGTTGGGTACGGTGACTGCTGGTGCCTATGGAAATGCCACGGTGACACACACCACGGGCACCGATCTGTGGCTCATCACCGTGCCACCAGGTGACTATGACGGTGGGTTAGTGCCACTCAACAACAAGGGTGGCTTGACCGTACCCATCACCTACCTTACTGATAGCGCCAGCGAAGGAACCGAGTGGGCATGGTTTGAAGTTGCACGCCCTACAAAAGATGGTTCGAGTCCCTATTACAGTAGCGACTACAGCACTACTACCGGGAATTGGGAACTTGCGGATCCCGTGTGTGATAACTCATTCAAGAGTGATGGTGTGGTCTATGCGATTTCTGAGCTAGCTGATACGCCCACACCCACCAACTCACGCACAGCCACGGCTACCCGCACTCATACACCGTCGCATACTGCTTCCAATACACGCACCAACACGCCCACCAATACCGCCACCAACACTGCGACGAATACGCCCACTCGTACTGCCACGAGTACGCCTACAGATACCAAAACACCGTCACGTACCCCGACCAACACACCCACCGTCACGGACACCTTTACCCCGACGGATACGGCAACACCAACCAATACTCCCACTGCCACATTTACCCGAACCATCACGCCATCACCGGGTCCCTTTGCACAAATCAAAACTGCCATCGGTGACTTGTTTGTGCTCGGACTCCTCCAGAACGGCACCTTGGTCACCTGGGGTATCAACGAAACAGGAATCAACCAATCAGCAATTCCAACTGCGTTGCGTACCCTGCTCT
>JACCDP010680003.1_pt1 | contig 19712 bp, 17 predicted proteins | sample 7445841 | NCBI WGS metagenome assembly JACCDP01 (sample SAMN15323441, study PRJNA562643) | freshwater metagenome | isolation source: river surface water | place: USA:Blue River Watershed | collected 2017-08-17
CAATTAAAATCGCGTGTGGATACTAATACAGAAGTACAAAGATCAAGTTGGTGGAAGCGATTAAAGAAAAGAAAAAAGTAGTATGAATTATTTCACCCATTTTGGTAAATACCTTTTAATGTTAAAGGGCATGTTTACTGCCACCGAAAACAAATTGATGTTTTGGCGGGAGTACATCAAGCAATGTGTCGATATTGGGTTAGGTTCCTTACCTATTGTTGTTATTATTTCCTTTTTTTTAGGTGCGGTGATGACCGTGCAAACTGCAGCACAATTAGTGAGTCCCTTAGTGCCATTAAGCACCATTGGTATTATTGTGCGTGATGGTATGCTGTTGGAATTTGCACCTACTTTTTTAAGTATTGTATTGGCGGGGGTAGTAGGTAGCAAGATTGCCAGTGAACTAGGTAATATGCGCATTTCTGAGCAAATAGACGCGCTAGAAATTATGGGTATCAATACCAAGAACTATTTAATCTTACCAAAAATTTTAGGTGCTTTTACCATGGTTCCTTTGTTAGTAGGTATATCAGCAGTGATTGGCATTTGGGGTGGTTATTTGGTTGGAAATTGGACAGGCTCGGTTCCTGCAGAAGTTTTTTTAACTGGCATTAGAAAAGGAGTGGATACGCATTACATCACCATTGCATTTTACAAATCGTTTATTTTCTCATTTATCATAAGTACGGTACCTTGTTATTTCGGCTATAATGTAAAAGGAGGCGCACTTGAAATTGGTAAAGCCGGAACCCAGTCGGTGGTGGTAAGTTGCATTTTAATTTTAATTGCAGATTATATAGTGGCGGCCATTGCTTTATAGTTTAACTTAGTAGTATAAATTATAGCAATGAAAATAAGCTTTCATGGCGCAGCGCGCACAGTAACCGGTTCCAAGCATTTAGTTCAATTGGATAACAATGAAAGTTTTTTGTTGGATTGTGGTTTATTTCAAGGAATGGGCAGAGATACAGATTCCTTAAATGCAAAATTTGGATTTGATGCAACCAAGGTTGATTATGTTATTTTATCACATGCACATATTGATCACAGCGGCCTACTTCCTAAATTAGTAAAGGAGGGATTTACGGGTACGATTTATTGTACGCCTGGCACCAGAGCACTCGCTGAAATTTTATTAGAAGATTCTGCAATGATTCAACGTGATGATGCTAAATATGGTAATAAGCGTCGTGCTAAACAAGGGTTACCCCCAATTGAACCATTATACGATATTGATGATGTGAACCTGACGATACCTTTATTTAAGGCAGTTGATTATAATACTCCAACAAAAATTTCCGATTCGGTAGAAGTATTATTTACTGATGCTGGCCATATTATTGGAAGTGCTGCAGTTAGTTTAAAAATAAAGAATGCTGAAAATATAGAATCACTCACTTTTAGTGGTGACATTGGAAGGTATCGTGACATGATTCTTCGTTCACCTTCTGAATTCCCGCATGCTGATTATATCATCATTGAAAGTACCTATGGGGACAAGCTGCATGATTTAATTCATACTACACCAGATGATTTATTAAAGTGGATTGAATCCACTTGTGTTGAACAAAAAGGTAATTTAATTATTCCTGCATTTAGTGTGGGACGTACACAGGAAATTTTGTTTGAATTAAATCAATTGTCACTAGAAAAAAGATTACCCCATATACCTATATATGTGGACAGTCCTTTAAGTATGGAGGCGACAGAAGTATTAAAAAAGTTTCCCAAATATTTTAATAAAAAAATTCAAAAGATATTGGAAGTGGATGATGATCCATTTGATTTTGAAGGATTGCGCTATATAAAATCAGTAGAGGAGAGTAAAGCCTTGAATGAGGACTTACATCCCAAGGTAATAATATCAGCATCAGGTATGGCGGATGCGGGTAGGGTGAAGCACCACATTAAAAATAATATCAGCAATCCAAAAAACACCATTTTGTTAGTGGGTTATTGTGAGCCACATTCTTTGGGTGGGCGATTAATGAATGGTGCCAAGGAAGTCAAAATTTACAGTGAGTTATATGAGGTGGTGGCCAAAGTCGGGTCCATTCGAAGTATGAGTGCGCATGGCGATTATGAGGACTTAATGCAATTTTTAGCATGTCAAACGCCTGATTTAGTGAAACAAGTTTTTGTGGTACATGGTGAGGCTGAAGTGCAGGATCATTTTGCGGAAAGATTACGCAAAAAAGGATTCAAGGAAGTGCATGCCCCTGAAATGCATGAAAGTTTTGAGTTGCAATAGTTAAAATAAACTTTGTGGTGTAAAAATTTTATAGTCAAATTTTTCGCAAGGATTATTGCTTTGCTGAAAACTTTTTGCAACTGTATGGGCGCTCATTTTATACGTATCAAACTGGGTAACGGCAATTTCGGTAATCTGCTTTTCGTTCAAATTTTCATTAACCCAACTATTTGCCAAATTATCATTTAAAATTGTGGGCATTCGTTTTTTTACATTGTGAATTTTGCGCATCAATTCATTGGCCTCGGTTGTTATTATTCCGAAGCTGTTTTTTATTTCACCAGTTTGATGGTTGGTCCAAGTGTTCCAAACCCCTGCTATATAAAAAATGGGCGCTTCGTTCACTGAAACGCAATGCGGGTATTTTTCTTTATTAAGTTCCTGCCATTCAAAAAAATGGGAGGCTACTACCAAGCATCTATTGGTATGAATTGTTGCTGCCGCTACTTTATTGGTAAGCAGGGTTTCGGCCTTGATATTGAGGGTGGTGTATTTTTTTCTTGATTCAATCAATTCCTTTTCATTACGTACCCAATTTGGGATTATTTCCCAATGCATTAAGCCGGGTCTTAAAATTGGCTGGTTTACATTACCGCTTCGTTCATTAAATATAACTGGCCATTGGTCATAAGCAAACCCAGATTGAACTGGAATATCTAGGGCATCCAAGTCCAATACTTTGTCGCCTATTTTTATAGTTTGCTTTTTAGGAATTTTGATACCAATGACGTAACACATGGCTTAAAAATAACGATAAATTTGTTTGCATTCTAGTGAACTAAAGATAAAATGTATATGTTATATAAATAAACAAATCCATGAAATCACTATCCATAATATTACTTCTTGCTGGGATATACTTTGTGTTTCAATCATTTATCTCCAAATATGTGATTGATACTGAAAAGCAGGTATATCGGGTTGTCAAAAAAGAGGCTGATTTTGAAATTAGGTATTACCCCGAAGCTTTAATGGCAACCGTTTATTCAAAAGGGACCAATTATAAATCAGTTGCCAGTTCGGGATTTAATAAATTAGCTAAATTTATATTTGGCGGAAATCAGCAAAAGGAAAGTATTTCCATGACTGCTCCAGTGAGAATGAGTATAACAGAAAATGGATCAAGTATGAGTTTCGTTATGCCCCAAAAATATAATAATCAATCTTTGCCAACCCCGAATGATCCAAATATTGAAATAAAAAAATCACTCCCAGAATATGTTGCCGTTATTAGTTTTGGAGGGTATGCGACAGATGAAAAAATTGCCGTTGCTTATCAAAACCTAGTTAAAATTTTATCCGAGAAAAAAATTATTACCAAAGGTGGATACAAGCTTTTAGGATATAATGCACCCTATCAATTTATGGGTAGGACCAACGAGGTAATCATTCCAATAGAATGGACAGAATAGCTTTAATTTTTCCTATTCAATATTGGGTATCATTTTAGGTAAATTTCAAACAATTTTAGTGCTCATTTGTAAATTATTTAAACGAAGAAATTATGCAATTGGAAGTTGAAAATTTAAAAGAAAAAATAAATGGTGCAAGGGCTCAGTTACTATTACATCCGGTATATGCACAGATTAATAATTTAGACGGGCTAAAAAATTTCACCCAATTTCATATATTTGCTGTTTGGGACTTTATGAGTTTATTAAAGTCGCTTCAAATTGGATTAACATGCGTTACCCTTCCTTGGGTACCGGTGGGTTCTGCCAATACAAGGTATTTAATCAATGAAATTGTGTTAGGGGAGGAGTCAGACGTGGATGAACATGACCATAGAATTAGCCATTTTGAATTGTATCTAAAGGCAATGCGTCAAATGGGAGCGCCAACAAATTTGATTGATGCTTTGGTCAGTGAAATTAATAATGGACATTCCATTGAGCAGGCCATTCAGCTTGCGCCACTACCTGATAAAGTAAAAATGTTTTTACTGTACACTTTTAATATTGCTCAAAATGCGCCACTGCATGTTAAAGCGGCGGTATTTACATTTGGTAGGGAGGATTTAATTCCAGATATGTTTACGGCAATTTTAAATAAAATTTATAAGGATCATCCGGATCAGGTAGCCACTTTCAAATATTATATTGAAAGGCATATTGAAGTGGATGGTGGCCATCATAGCCAATTAGCATTGGAAATGGTCGCTGAACTATGCGGCAATGATGCTACAAAATGGGAACAGGCAACCAGCGCATCTTTAAAGGCTTTGGAAATGAGGGCACAATTGTGGGATGCAATTATTGATCACCACATGGATTAATTTTTTTCTTATTTTCGACATAAATACTCTTGATATGTTGCATTCTATAGGAACTTGTTTATGGTTTGATGGTAAAGCAAAAGAAGCTGCTCATTATTACAAAGAAATATTTGGTGAGGTGAATATTATATCAGAAAATCCTATGGCGGTAGTTTATACGCTATTTGGTCGACGTTTCATGAATTTAAATGCGGGTCCTGGGTATCCAATTAATCCATCAATATCATTTTATATTAGCTCAGAAACTGATACGGAATTGGATATAATTTGGGAAAAGTTAATCAATGAAGGTAAAATATTAATACCTTTAAATAAATATCCATGGAGCGAAAAATATGGCTGGTGTGCGGATAAGTTTGGTGTCAACTGGCAATTAATGTTAGGTCATAAGAGTAGCTCCAAAGTGATGCCACATTTATTATTCACAGGGGCTAATGCAGGTCAAGCAAAAGAGGCCATTGCATATTATTCTGGTTTGTTTGTTGATTCAAAACCTATTATAGTTGATGAATATAAAATAGGGGAGCCTGATGTAGCCGGTTTTATTAAATATGCTCAATTTGAATTGAATAATCTTTCATTTGGCATAATGGATAGTTCAGCTCCGCATAAATTTACATTTAATGAAGGTGTCTCATTTGTTGTTACAGTGGATACGCAAGAAGAAATAGATTTTTATTGGGATTATTTGGTAAAGGATGGCGCGCCTGGAAGATGTGGCTGGTTAAAGGATAAGTATGGGGTAAGCTGGCAGGTCGTGCCTAGTATGCTCGGAAAATTAATGACCAATCCTGAAACAGCTCCTAAAGCAACCTATGCTTTTTTGCAAATGTCTAAACTAATTATTACTGATTTAGAAAAAGCGGTTGAATGATAAAATTCTTTTTTTAAATAAAATATTTTTGCATAATTATTTTTCAATACTCGAAAAAACTAAGTCATTTAAAAAAGTAATAATCTGATCTTCATTTTTTGATTTACTAAAATCAGTTAAAGAAGGAAGATTATTCATAAAGAAGTTCTGCAAATGCGCTACTTCAATAATAGTCGATGCGAGTGAGTGAGGATATTTGTATTTTGAATTACATTCTAAAATGATTTCTCCAACCGAATTACACAATTCCTTATAAGGTTTAAAGTATTCCTGCTTATTGTCTTGACTTACTTGTTTGGTTAAGTAGGCTTTTGAACCTTCTGAAATTAAAATTTGGTGTAAAATGGATTCATCTACATGTCCGGTCATTATATCATCCTCCACAGTGGTTGCTAATATGGTGATTACTTTTTTTAGCTTGGACACCGGATTCGTTACGTTTTTAGTTTGGTATCCGATTTGAAATTCCAACCATCCCCAATACCAGGAAATAATATAAACCAATAACTTATGCTTGTTTTCAAAGTATCTATATACCCCCGCTTCGGTAGTTCCAATGGCCTCTGCTAATTTTTTGAAGGTAAAGGCCTCAAACCCATGCTTATGGATTAGCTCAATGCTAAATTTGATGATATTTTTCCCTAATTCGGACTGTTCCGGGTCTCTTAAGTAAAGAGACGCATTCATTTTAATCTGCACTTCTAGTTTCATAAAGGCGGGTGTCCCCATTTTTTACAAAAGTAGTAAAAAAAATTTTACAATTATTTATGATAGTAATACTATTATTTAAAATATTATTACTATTTTTGACTTATCAACTTAAAATTCAACCAAAATGAGTCTATTTAAACACATTAAAAATGATTTGCCAGCAAGTATAGTAGTTTTTTTTGTCGCTGTTCCCTTATGTTTAGGAATTGCACTTGCTTCTGGTGCCCCTTTATTCGCAGGCATTATCGCAGGAATTGTTGGGGGAATAGTTTGCGGAATCGCTAGTGGTTCTCCTTTAGGGGTAAGTGGCCCCGCAGCAGGCTTAGCGGTTATTGTATTAACCTCTATTGCTACTTTGGGTGGTTCATACCAGGCATTTTTAACCGCTGTGGTTATTGCAGGAGTGATACAATTGGCTTTGGGATATGCAAAGGCAGGTTTTATCGCCTACTTTTTTCCAAGTTCCGTGATTAAGGGCATGTTAACAGGTATTGGCTTATTAATTATATTGAAACAAATACCCCATGCGCTTGGTTGGGATAAGGACGTTGAAGGAGATGATGCTTTTTTGCAAGCAGATGGTCAAAATACATTTTCAGAAATAGCTAGGGCATTTGAATTTATCACACCTGGGGCGTTATTAATCGCTGGTGTATCACTTGCCATATTAATTTTATGGGATACGGTGCTTACCAAAAAACATAAAATTTTTCAACTCATTCAAGGACCAATCGTCGTAGTGGTATTAGGTATATTTTTTAACCTTGCTTATACTAATGGAATTTTACCTTTTAGTTTGAATGCGCAACAAATTGTATCTGTTCCTGTACCAAATTCAATGGCTGATTTTATTGGGCAGTTTACATTTCCAGATTTTTCAGTAATCACCAATTTGGAGGTTTGGAAAATTGCGATTGTCTTAGCAATCGTGGCTAGTTTGGAAACTTTATTATGCGTGGAGGCGACAGATAAGTTGGATCCAGATAAAAGAGTTACACCTACTAATAGAGAATTAAAAGCGCAAGGCTTGGGAAATATTGTATCAGGATTAATTGGAGGATTACCCATTACTCAGGTAATTGTAAGAAGTTCTGCAAATATTAATTTTGGCGGTAAAACTAAAATGTCTGCCATATTACATGGCGTATTTTTATTAATCAGTGCTATATTTATAGCGAGCTTATTAAATTTAATTCCATTGGCTTCCTTAGCGGCTATTTTATTAATGGTGGGTTACAAACTAGCGAAGCCAGATTTATTCAAACAAATGTATAAACTAGGTTGGGAGCAATTTATACCGTTTGTAGCAACAGTTGTTGCGATTCTTGCAACTGATTTGTTAAAAGGTATAACCGTGGGCATCCTATTTGGAATATTTTATACCCTAAGACATAGTTACCGTAACTCACACCATGTTAAGGATAATGTGAGTGATCAAAATGGGAAAACAGTGCATCATATGGTACTTGCAGAAGAGGTATCCTTTTTTAATAAGGCAAGTTTATTAAATACTTTTGAATCCATTCCTAATAATAGTAAGGTGATTATTGATTGTACTAATTCTAAATCAATTGCCTATGATGTTATTGAGATTATTAAAGATTTTGAATACAATGCAAAAACAAAATCTATTGAAGTGGAGAAAATAAATTTTAAGCCATAATATGATACTGTTAAAGCGGACTTTTTTATTGCTTGGGTTTATTGGCGTGATCAATAATTCTGTCATTGGTCAATCAAATAATGTAGGTACTTGGTTTGTTTATTTTGGCAATCAAAAAATAAATGACAAGTGGAATATACAATCTGATTTCCAGTATCGTGATTATCGATTTTTAGGTCAAAGAAACCAATTTCTTGCTAGGGCAGGATTGGGTTATAATTTAAAACCGCAAAATCATAATTTGCTTTTAGGCTATGCTTATATTGCCACTGACGCTTATGATGAATTTGATAATAAAACAAGTACAAAAATTGAACATAGAATTTATCAACAGTATTTGTATAAAAATAAGGTAGGTTTGAATTCATTAACGCATCGATTCCGACTGGAGGAACGGTTTTTTCCTAATGAATTTGGTTTAAGAGCAAGGTATTTTATTTCATTACAAAAGCCTTTGGGAAGTAAAACTATCGCTAAAGGCAATACATACCTGTCTGCATATAATGAATTATTTGTTGACATAAAAGATCCAAAATTTGATCGAAACCGTTTGTATGGAGGTCTTGGATATGGTATAACTGAATCTTTAAGAATAGAAACAGGATATATGATACAGGCACAAAAGAATATTACAAGGGGGCAGCTGCAATTAATAATCGTCAACAATTTGCCTTTTAAAATAAAACAATAAAAAGTATAAAATAATTAACATGAAAACATTAACCAAAGAAATGCAAAATGCAATAACGCCTTCATTTGCATTGGATTTATTAAAAGATGGAAATAAAAGATTTGTAAGCAATCTTAAAATAAATAGAAACCTTTTACAGCAAGCGAATGAAACATCTGATGGACAGCATCCATTTGCCGTAATCCTAAGCTGTATCGATAGTAGAACATCGGCCGAGTTAATTTTTGACCAAGGTTTAGGGGATGTATTCAGCGTAAGGATTGCTGGCAATATTGTCAATGAAGATATATTGGGAAGTATGGAGTTTGGTTGTAAAGTGGCTGGCGCTAAAATTATCGTAGTACTAGGTCATACCAAATGCGGAGCAGTTAAAGGAGCATGTGATAATGTTGCATTGGGAAATTTAACTGGATTGATTTCTAAGATTAAACCAGCAGTGGAGCAAGAATCAGTTACCTCTGAAAATAGAAATTCAAGCAATAGTGTTTTTGTTGAAAATGTAGCAGAATTAAATGTGAGTTTATCTGTAAAAAATATTTTGTTAAAAAGTCCAATCATCGCCGACATGGTGAAAAACGGTGACATTGGAATTGTTGGAGGTATTCATGATATCACCACAGGCGAAGTGAAATTTTTTGAGTAAAGGTTGATTTAGTTTAATGCATTTAAATGCACCACGGGCCATCATTCTTGATGGCCCATTTTTGTTTATTTACATTTTAGAAAAAATAATATATTCTTGATATTCAATTACAATTATTAAGCCTTTTATTTCTATTTATTTATTTTTATTGTTTGAATATATTCTGAAGGTGATTTTTTCATTATTTCTTTAAAAATTGTATAAAAATTAGAATATGTCGGAAACCCGGATTTTAAAGCTATTGCTTCTATTGTCAAATTACTTAATGAACCATCATTAAGTAATTTGATGGCATGTTGTATTTTATAATTATTTTTCCAGCTAGTAAAAGATACCTTAAGTTCTTCTTTAAAATAATAATTTAAATGATGTGTTGGAATCTTAGTAATAAAAGTTAATGTTGAAAGTTGGAAGTCTTCACCTTTATAATTGTTTTCTAAAAAATCGTCTAATTTATTTTTTATTATTTCAACATAAACAGTTTCTAATGAAAATTTTTTATATTTCTTTATATCTGCTTCCTTGGTATCAATTTTTATATCATGATTAAAATATTGAGGTAGACTATATAATATTGATGGGTAAAGAAGTATAGTTATTAAAATTACACTATGAGCAATCCATGTCGAATTGTACATATAATCGGATGCATTTTCACTGATTATAATACGCTCATATTTTCTAACAATAATTAAATAAAAATTCATTAAAAAAGTATAACAAAAATTTGAAATAATTAAATATTTTAAAAATAGTATTATTTTTCTCGAATGATTATAATTTAGAATAGAGTTTAATTTATAGTTATATAAATAAATTATTGATACAAGAGTGTAAATTAAATTAGTTAATTGTCGTATAATAGAAGCGTTTATATCTGTAAATAAAAAATGTTTAGTGCCATGATAATTTTCAATATTATTTATTAAATTATCAGCAATTTCCATTTTTTCATCAAAACTAGAAATTAAATGAGGAAATTGATCAACTGTTATTATTATCACTGGAATAAGAACATGAAGAAAATTTATTTTTGAAAAAACGGTTACTTTATCAGTTAACGTTTTTTTTGTGTAAAGATATAAAACAGGTCCAATTGCAATAAATAGAGGAGTGAATATATTTAATACGCAAGCAATTAGAAATACATTTTTTGAGTAATTTATAATGTGATGAGATAATCCGTATAACCCCATTAAAAATAAAAATGAAGAAAGATAAATATTTGCAAAATTTGTAAAGCTGCTATTAAATGAAAAATATAAAACAATTAATGATAATAGTATACTTAAAATCGTAATGGCTAACTCGAAATCTTGCATAAGTAAAAATATATTTATTAATTTCATTTAATTTACCGTTCATACTTTTTTTTATTGTTTAAGTTTATATATATATATATATATATATATATAACATTTTATAACTCAATTAAACCCCTTTTTACAAATTTGGACGTAAGAGATTTTGTACTTATTTAATTTGATGTTAATATCTATCTAGAAGTATCATTTATTTATAATTGCACCAATCTATTGTACTTCATCACCATCATTTTTTAGTTTAACGATTGTTTTTTAATAATAATCAAGATCCATGTATCTATAAAATTCTTTTTGAATAAAATTTACTTGTATTTCTTTTTCAACTATCTAAATATATACTAAACTTAAATAATGTATAAAATTTATTAAATTAATCTATTAGATGTATTCTAATTAGTTAAAATAAAATTTTGCTTTGTTATTATAATATTATAATGTCTATTTTAAGAAATTAGAATGTATTCTATGAATCATTTAATAGTATAGATATTAATCTGTTATAATATTGTCTTATAGTTATTTAATCCAATTTTCTGCATTAAATAAAATATAGCTAATTCTAAGATAAAAATCTAATACTTAATATGTTTAATAAATCTGAAAGTGACAATAAGTTTGATTATCTCAATTTTTTATACAGTATAGGTGCAGTTATAATCTTAATTGGTGTAATTGCTAAATTATTAGAATGGGAGGTTCAAGATTTCTTTATGACATTAGGATTAAGTACAGAAGCGGTAGTTTTTGGAATTTCCTCTGTAAAATTCATAAAAAGGCCAAAATTAATTGAAACAAAGGCTGAATTAGATCTAAATATTGAACATGCAGTCGTTGAAACATCTGATTTAGGTGTTGATATACAAAATCAAGAATTATTAGATCAAAATCAAGCCTTAAATGATCAAAATAGAAACCTTCAAAAGTTATTTGGTAATAATTTATATTCTGTTAATGAGCCTAAAACCCAAGAAGAACAGTTTAAGCCAATATTGAATAACTCGTTTGCGCCAGATATTTTATGGCAATTAGATGAAATTGGCATTATTTCTTTTCCTAGTGACATTTTTTATCAACCAGATTGGTTGTCATTTACTGATGAAGAATATAATACAATTGCACAGTTGTTTCTAGATCTATTTGGAAAAAAAGTAATCCCCAAAAAGCAAATCCCTTTATTGAAATCTCTTAATTTCAGATTGCCTGAATCTGGAATAGGTGATTTAATTATCCAATATCCTACTCCAATATCCAAAGAGGGGTTAAATATATTAGTATTAGCTTTTAATCCGTTCAGATTTAAAAGCTTTTTTGATCAATTTATTGTTATTGTTGAAAATAATGATGTTTTTATAAGAACCGCAAATCACAATGAAAATCAGATTTATGGAGGTGAAAGTTCACAGACTTTAATCTATTGTAAGAAATATTATTCTTCAATTTTTGTAGTTAGTCCAGAATATGAATTCTTAAAACCCTACATCAAATATAAAAATGAAATTTTACTTGATTATCTAATAAAAAGGGTTGACGCAAGTAATTATGAAGCTATTGATTTAATGACTAAGATATTATTTCATAAAAATGACAATGCAAAATCATATTTTTTAGAAAATCTTAAACCAATCGAATATAACACTACAGATAAAGACATATTTAAATTAATAAAATCAATTATCTATTTACTTATATCATTTTCAAATAAAACTATCGCAAGAAATTTATTACTTAAACTTTTGTCATTTAAGATAAATGGGAACAAACAGTTTTATCTAGCCGAAATGGTTCATATAGATACTAGTACTATCAGATTAAATAATAACATTGATTTTGAATTGAATGAACTATTTAATGAAGAATATATAGAATATTTAATCGCAGTAAGGAATTTCATTAATTTATTAATATTTGAAAACTTTGTTGATGAATCCTATATAAATGAACTTTTTGAAGTTACAAAAAACGATAATATAAATATTTTTTACAGAAAATATTTACAATTCATTGATAAATATGAAATCAATCCTAATTCCGTTCAAAATAATTTTATTTTATTATGTAATAATGCATTAAAATAAATTAAAAGTACATTATTTATGTCGATAATTGTTGAGAATGGTGCTGATAAAAAAAGAGCTCAAATTATATCATTATTATATATAATTTTTGTTTGTTTTTCGGTTTTAAATATTAAGATATCAATTTTGGATTCAAATTTTTATTCTATTAAGTCATTTGAGGTTTTAGATAAAGAAAATAGAATAAAAATTGATTTAAGTAATTCAATTATTAAGAATAATTATGATAAAATTAATTCAACCAAATCTGGCCATACGTATATTTTAATAAAAGATAGATTAGAAAAAACGTACAATAAAATTAATAACTTACTAGATTTAATAAACTTAGAATTTAGTAAAAATAATGAGACTTTATTTACACAATTTAATAAAAGAAAATTAATAGAAACTACTTTAAATAATAAAAATGGAATTCCCGCACTTAAAAATGATTTATTTGAATTATCAGAATTTATAAATGGTAGTTCATTGAAAATTTCTTCTTATTTAGACGAATTTGTACCTATTACTGATAGTATTATTAATTTTAAAGGTAAAAAACAATCATGGGAATCTTTTTTGTTTTTACACAAACCAGCTGCCATGAGCTACATGCAGTTGGTAAGAATTAAACTATTAATATCTCATACTCAGTTATTATACCAAGAAGAAGCTTTAAAGCAAATAGGCTATAAACCAACCTATTTTTCTAATGAATTTCCGGAATCTTATGTTTTTAAGAATAAAATAATGACAATATCGGAATCTGTAAGTCTACCTCAAAATTTAATCCCTGTAGTTGAAGCTGTATTAAATAAAAAAAGTGACATAGTAATAGACGATATATTTAATAAGATTTTACAAACAATACATACTGAAAATATTTTTGCAGGTTTAAATACAGTATTATTTAGTGATTTTGATTTTCAATTAGGTAAAGATATTGAAATTGAAATTGAGCCAAAAGTAAATATTTCATATAAAGACAGAACATTTATAGCAAATTTTAACAGAGTAGGTGATTATAATCTAAAATTTTATGATTTAAGATCTGGTGAAAAAAAATTATTATTTAATAAAACAATTTTTGCAAATAAAATGCCTGATCCAATTTTAAGGTTAAAAGGAGAAAATTTAGGAAATTTTAATATCAATTTAAAAGATATTCTCTCTTCTGAAAGGTTAGAAGCTATTTTAACAATTAATAATTTAGACTATTTCCCTGGTAGAATTAATAGTTTCAGAGTTATGAAAATTCATGCTGGTATTGAAACTGAAAGTATAATTAATTATGGTGAAATATTTCAGTCAAGTACACAAAAAATAATTTCAGGTTTACAAAGAAATGACTTGATCATTTTCGATAATATTAATGTTTCATTAGTAGACGGAACTTCTAGAAAACCACCACCATTATTATATAAAATAACAAATTAATTTTCTCTAATGAAAAAAGTATTCATTTTATTTTCCTTATTCTTTATTTATTCTTCATACTTATTTGCACAAGATACATTATCTGGTAATTATCAAAATTTAACCATACTAAAAGGTAAGCATATCATTAACAGTATGGTTATTGTAAGTAATAATCTAAAAGTAGATAGTGGCGCTAAAGTAGAATTCATTGATAATGGTACACTTATTTGTGGTGGATTAGTTGAAATGTTCGGTAATAAATTTGACATTGAATTTTATGGCAAAAAAAATGCAGAAGGTGTTGGTTTAATTATTAATAACAATAATGAGAAAAGTGTAATTATAAATAATGTAATTTTTAAAAATTTACAAATGCCCTTATACTTTGATTTTGGATGGAAAAGGAATTTAGTATCAATTACACATAATATTTTTGATAAAAACGTAGGCAAAGTATCTTTAATTCAAGTATTAAATACGCCATATGGCATCAATGATTCTGCTTATGTTCAATTTGATTTATCTAATAATACATTTTCTAATAATAATTCTTCATTATATTTCGAAGATCTAAAAAATGATCAAATTCATTTTAATATCACTGAAAATATTTTTGTAAATAATTTCGTATTTGGATCAAAAATATATAATATAGCTAATAATATTATTTATGGTAGAATAGATCAAATCTACAAAAAGTTTATACCAACTATTGAAAGAAATAGTTTCATTAATAATAACCTAGTTGATATACTTACAGATACTATAGTACATATAGCTAATATCGGACTTTATGGAACTGAAAAAATGATTATTTTAAAAAATAACTATTTTGGTGATAATAATAAATATAAAATATATGAAGGTATTTATGATCAAGATAAAAATTATTCATTACCAAAAATTATTTTAGAACCATTTTTAAGTTCACCTTTAAGTAATATTAATGCGCATATTTATAAAATTTACAACGGAAGTAACGGTATTGAAATTAATGAGAGTTCTAAGTCAATAAATAATCTTTCTTCTTTTATATTTCGTAGCAATAAGCAATTAGATTATTCAAATGCTATTATCAAATATATTAATTTAAAAAACGATACTACTTTACTTGAATCAGAAAATAGAATAAAATACAATATTACTGTTATAGATAAAAATAATGTTAAAATAGATCTAATTGAGCCTTCCAGTTATGCAAAATTTGGCGGATATTTTTATGTCCAAAATATTTTAGATCTTGAATACCAACCTATTCCCGATTTAAATATTGGTTACAAAAATTATTTATTAAAGTATTATCATCAAAAATTAATAATTGATTCTTTAAATATAATAAGAGGTTTTGAAAATTTGAATAAAATAAAATTAGCAAATGCCCCTAAATTTAAAAAATATTTTGAATTTTCAATTGGAACAGGCGGTTCAATGTTTACTGGTACCGTAAGCTCACCGTCAATATTTACCAATGAGGTAACTTTTAATAATGCTTTAATTGGTACATATTATTTTTCAAATAATTTAAATACTTCTTTAATGTTTTCTTATTTTACATTAGGTAACATTGATTATACATCCTCTAATATTGAAGAAGTTGCTAGAGGTTTTCATTTTACCACTAAAATGCTTAGTGTTACACCAGCAATTCAATTAAAAATATCGGAATCTAATTTAAGTTCAAAAAAGAATATATATACTAGTTTTCTTGGTTTTGGTTTTGATTATATCAAATTTAAACCTACATCTTCCTATAAGGGTATAGTTTATGATTTACAACCGCTTGGAACGGGAGGTCAATTTATAGATAGTTTAAAGAACCCATATAATTTGTCAACATTTGGATTAATGTTTTCCTATAAATTTGATGTTAATTTTAGTAAAAAGAATAGTATTAGTTTTCTTTTCTCTTATCATAGAGTCTTCACCAATTATTTAGATGATGTTGGGGCTGATAATTATCCTAATCCTAATTTAATTTTAGAAAATAATAAAATTAATGGTCCAGTAGCAGTTTATTTTTCAAATCCAACAAGTCAATTTACAGCACCAGGTACACTTCGTAGTTCTCCTGGTAAGCCTAACGACAGTTTTTTTTCCTTTAATATTTTATATACTAGAAAATTATTTAAATAACATGAAAAAGATTTTATTTTGTACTACAATCATACTTTTATTTAGTTGCAATAAAAGTAATTTTTTAAATCCTGTTAATTTTCAAAAGTTTTTACTTTCAGGTTCAGGATATTATAATAATACACAACATGTATGGTACTTAGACTCATTAGTTTACAATGGTGTACCCTTTAAATTATCTACGGCACAAAAACAGTATAATAGAACATATTTTAGTAACGGTAATTTTTCTGATAGTGATGGTTATAGTGGTAAGTGGGATATTACCAATTTAAATGAACTTAGTATTTTTTTTAAAAATAGTTTTACTGGATCTTATGTACCCTCCAAATGGAAAATTCTAGATATTAATTCAGTTAGATTCAGTTATAATATTATTACTTCTGATACATCAAAATATCAATATTTTTTCAAAATCTCTTACAATTAAATTTATTATATGCAATATTTAACTTTTTCAATTTTTATATTTTGTTTAATTGCTTTCCTAGATGTTTTTTTTACAATAAAAAAACCATTAATATTTAGGTATAATCTTTTGTTATTAATTTTAGGAATTTTTATAACCAATTATATTTCATATAATAATATAAAGGAGGGGTATTTATTTTCTTTTTTTCCGATAATTAATATGTTAATAGGAAGCAATCTTATAATTTTTATTAATTATATAACAGCTAACAAAATATATAAGTGGGTAGTATATAATTTAATTACTGCATTTATTTTAGCTACTGTATTTTCTTTTTATCTATTATTTAATCCAACTGTATTTTCTTTCTATAACGATCAATACAATTCATTCTATATTTTACCGCAATTTTGGTATTTGAATATTATTCGAATTTTATTTAAGTTTATAATATTATTTTCTTTAGTTAGACTCCTATATATTTTCTTTAATAAAACAAAAGCTAATAACATATATATCGAAATATTAAGAAATTGGATGTTTAAATTTATATTATTATCATTTACAGTTTCAATCAACTGTTTAATACTTCTTTTTTTAAATAATAATGTAAATAGTGGAAAGTTACTTAGTTACACACTTATTTTTATGTCTTATATGGTTCTATTATCCATAATTTATAAACCTAAATTTCTTGGATTTCATAACTTTAGTATGAATAAAATATCCAATTTTAATAAAAGTTTGTCATTTGTACTCTCGGATCAAAATTTTATCCTCCCATTTTTTCAAAATCAATATTTTCTTAAAAAAGATGCCAATTTAGAAAAATTTTGTAACGAAAATAATATTAATGATAAAGAAGAATTTAATGATGCAATAGTTTCAAGTTATAAAATGTCTTTTAATAATTTAATAAATAAGTATAGAGTTCAATATTTTTTAGAAATTGTTATTGCAAGTAAGTATGAAAATTACTCCATTGATGCATTAGCCCAAGAAGCTGGTTTTAGCTCAAGACATCACTTATATAAACCCTTCAAGAAATTTCATGGTGGAACACCGTCTGATTATCTATATTTTGCAAATAATTGATTATCAAGTTAATATAAATTCTAACATCAATAAATTAAATATAAACATTACAATTTTATATAATTACTCAATGAATTTTATTCTTAACTAAGTGAAATTTTATTTTAGTAGAGTTTATTCTAGAGTTAACTAGTATAATTTTTTTTCTTTTTTCTACCATTCTATTTTGCATCCCCCAATTTAATCATCAATAGTAATATCAAATACCTATTGATAATTAAATATATAAGCAATTTATATATAGTAGAATATGAAAAATATTTTTTTAATCAAGAGATTTCGCATTATTAAGGAAATACTTACTTTTTATTTGGTCATCTTAATAACGTTAAGTTTTCCAAATATATTGTATAGTCAAATTAATTTAACCTATACAATAGGTGGGTTTGGTAGTTTTTCTAATAAAACAACATCTATTGTAACTTCTACATATAGTAATCCTATAGTTATTACAGGAACTAAATGCTACATTATTTCTAACGGTCTTGTAAAATTTATCCCAGTTAATAACGGTCAATTTTTTACTAATTGCGATGTTAACATTGATTTTATCAAATTAAATATTAGTGTTTTCCCAAATCCTACTACTAATTATATCATCATTAAATTTCTAAATCAGTTACAATTTGATGAAAATTTTCGAGTACAAATTTATTCAAGTATTGGTGATTTTATATCAGGAAATGACGTAAGTCAAAAACAATTATTAACTGGCTACAAATTGTCTTTAAATAATCTTAGTGATGGCCTTTACTATATTCAATTATCATCAAATAAAGTTTTACAAACTTTTAAAATTTTAAAAAAATAATTTATTGTGAAAAAAGCTCTTTTTTGTTTTTTCTTATTTTCGTTTTTTGTTAATTATTTATCTGCACAAAGCACTAATGCCCAATCTGTTGCTGATGGTATGCTTTTTCAAGCTGTTGCTAAAGATGAACAAGGTAATCCTGCCAAAAGCAGAGATGTATATGCAATTGTTAGTATATTAAATTCAAGTACTTCAGGTATCGTTTATTACTCTGAAAAATTTTTAGTTCCATCAGGTAATGATGGAATTTTTACACTTATAATTGGAAAAGGTATTTATACTTCAGGTATTAAATCGAATATTAATGATATTGATTGGGGTAGTGCTAATTATTTTTTAAATATTAAAATAGCTGTTGCACCTAGTATTGGTAGTTCTGGGTATGGTAGTTGGAATCCAAATTCCTCTTATATTGACATTGGTACATCTCAAATTTGGTCAGTTCCCTATACTTTTATGTCTAATAAAGCAAAAGTTTCTGATGCTAGTATGTCTTTATTAAAAGTTCTTACGTCGTCAATGGGAGGAACTGGTGTTGATAATAAAGGAAAAACAATCACTTTAGAAAATAATTTAATTGTTAAAGGAGTTGGTGATTTAACCATTACTACTAGTGGACCTCTTGATCTAAATATTACCGACTTAACAGATAAGATAACTACGAATAGTTCAAAGATTGCATCTAATACATCTGACATTGCAACCAATAGAGCAAACATTTCTAGCAATACAAACGCAATATCTGCGAATACGAAATCAATCCAGGATGAAGCTGTAAGAGCTACTTCTTCTGATTCAACATTAACATCGAATTTATCGAAAACAGATACGAAGGTTGCATCGAACACGGAAAGTATAACTGCGAATACGAAATCGATCCAGGATGAGGCTGTAACAGCAAGAGCTGCAGAGTTAACATTAACGAATGATGTTAAATCGAATACGAATAGTATAACTGCGAATACGAAATCAATCCAGGATGAAACTGTAAGAGCAACTACTGCTGAGTCAACATTAACATCGAATTTATCGAAAACAGATACGAAGGTTGCATCGAACACAGAAAGTATAACTGCGAATACAAAATCAATCCAGGATGAAGCTGTAACAGCGAGAGCTGCTGAGTCAACATTAACATCGAATTTATCGAAAACAGATACAAAGGTTGCATCGAACACAGAAAGTATAACTGCGAATACAAAATCAATCCAGAATGAAGCTGTAACAGCGAGAGCTGCAGAGTTAACATTAACGAATGATGTTAAATCGAATACGAATAGTATAACTGCGAATGCGAAATTGATCCAGGATGAAGCTGTAAGAGCAACTACTGCTGAGTCAACATTAACATC
>JACCDP010233770.1_pt1 | contig 19711 bp, 22 predicted proteins | sample 7445841 | NCBI WGS metagenome assembly JACCDP01 (sample SAMN15323441, study PRJNA562643) | freshwater metagenome | isolation source: river surface water | place: USA:Blue River Watershed | collected 2017-08-17
ATGCGCTTGTGCACATTGCACGCGCGTGGCCAAAGCTTGTTGTTGGTAGGGCAGGGTGTTGAAAGCCACACCCAACTCTTGACGGGTTTGGCTGTTGCGGCCTTCGCACACCACAGTAAGCTTGGCTTGCACTGGATCGCTCACACGTTCGATGGCGTGTTGGAAATCCACGGCTTCGCGCAGCACATCTTCCAGCACCGGAACATCAACGATGTGGGTCAGTCCCTGCAAGGAAGGTGATTGAAATTGCAATTGACCGCCAGCGTCGCCCCACACCTGCATGGTTTGCACGGGCGTGGCGTGTTGGGGGTTGGGCCAGCAGCGCAGGTCGGAAAGCAGTTGGCGGGCGCTTTCATTCAGGGCGAAAGCGCGCACATCGTTGGCTGGCTGGGGCGAGCCCACCAAGGCCACGCGCAGACGTTGACGGGCCAACAACAGCGCCAAGCTGCTGCCCACCATGCCACTGCCACGAATGCACACATCAAAGTTGGAAGCCATGAAATCATTGTAGGAGTTGCCTGCCCGTAGAATTTCGCCTTTCGCGCACAACCCCAGACCGCGCTATACCAAGGATTGTTATGAGTTTGAAATGCGGCATCGTGGGCTTGCCCAACGTTGGCAAGTCCACCCTGTTCAATGCCCTGACCAAAGCCGGCATTGCGGCGGAAAACTACCCGTTTTGCACCATCGAGCCGAATGTGGGCGTGGTGGAAGTGCCGGACCCGCGTTTGCAGCAATTGGCGCAGATCATCACGCCCGAGCGCATCGTGCCCGCCATCGTCGAGTTTGTTGACATCGCAGGCTTGGTGGCCGGTGCCAGCACCGGCGAAGGTTTGGGCAACAAGTTTTTGGCCCACATCCGCGAAACCGATGCCATCGTCAATGTGGTGCGCTGCTTTGAAGACGACAACGTCATCCATGTGGCCAACAAGGTGGACCCGATTGCCGACATTGAAGTGATTCAAACCGAGTTGTGTTTGGCTGATTTGGCTGCCGTTGAAAAAGCAATTCACCGCGTCAACAAAATAGCCCGCTCTGGCGACAAAGAAGCCGCCAAGCAATTGGCGATTTTGGAAAAGTGCCAAACCGCGCTCAACGACACCAAGCCAGTGCGCACCATCGACTTCAGCAAAGAAGAACGCGCCGAACTCAAGCAGTTCTTTTTCATCACCGCCAAGCCCGCCATGTTCGTGGCCAACGTGTCGGAAGACGGCTTCGAAAACAACCCCTTCCTCGACCGCCTCAAGGCTTTCGCGCAAGCGCAAAATGCGCCCGTCGTGGCCATTTGCGCCAAGATTGAAGCCGAGTTGTCCGAGATGGACGACGCCGACCGCTTGGAGTTCTTGAAAGAATTGGGGCAAGACGAACCGGGCTTGAACCGCTTGATTCGCTCGGCTTACAGCCTGCTGGGCTTGCAAACCTACTTCACCGCAGGCGTCAAAGAAGTGCGCGCATGGACCATCCATGTGGGCGACACCGGCCCGCAAGCCGCTGGTGTGATTCACACCGATTTCGAGAAGGGCTACATCCGCGCCCAAACCATCGCTTTCGACGACTTCATTCAATACAAAGGCGAGCAGGCCGCGAAAGACGCCGGCAAGATGCGCGCCGAAGGCAAAGAGTACGTGGTGAAAGACGGGGACGTGATGAACTTCTTGTTCAGTTCATGAGTTCTTGTCTGTGGCGCATCAACGCAGACCCCGCCCTTCAGCGTTGCCGCCTCAGCCAAACCACCCGCAGCATCCAGCCGACCTTGACCAAGGCATAGCCCGTCACCGCCGCACCCACCGCGAACAAACCCATGCCCAGCATGATCGGGCCACCATACGCCACGAGCAGGTCCCAGCTCATGTTGTCCATCCCAGTGGGCGCGGGCGCAGTCACGCCCAACAAGGTGGAGCCGGTTTGGTAGGCCAGCCACAGCCAAAAGCCAATCGTGAGTGGATTGGTCACCATCGTCATGGCCGCAGCCGTGGGAATGTGGGCGCGCCACCATACGCAATGCACCACGGCGGCAATGATTTGCGCAAAAGGGATGAGAAACGCCCATAAAAACCCCACCGCCACGCCTCTGGCCACGGCTTCGTGTTGCAGCCGCCACAACTGGGCATCCATCAAGCGGCTGGCCCAAGGTTTGAGCCAGGGGTGCTGGGACAGTTGTGCGCGGTCTGGCACCCAAGGGCGGGCATCGGTTTGGGAAGACTTGATTTTGGAGGGCATTGGAGAGGTCTTTTTTGGGCTTGTCGAAAGCATTTTTCCAGTAAATACGGGCCTTGCGGTCAGGTTTAAGCGATAGATTAATCAGTTTTTTACGAACTGAAAAGTGAATTCGTTCTTAAAAAACAAGTTATTTGAATTTACACTGCAGCCCATTGTTTTGAAAAAAGGACAACATGGAAACAATGGCTCCCCTGTGGTTGTGGCTCACGTTCGCGGGCATCGTGCTGGCTTCGCTGTTCGTGGATTTCGTCGTCTTGAAAAAGCAAGGCGCGCATGACATTGGCGTGAAAGAGGCGCTGAATTGGTCGCTGATCTGGATCGCACTGAGTTTTGTGTTCAACGGCTTGCTCTGGTGGGCCATCAAAGATGAGACCGGCTCAAGCGAGTTGGCCAACACCAAGTCGCTGGAATTCCTGACCGGCTACCTGATTGAAAAATCCTTGGCGGTGGACAACATCTTTGTCTTCCTCATGATCTTCACCTACTTCGCTGTGCCCAAGGCGTATCAAAAGCGGGTGCTGATGATCGGCATCATCGGTGCCATCGTGTTGCGCACTGTCATGATTTTGGTGGGCGGCTGGTTGCTCTCCGAGTTCCACTGGGTGCTGTATGTGTTTGGCGCTTTCTTGGTGCTCACCGGCATCAAGATGTGGTGGGCCGCGGGCAAAGAGCCTGACTTGAACAACAACCCAGCTTTAAAGCTGCTGCGCAAGTGGATGCCCATCAGCCAGCACTATGACGGCGAACGGTTTTGGACCCGCGAAAACGGCGTGAAGATTGCCACGCCCTTGCTGATGGTCATTTGCATGATCGCGCTGACCGATGTGATTTTTGCCGTGGACTCGATCCCCGCCATCTTCGCCATCACCAGCGACCCGTTCATCGTGCTCACCAGCAATGTGTTTGCGATTTTGGGCTTGCGTGCCATGTATTTCTTGTTGGCCGCCATCGCTGATCGCTTCCATTTGCTCAACTACGGCTTGGCCGTGGTGTTGATCTTCATTGGCGTCAAGATGTGCTTGATCGACGTTTACAAGATCCCGGTGGTGGTGTCCTTGGGCGTGGTGATTGGCATCTTGGCGGTCACCATGTTGCTGAGTCTGCGCACATCCGCAAAGAAGGTGTCTGCTTAAACCGGCCCTGGGTGCAACAAACGCTGAACCAGCGGGTGTTGCACCTTTTTCTCGGTGCCAATCGCAAAGAAATGCTCGGTCACGCCCTTGCTGCGGCCCATGCGTTGCACAGCGTAGTGCGAGATCAATTCCTCTTCCACCGACTCGGCTGCTGGAAACACACCCATGCCACTGGCACCGAAGGTTTTCAAAAGCGCGCTGTCTTCAAACTCGCCGACCACCCGCGGCTGAATCCCTTGCTGCTCAAACCAATGCTCCAAGCGGTCACGCATGACCGTGTGTGCGGTCGGCAGCAGCACCGGCAAATCGGCCAAATTTTTCGGGAAGGCTTTTTCCGACTTGGCCAGCAGCGCAGGCGTGCCATACCAAGCAATGGTGGAGCTGCCCAAGGCGTGGCTGTAGAGCTTGATGTTCGGGTTGTTGGGGGCCGCACGGTCAGAAATCACCATGTCCAATTTGTGCAAAGCCAGGTTGCCCAAGAGCTCGTTGAACTGGCCCTCCAGGCACAACAAACGCAAGCGGGGTTCGTTCATGATGGGTTGCAACAAACGGTGCACCACCAGTTTGGGCAGACCATCGCTGATGCCCAGCCACAAACGCACCCCGGGGGTGGAGGCCGCATCCCGCACCACATTCGGCAAATCTTCGCCCAGCTGAAAAATCTGGTCGGCTTGTTGCATGGCCGCCATGCCTGCTTCGGTCAAGGCCAAGCCTCGCCCCGCAGGTTTGAGCAACTCGCAGCCCAACTCTTTTTCCAATTCACGCACTTGGGCGCTGACGGTTTGCACCGCCATCCCCAGCTTGCCAGCGGCTTTGGAAATGCCCCCCTCTTTGGCCACCACCCAAAAGTAATAGAGGTGCTTGTAATTGAATGAAGCGCTCATGATCAGTATTTTTCAGAATGTTATTAAGAAATTATCTGCTTTTTCTAAGTGTATTTCAGCCCTATGGTTGAGGCCTTCTTGAAAGGAGATTCCTGATGAATCAGAACACTTCAAACAACACATTGACCGATACCACGGTGTACAGCGGCGACCACACGGCGGCGCAAAGCACGCACTCACTGGAAGTGCAGCGGGTGCTGCGCAACACCTACGCGCTCTTGGCCATGACCTTGCTCTTCAGCGCGGCGGTCGCCAGCGCGGCCGTCACTTGGCGCCTGCCTGCGCCCGGTTTGATCCTGACCTTGGTCGGTTATTTCGCCTTGTTGTTCGCCATCCATAAATTCCAAAACAGCGGCTGGGCTTTGCCTGCGGTGTTTGCCTTGACGGGCTTCATGGGTTACAGCTTGGGACCCATCCTGACCCACTACCTGGCCGTGCCAGGGGGCAGTCAAACCGTGGGCATGGCCTTGGGTGCGACCGGCGTGACGTTTTTATCCTTGTCGGCCTACGCCCTCACCAGCCGCAAAGACTTCAGCTTCATGGGTAGCTTTTTGTTCATGGGCATGGTCATCGCCATGCTCGCGGGCTTGGCTGCCATGTTCTTTGAAATCCCCGCACTGAGCTTGGCTGTCTCGGCCATGGTGGCTTTGCTGTCAGCCGGTTTGATCTTGTTTGAAACCAGTCAAATCGTGAATGGCGGCGAGCGCAATTACGTGTTGGCCACGGTCAGCTTGTTTGTCTCCGTGTTCAATTTGTTCACGAGTTTGTTGGCCTTATTTGGCGTAGGCGGCAACAACGAGTGAGCCTTTGAGCCCCGTTCGCGGGGCTCTTTTTTTTATTCCGAAAGTGCATCCCATGAAATGTCCCCAATGCAAAGACCAGACCTTGGTGATGGCCGATCGGCAAGGTGTTGAAATCGATTATTGCCCCGCTTGCCGAGGTATTTGGCTCGACCGTGGCGAGCTCGACAAACTGTTGGAGCGTGCGGCCAGTGTCAGCCCCGCGTCTTCTCAGCCTGCACCAAGAGCGCAGCACTATCCCAAATACGATGACGATGACAGACACCACGGCTACAAACACCGGCATTCAAAATCTTGGTTGAGCGAGATTTTTGATTGACTAAAACACAGTCATGAGCCAAGTCCAACCCCACACCAACATCGCGTAGCGCAGCGCCTTGCCCACGGCCATGAAGGCCACACAAGGCCAAAAGGGCAGGCGCAAATAACCGGCCACCACGCACAGCGGGTCACCGATGATGGGCAACCACGCACCCAAGCAAGCGGCTGGGCCGATGCGCTCCAACCAACGCAATGCACGCATGTGAAGGGTGACGTGGTCTTGGTGCAGGTGCTTGGCCATCAGGCGTTCGGCGCCCCAGCCCATCCACCAGCCGATGGCTCCGCCCAGCGTGTTGCCCACTGTGGCCACCAACAAAGCGGGCCAAAGCAACTCGGGGTGAAAGGACAGCAAGGCCAACAAAACCGGCTCGGAGCCCATGGGCAACAAGGTGGCTGCCAACACCGCGCAAACAAACAAAACGGCCAACCCCCACTCTGGTGTGGCCATGTTTGTCAAGAGGGTTTGCAAGAAAAAATCCATGATTGGTGCAGTGTAAGAGGGCGCAAAACCCATGAAACCGCACAAAAATAAATGTCCAAAACGTCTGGGGACGTGGCTAGAATCGTGCCTCCTTTTTAAGCAGGTCTGACTCTTCCTTTTATGCGCATTGGTCCTTACGAGACAAGCAACGCTGTGTTTGCGGCTCCCATGGCGGGTGTCACCGACAGGCCTTATCGCATGCTGGCCAAACAGCTCGGCGCGGGCTATGCCGTGAGTGAAATGGTCACCTCGCGCCCCGACCTCTGGAACAGTTTGAAGACCTCGCGTCGCGCCAACCACGACGGTGAAAGCGGCCCCATCGCGGTGCAAATTGCGGGCACCGAGCCTCAGATGATGGCCGACGCCGCCCGCTACAACATCGAACGCGGCGCGCAAATCATCGACATCAACATGGGTTGCCCCGCCAAAAAGGTGTGCAACAAGTGGGCCGGTTCGGCGCTGATGCAAGACGAAGAACTGGCCTTGTCCATTGTGCAAGCGGTGGTGGATGCGGCCCAGCCTTTTGGCGCCCCCGTCACCCTGAAGATGCGCACCGGTTGGAGCGACGCGCACCGCAACGTGGTGTCTATTGCGCGTCAAGCCGAGAGCGCGGGCGTGCAAATGATCACGGTGCATGGCCGCACCCGCGAGCAAGGCTACAAAGGCCAAGCCGAGTACGACAGCATCGCGCAGGTGAAAGCCGCTGTGGGCATCCCCGTGGTGGCCAATGGCGACATCGATTCACCCCAGAAAGCCCGTGCTGTGTTGCAAGCCACCGGCGCGGATGCCGTGATGATTGGCCGCGCCGCCCAAGGTCGTCCGTGGTTGTTCCGCGAGATCGATCATTTTTTACAGCACGGCACGCTCTTGGCCCCGCCCTTGGTGGCCGAGGTCAAGCGCTTGTTGCTGCACCATTTGCAAGACCACTACAGCCTGTATGGCGCGCACATCGGCGTGCGCAGCGCGCGCAAACACATCGCTTGGTACACGCAAGGTTTGGTGGACGCCACCGCCTTTCGCCAAACCATGAACCGCATTGACGATTGCGACGCCCAACTGGCAGCTGTGGCGCATTACTTTGACCGTGTGGCAGAACATGGCGACCGCTTGGTGCCCATCGCCGCCCCCGGCATCTTGGAGACTGCTGAATGAGCAAGAAAAACATCGAAGACGTGGTGCGCCACAGCGTGGAAACTTATTTCAAAGACTTGCGTGGTGAAGAGCCCGAGGCACTGCACGATCTGATGATTCGCTTTGTGGAAAAACCATTGCTCGACGTGGTGATGAAACACGCCGACGGCAACCAGTCCAAGGCCGCTGCTTGGCTGGGCTTGAACCGCAATACCTTGCGCAAAAAACTAGGCGATCACAAGCTGCTCTGAACTGCACTGCATACTCGGCGCTGGCCGCCCCTGAAAGAATCTTCATGAATGCCCTGATTTCCGTGTCCGATAAAACCGATGTGGTTGAACTCGCCCAGGCCCTGCACAAGTTGGGCGTGAAACTCATCTCCACCGGCGGCACCGCGCAACTCTTGAGTGCCCAAGGCCTGCCCGTGCGTGAAGTGGCCGACCTCACCGGCTTTCCCGAAATGCTCGATGGCCGTGTGAAAACCTTGCACCCCAAAGTGCATGGCGGCTTGCTGGCGCGGCGCGATCTGCCCGAACACATGCAAGCGCTGCAAGACCACGGCATTGAAACCATCGACCTGTTGGTGGTCAACCTCTACCCGTTTGAGGCCACCGTGGCCAAGCCCGATTGCACCTTGGATGACGCGATTGAAAACATCGACATTGGCGGCCCCGCCATGGTGCGCAGCGCCGCGAAAAATTGGAAACATGTGGCGGTGCTGACCGATCCGTTGCAATACCAAGCGGTCATCGATGAATGGCAGGCCAACGGCGGCTTGAGCGAAGGCACTCGTTTCAAACTGGCGGTGGCCGCGTTCAACCGCATCAGCCATTACGACGGCGCCATCAGCGACTATTTGTCGTCCTTGAATTTGGAAACCGAGCAACGCAGTTTGTTTCCGGGCCAAGCCAATGGCCGCTTCATCAAGTTGCAAGACCTGCGTTACGGCGAGAACCCGCACCAGTTGGCCGCGTTCTACCAAGACACGCACCCCGCGCCTGGTTCGTTGGTCACCGCGCGCCAGTTGCAAGGCAAAGAACTGTCTTTCAACAACATCGCCGACGCCGATGCGGCGTGGGAATGCGTGAAGAGTTTTGACACGCCCGCTTGCGTCATCGTGAAGCACGCCAACCCTTGCGGCGTGGCGGTGGCCGAAGACGCCTTGAGCGCCTACAAAAAGGCTTACCAAACCGACCCCACCTCGGCGTTTGGCGGCATCATCGCCTTCAATTGCACGGTGGATTTGCCAGCGGTGCAGGCGCTGGGCCAGCAGTTTGTCGAGGTGTTGATGGCGCCTTCCTTCACCGGCGAGGCGCTGCAACAGTTGCAATCCAAAGCCAATGTGCGCGTGCTGCAAATTGCTTTGCCACCGGGCGGCGACAACCCTTGGGCGAATGGTCACAACCTGGTGGACGTCAAGCGCGTGGGCTCGGGCCTGTTGATGCAAACCGCTGACAACCACGAACTCACGCTGGCCGACATGCAAGTGGTGACCACCCAGCAACCCACACCCGCGCAAATGCAAGACCTGTTGTTCGCGTGGAAAGTGGCCAAGTATGTGAAGAGCAACGCGATTGTCTTTGTCGCCAACGGCATGACCATGGGCGTGGGGGCCGGTCAAATGAGCCGTTTGGATTCAGCGCGCATCGCCGCCATCAAGGCCGGCCATGCGTCTTTGAGTTTGCAAGGCACGGCGGTCGCCAGCGACGCGTTTTTCCCGTTCCGCGACGGCTTGGACGTGGTGGTGGACGAGGGCGCCACCTGCGTGATTCAACCCGGCGGCTCGATGCGCGACCAAGAAGTGATTGACGCCGCCAATGAGCGCGGCGTGGCGATGGTGTTCACAGGCGTGAGGCACTTCAGGCATTGAGTGTGGTCGAACCCATTGCGCACAAATATGTTTTTGTGCGAAACTGACGCCATGCGCACCACCCTCGACCTGCCAGACCCGCTGTTCAAGCACCTCAAAACCCGTGCGGCGCAAGAGGGCAGGACCTTGCGCGACTTGGTGGTGGAATTGGTTGAAAAAGGGCTGTCCGCCCGCGACCTGGTGGATGCCCAACAGCGCTTTCAGGCACGTCCGCTGATCGCCGGCACTGCACCCATGCGCGTGCAGCCCAGCCAACTCACCTCTGCCGGCTTGTCTGACATCCTCACTCAAGAAGACGATGAGCGAGCCCGCCAAATCCTTCAAAGTCGCTGAGGTGCCCGCCTCATGGCGGCTGGCCACGGGCGACTTGCCCGATGTGAATGTGTGGCTGGCGCTGTCCTACGCAGCCCATCCGTTTCATGCCCGGGCCACGGCTTATTGGCAGGAGGCTTGCACCACCAACACACCTTTGTGGTTTTGCCGCAGCACCATGCTGGCGTTGGTGCGCTTGCTGGCGCAACCCAAAGTGATGGGCGCGGATGTGCTGAGCCTGCCAGCAGCCATGGCGGTTTACCAGCAGTGGCTGGACACCCCCGCCGTGGGTTTGCTGCCCGAGCCGCTGGGCTTGGAGTCGCATTTGCAAAGCTTCTTGGGCTCCGATGCCGCGCCACTGCCCAGCCGTTTGTGGACCGATGCTTGCTTGGCCGCCACCGCCGAAGCTGCAGGTTTGCGGATGGTCACCTTCGACCAAGATTTTGAGCGATTCAACCTCAGTCGCTTGGCCGTATTGGCTTGAACCATTCAAGCCAGATTGGGAAGGCACAGCCCCATGAAAAGACCTGATTCAGCGCGGATTCCATGAAAAATCTATGCAAATTTAAATTTCAACTTTAAAATTGCAAAAATGATTCCCCGCGCCGCTGCATCCACCCTCCAACGTCTGGCTCAAGGCTTTCCCGTGCTCGTGCTCACCGGGCCACGCCAGTCGGGCAAAACCACGCTGGCCAAGTCGGTGTTCAGCGACAAAACCTATATTTCTTTGGAAAACCCCGACGAGCGGGCCTTTGCCTTGCAAGACCCCAAGCGGTTTTTGCAGCGCTTCCCTCAGGGTGCGGTGCTCGACGAGGTGCAACGCTGTCCCGAGTTGCTGTCCTGGTTGCAGGCTTGGGTGGATGAGCGCGGCGTCATGGGTGACTTTGTGCTTACCGGTTCGTCGCAGTTCGATTTGATGGTGGGCGTCACCCAAACCTTGGCGGGGCGTGTGGGGCGTGTCGAGCTGCTGCCGCTTTGCGCTGATGAGATGGCCACGTCTCAGAAGGCGCCCGCCGACTTGAACACGGCGTTGTTTCAAGGTTGTTACCCGGCGCTGTACGACCGCGATGTGTCGCCGCCAGACTGGTTTGCCAACTACATCAGCACCTACATCGAGCGCGATGTGCGGCAGTTGGTGGCGGTGCGCAATTTGACGCAGTTTCAAACCTTCGTGAAGATGTGCGCCGCCCGCAGCGGCCAGTTGTTGAACCTCACATCCCTGGGCGCAGATTGCGGCATCTCGTCGGTGACGGCCAAGCAATGGTTGTCGGTGCTGGAAGCCAGTTACATCGTGAGCTTGCTACAGCCGCACCACCGCAACTTCGGCAAGCGCTTGGTGAAAGCGCCCAAACTGTATTTCTGTGATGTGGGCTTGGCCGCTTGGCTGCTGGGTATTCGCGATGCCACCAGCCTGGACACCCATGCCGCCCGTGGGGCGTTGTTTGAAACCTACGTGGTGAGCGAACTGATGAAGCAGCGGCTGAACGCAGGACAACCCCGAGACCTTTACTTTTGGCGCGACAGCGCAGGCAACGAAGTTGATGTGGTGATTGAAAGCGCCCAAGGGCTTCAAGCCATTGAAATCAAGTCCGGCAGTACCTTCGCCAGCGACTGGACCGATGGCCTGAAGAAGTGGCAAAAGTTTGCGGGCGATGAAAGCATCCAGCCCTCACTCGCATATGGCGGCACTGATTCTCATGAGCGCGAGGGCGTGCAGGTGTGGGGTTGGCCGGCGCTTGGCAAGCTGAACCCATTGCGATAAATCTCGTCAAAGTCCTTTGAAATTTTGAACACATACTTTAAAAATATCAATGAAATCAATGACTTACGGTGTCGGCATCCCGATCAGTCCCAAACCCTGACTTTCAGCTGAAAACTCACTGCCCCGTACAAACGGTCTTTCAGCGGCGGCACCAGCGCCACGTTCAAACCGACCCAGCGGCTTTCCCAAGTAGCCACCGGCAGCACGGCCGGAAACCAGCCGCCGTCAAACGCCTTGGGGTAGCCGTTGAATGCACCCATCACCACGCCCCATTTGCCGTAGGCAAAGGTGAAAGGCTGGTAGTAGGCACCCACGTAACTAGAGTGGGCGCTGTCGCTGTTGATGAACCGACCCGCCGTGACCGACCAGTCTTCATTGAGCTGCACTTCCACGCCCAAGCCGAAGTTCTCGTTGCGCAAGCCCTTGTTGGTGTCAAAGTGCGCCGCGTAAAAACCGGGGTTGAGCCAAATGCTGTGCCGCGCGGACAGGGGTGGGGTCGCTGCTGGTGCACCCTCTAGGGAAGCATTCGCCAAAGCCATCGGGGTCTGTTCTCCTCTGGCGGGCTGGCTTGGCGCCTGGGCACTGTCAGCCCAAGCGCCTGAGGCCCACAAAACGCCCAATAAAAAGGCGACTTTGCGCATCAAAGTGTGGCGAACACATCAGCAGCGGCTTGCACCGTGGCGGCGATGTCATCTGCCGTGTGGGCGCCGCTGACAAAGCCCGCTTCGTAAAGCGCGGGCGCGATGTAGACGCCCTTGTCTAGGAGACCGTGGAACAGTTTGTTGAACTTGGGGCTGTCGCTGGTCATCACCTTGGCGTAGTTTTGTGGCAACTCGGGCAGCAAGAAAAAGCCAAACATGCCGCCTTGGCAATCGGCGCTGAAGGGCACGCCAGCTTTGGCCGCCGCAGCTTTCAAGCCATCGACCAAGCTTTGGGTGCGGGCTGACAGCGCGTCGAAGAAACCAGGCTTGGAGATTTCATGCAAGGTGGCCAAGCCGCAAGCGGTGGCGACAGGGTTGCCGCTCAGTGTGCCGGCTTGGTAGACCGGGCCCAAGGGCGCGAGCTGTTCCATGACGGCGCGTTTGCCGCCGAAGGCCGCCAGCGGCATGCCGCCACCAATGACTTTGCCCAGCACGGTCAGGTCGGGCTCAAAGCCTGGCAAAGACTTGGCGTACACGCTTTGCGCGCTGCCCAGCGCCACGCGGCAGCCGGTCATCACCTCGTCAAACACCAACAGCGCGCCGTGCTGGCTGCACAGCTCGCGGCAGCGCTTCATGAAGGGCACGCTGGCGCGCACGAAATTCATGTTGCCGGCAATCGGCTCGATCATCAGGCAAGCCAATGCTTGGCCGTGCAAGGCAAACGCTTCTTCCAGTTGGGGGATGTTGTTGAATTCCAAGACCAAGGTGTGCTGCACCACTTCGGGTGGCACGCCAGCGCTGGTGGGGTTGCCAAAGGTGGCCAAACCCGAACCGGCTTTCACCAACAGTGCATCGGCGTGGCCGTGGTAACAGCCCTCGAACTTGATGATCTTGCTGCGACCGGTGGCCCCGCGTGCCAAGCGCAAAGCGCTCATGCCCGCTTCGGTGCCGGAGCTGACCAAGCGCACCATGTCCATCGAGGGCATGAGTTTCAACAGCGCTTCGGCGAGTTCAATTTCACGTTCGGTGGGCGCACCATACGAGAAGCCTTCGAGCACGGCTTTTTGCACGGCTTCGACCACCGCAGGGTGGCCGTGGCCCAAGATCATCGGGCCCCAAGAGCCGATGTAGTCGATGTAGCGCTTGTCGTTGGCGTCCCAAAAATAAGCGCCTTGAGCACGCTTGACAAAGCGCGGTGTACCGCCTACCGCACGAAAAGCGCGCACGGGTGAATTGACGCCGCCGGGGATGACTTGACGGGCGCGGTCAAACAGGGTTTGGTTCAGATCGGTCATGGTGGCTTCAAGGGTGTTGCAAAAAATCAATGTCGGGTGTGGTGGCCAGGCAGCGAGAAATCTTCGGCGGTTGCAGCACCGTCGGCTTCGTCATCGGCGGCGTCTTCCACGCTTTGCGCCCAGAACAAGCGGTCGGCCACGGCATGGCCCATGCCGGGTCGAAAACCCGCGTCCAGGCTGCCATCGAGGAAACCCAATGCTTCGCCCACCGAGGCTTCGAGGTCGTCGCCCATGGCCAGCAAACCGGCCAAGGCGGCGCTCAAAGTGTCACCTGCACCGGTAAACACAGCGTCAAAACGCTCGATGGTTTCGCTCACCAACACGGTGAGTGGCGTGGCCAAGGCGTTTTCCAAATGTTGATGGCCTTGTGGCAAACCTGTGACCAAGGTGTAGGGCACGCCTTTGTCGGCGGCCGCTTTGGCAATGTCGCGGGCGGTGGGCGGGCGTTCGCTGCCCCACTCGGGCAGCAGCCAGCGCCACAAGGTGGAATGGTTGCCCACCAACACCGTGGTTTGCGGCAGCAGCAGTTCCATGAAGGCGTCTTGGTAGGCCTCAATCGGGTCGTCTTGCCACCAGGACAAGCTGGGCATGTAGGCCACCACGGGCACATCGGCGTAGTCGGTGCAGAGTTCGGCGATGGTCGCCACGTTTTCGGGGGTGCCGCAAAAGCCCACCTTGATGACCTGCACCGAAATGTCTTCCAAGATGATGCGGGCTTGTTCATCCACCGCGTCTTCGTCCATCGGCATGTGGTCGAAGGTTTCGGCCGAGTCGCGCACATAGCTGCCGGTGCTGATGGCCAACACATGCGCGCCCACCGAGGACATGGCCAAGATGTCGGCAGTCAAACCACCGGCCCCGCTGGGGTCGTTGCTGTTGAAACACAGCACGCACGGATGGGCCATTTCGGGGGTCTGGCCTTCGTCTGGGAGCGGGAGGGTGGGGTTCATGGCCGTCTATACTTTGATTCATTCTATGCCACGGTTTTATCGTGGATGCATGTGATTCCTCGAATGAAAGAGACACCGTGAACAAGACTTGGATGTGCCTGATTTGTGGCTGGATTTACGACGAAGCGCTGGGCGACCCCGACAGCGGCATCGCCCCCGGCACCCCCTGGGAACAAGTGCCCATGAACTGGACTTGCCCCGAATGCGGCGCACGCAAAGAAGACTTTGAAATGGTGCCGGTCTAACTCTTCTTCACCACCGAATAGCGCAGCAAGGTTTTGGCCCGCGCTTGGGCGTGGTCCACGATGGGCATCGGGTAGTTCTGTCCCAACACCACACCCGCGGCTTGCAACTCCATGGGTTTGGCAAGCCACGGTGCATGAATCGCTTTGTCGGGCAAGCCGCTCAGTTGCGGCACATAGCGCCTGATGAACTTGCCTTGCGGGTCGAACTTTTCGCTTTGGTTGATCGGGTTGAAGATGCGAAAGTAAGGCTGGGCGTCGCAGCCACTCGAGCTGGCCCATTGCCAACCGCCGTTGTTGGCGGCCAAATCAAAATCAATCAAGTGGGTGGCGAAATACGCCTCGCCCCAGCGCCAATCAATGCCTAAATCTTTCACCAAAAAACTCGCCACCACCATGCGCAAGCGGTTGTGCATGTAGCCGCTTTGGTTGATTTGCGCCATGGCTGCGTCCACCAGCGGGTAGCCGGTTTGGCCGTCACACCAGGCTTTGAACAAGGTCTTTGCTTGTTTGTCTTTGTCCCATTGGATGTCGTCATACTCGCGCTTGAACGCGCTGTGCACCACATGCGGGTGGTGGTGCATGATCTGGTGGTAAAAATCCCGCCAAATCAACTCGGACAACCAGGTTTGCGCACCCGCATCGTTCTTCATGGCACGCGCATGGGCCATGCGCGCCAACTGCCGGATGGACACTGTGCCAAAGCGCAAATGCGCGCTCAAGTAGCTGGGCCCTTTCACCGCAGGGAAGTTGCGCGTGGCCTCATAGTCACTCATGCGTTTGTCGAAATCTTTCAGCAGCATGTGTGCCCCTGACATGCCGGGGTGGATGTGCAGCGCAGGTAAATCCATCTCGTCAAAACCCATGGCTTGCAAGCTGGGCAGGGGCTGGCGCAACGCCTTGGGCACCGCCGCCAATTGACCTGGTTTGGCTTGGGTGGGGCGTGCCGCCAAATCGGCCGGTGTGACTTTTTTCAGCCACGCGTTTTTATACGGCGTGAACACGCCATAGGGCGTGCCGCTTTGGGTCAGCACCTCGCTGCGCTCGAACACCACATGGTCTTTGAAGCTGTGAAACGCAATGCCGTGGTTGGCCAAGCTGCCGCGCACTTGGGCGTCGCGCGCCAAGGCCTCGGGTTCATCGTCATGGTGGGTGAACACGGCTTGCACACCGAGTTGCTGCGCCATCACCACCACCTCGTGCGCTGCCACACCGTGGCGCACCAGCAAGCCTGCGGTTTCATCAGCGGCACGTTCGCGCCAAGCGGCATCCAGTTCTTGCAGTGAGGCATGAATGAAGGCCACGCGGCGGTCTTGGCGCGGCAGTTTGTCCAAGATGGCGGTGTCAAACACAAAAGCGGCATGCACATGCTTGGCATGCTGCAACGCCAAGCTGAGCGCCGTGTGGTCGTCCAAGCGCAAATCGCGGCGAAACCACACCAAAACGCGGTCAAACTGGTCTAAATCTTGAGACGGCATGTTCACCTTAAAATCTTTGCATGACCACGGATTCTGCACCCATCAACCTGACGCATCATTTCCTGATCGCCATGCCGGGTTTGATGGACGAGTCGTTTGCCCGCAGCGTCGTGTACATGTGCGAACACTCCGAGCGCGGCGCCCTCGGCCTCATCATCAACAAACCCAGCCCCATGCGCATGGAAGAGTTGTTTGAAAAAGTCGATCTCAACCTGGGCCGCACCGACCTGATTGAAATTCCTGTGTTGCAAGGCGGCCCGGTGCACACCGAGCGTGGCTTTGTGCTGCACGAACCCTTGGCCAAGGCCGACCCGAATGGCCCCGAAGCCGAAAACACCTATGCCTCCACCTTGATGATTCCCGGCGGCTTGGAGATGACCACCTCCAAAGATGTGTTGGAAGCGCTGTCCACGGGTGCGGGTCCGCGCAAGGTGCTCATCACCCTGGGGTACGCCGCTTGGGCGCAAGGACAGTTGGAAAGCGAGTTGGCCGAGAACAGTTGGCTTACTGTGGAAGCTGATGCCCAAGTGATTTTTGACACCCCGATTGAACACCGCTACGACAGCGCCTTGGCCTTGCTTGGTTTGCAAGCTTGGATGCTGTCGCCCCAGGCGGGTCACGCATGAACGTGGCTGCACCGCCCGTTGCCCCTGCACTGCAATCCTTTTTGGCTTTCGATTTTGGCCTGCAACGCACAGGTGTTGCTTATGCTTCACGGCTCTTGGGTCAGGCCCAAGCCCAAGGCACGGTGAAGGCCGCTGGCGACGCACGTTGGCCCTTGATTGCCCAACACATTGAACGCTGGCAACCTGATGCGCTGGTGGTCGGTGTGCCCTACCACCCCGATGGGGCACGCCATGACAACACCGACCGTGCGCAAAAGTTTGCGCGTCAACTGCAGGGTCGATTTGGCTTGCCCGTGTTCGAAGTGGACGAGCGCTACTCCACCACCGAAGCCCGCGCCGCTGGCGCGACCGATGTGGACGCGGCATCGGCCTGTGTCATCCTCGATCAATTTTTAAGAAACCTCGCACCATGAGCATTGGCCATTTATCCCTCGACGCCCAGGCCTTGTACGGCCAGATGTTGAAAGACCTGCGCGACCGTTTGAGCCCCACCGCGCATTTGGTGGGCATCACCTCGGGTGGCGCTTGGTTGGCCGAACGCTTGCATGCCGATTTAGGCCGCAGTCCAGCGATGGGTGTGGTGTCGTCCTCGATGCACCGCGACGATTTCGCGCAGCGCGGCATGGCCGACAGCGCCGCCACCAAGTTGCCGTTCTCGGTGGACGGCGCGGTCATTTGGTTGATTGACGACGTCTTGTTCACGGGGCGCACCATCCGCGCGGTGGTGAACGAGTTGTTTGACTATGGTCGACCCGCGGCCGTGCACTTGGCGGTGTTGGTGGACCGGGGCGGGCGCGAGTTGCCGGTGCAAGCCGACTACGCCGCTGCACGTCTGAGTCTGCCCGCGAACCAGTCTTTGCGACTCACGCGCGATGCGCAGCATCAATTCGCTTTTTCGGTGGAGGGCTGAGATGCTTTACAAACGCAACCCGCAACTCAACCGCCACGGTGAACTGATTCACTTGCTGTCCACCGAAGGTTTGTCGCGCGACATCCTCACGCACATTTTGGACACCGCCAGTCAGTTCGTGTCGGTGAACGACCGCGAAGTGAAAAAAGTCCCCCTGCTGCGTGGCAAGAGCGTCTTCAATTTGTTTTTTGAAAACAGCACCCGCACCCGCACCACGTTTGAGATTGCCGCCAAGCGTTTGAGCGCCGATGTGTTCAACCTCGACATTGCACGTTCCTCGGCCAGCAAGGGCGAGTCGCTGCTCGACACCATCGCCAACTTGAGCGCCATGGCCGCTGATATTTTTGTGGTGCGCCACAGCGAGTCGGGCGCACCGTACTTGATTGCTGAGCATGTGGCGCCTCATGTGCACGTGATCAACGCGGGCGACGGCCGCCATGCGCACCCCACCCAAGGCTTGTTGGACGCCTACACCATCCGCCACTTCAAACAAGACTTCGCCAATTTGCGCGTGGCCATCGTCGGCGATGTGCTGCATTCGCGGGTGGCGCGCTCGGACATTCATGCGCTCACCACCTTGGGCTGCGCCGAGGTGCGGGTGGTGGGCCCCAAAACCTTGGTGCCATCGGACTTGTCGCAACTCGGTGTCAAAGTGTTTCACACCTTGGAAGACGGCATCCGCGACTGCGATGTGGTCATCACCCTGCGTTTGCAAAATGAACGCATGAGCGGGGCCTTGTTGCCCTCGAGTCAAGAATATTTCAAGAGCTTTGGCCTCACCCAAGCCAAGCTGCAATTGGCCAAACCCGACGCCATCGTGATGCACCCCGGCCCCATCAACCGGGGTGTGGAAATTGAATCGGCAGTGGTGGACGGACCGCAAAGCGTCATCTTGACGCAAGTGACATTTGGCATCGCCGTGCGCATGGCGGTGATGTCCATCGTGGCAGGAAACGACGCATGAGCATCCTCATTCAAAACGGCCAAGTGATTGACCCGGCCTCTGGCCTGAACACCCGCGCCGATGTGGCGATTCAAGATGGCCATCTATTGGCCATCGGCAAAGTGCCCGCTGGGTTCAAAGCTGCTCAAACCATTGACGCCAAAGGCTGCATGGTCATCCCCGGTTTGGTGGACGCGTGTGCACGTTTGGGTGAGCCTGGGCATGAGCACGAAGGCATGCTCGACACCGAGTTGGCCGCTGCGGTGGCAGGCGGCGTCACCAGCGTGGTGTGTCCACCCGATACCCAACCCGTGTTGGATGAACCTGGCTTGGTCGAGATGCTGCAATTTCGCGCCGCGCGCTTGCACCTTTCACGCGTCTTTCCATTGGGCGCATTGACACGTGGTTTGAATGGTGAAGCCCTCACACCGATGGCCGAACTCACCCTCGCGGGATGCATTGGTTTCTCGCAAGCCGAGCACAGCATGACCCACAACCAAGCGCTGCAACGCGCCATGCAATACGCGGCCACGTATGGCTATTGCATTTGGTTGCGACCCCAAGACGCCGCATTGGGCCAAGGTGTGGCCGCCAGCGGCCCCTTGGCCACCCGCATGGGTTTGAGTGGCGTGCCCGTGGCCGCCGAAACCATTGCCTTGCACACCATCATCGACTTGATGCGCACCACCGGCGCGCGTGTGCACGTGTGTCGCTTGTCCAGCGCAGCGGGCGTGGAATTGGTGCGCCTTGCCAAAGCCGAAGGTTTGGCCATCAGCGCTGATGTGAGCATCCATAACTTGCATTTCACCGACGCCGACATGGGTTACTTCGACACCCGCGCGCGCCTCACACCACCTCTGCGTCAACAACGCGATAAAGACGCGCTGCGCCAAGGTTTGAAAGACGGCACCATCGATGTGCTGGTGTCGGACCACACGCCCGTGGAAGGTGACGCCAAAGCGCTGCCGTTTGCACAAGCTGAAGCGGGCGCCACCGCCCTGGAGTTGTTGCTCAGCGCCACGTTGAAATGGGCGGCGCAAAGCCAAGTGGATGTGTTGCGGGCTTTGCAAGTGGTCACCTCGGCACCTGCGCAGTTGTTGGGCCCACGCGGGCAGGGCTTGGGGCAGTTGCGTGTTGGTGGTGTGGCCGATGTGTGCGTCTACAACCCCGACGCTTCATGGGCTGTGACGCCAGAGGTGCTGCGCAGTCAAAGCAAGCACACGCCGTTTGCGTTTGACATGAGTGGCAGTGAGATGGTGGGGCAGGTCAGGGCGACGGTTGTTGCCGGCCAAGTGGCTTTTCACATCTGATCCAAACCAATTGGGGTCAGATTCCAATTAATTCACGGCTGCTTGCCTGCCGCGCTGGGCTCAAACGCCGCTCACCGCCGCAAGCGGCAACGTTCGCTACACGTTTGACCCAGCACGTCAGTCAAGCTGAAGTGGCTTGAATGGTGCGCAAGTTATCGGTGTGCCAAACATTCGCTGACCAAGAAATTCACCCTGAAGCCGCACGGCCTGGGGACCATTTTTTGAGCGAAAGACCAGAAAAATGAGTCCCCATGGCGGGCGGCTAACGCGTGACTTCTTGAAGCACTGGAAAGTCACGTTGACCTGCCAACCACGGTGGGCTCGTCCGCCGCTCACCGCCGCAAGCGGCAACGTTCGCTACACGTTTGACCCAGCACGTCAGTCAAGCTGAAGTGGCTTGAA
>JACCDP010389139.1_pt1 | contig 19705 bp, 22 predicted proteins | sample 7445841 | NCBI WGS metagenome assembly JACCDP01 (sample SAMN15323441, study PRJNA562643) | freshwater metagenome | isolation source: river surface water | place: USA:Blue River Watershed | collected 2017-08-17
AATAAATGGTGGCACCATCAGGCTGCGCTACCAACTCAAAGCCAATGTCATTAACCATCTGCACGATGCCGCCATGTAGCGCCTTGGCAGCACCGTGAGCCAGAGCGGTATTCATGCACAGGCAAGAAAGTGCCAAGCTCAATGCTGAAATTAAATACCTCAACTTCATTTTTAATATCCTATTAAAAAACGTGATGCACTTAAAGGCGGCACCATAAAGCCTGTAAAAAAATCCTCAGAACGCATCTTGCACTGATTTTTTTGATTCATCTTCAGTGCCAGTTTGCTTCAATAACCGATCGGTCGCATCAGCGCCGTAACGCCAAAACAGCAACGGTGTGAGCAAGGTGTCCAGCAGCGTAGAACTGATCAACCCTCCAAAGATAACCATCGCCACAGGATGCAGAATTTCCTTTCCAGGCGCATCACTGGCCAGCATCAGTGGCGTCAATGCAAAGGCCGCTACTAATGCTGTCATTAGCACCGGCGTCAGCCTCTCAAGTGAGCCGCGCACGATCATCGCTTGGCTGAAGGTTTCGCCCTCGAATCGGCAAAGGTTGATGTAATGACTGATCTTCAAAATACCGTTTCGAGTTGCAATGCCCGCTAAGGTGATGAAGCCCACCATCGTAGCCACCGACAGCGTTACGCCTGCCAGCCACATTGCTACAACACTTCCGATCAGTGCAAGCGGAATGTTGGCCATGATGATGCCGACCAACACAACCGAGCGATATCGAGAGTAAAGCACTAGAAACATGAGCCCCAGTGAAATCAGGGACAAGCCCAAGATCTGAGCAGCAGCCTGCTCCTGCGCTTGAAATTGACCCTCAAGATTGATGAAGCTACCGGTAGGCAACTCCGTAGAAGCAATTGCTTGGCGGATGTCGCTAACGATGCGTCCCATATCCGAGCCATCGCTGTTGGCATAAACAACAATTCGCCGACGGCCGTTCTCTCGTCCGATTTGGTTGGGGCCATCGGCTTCAGTCACGGTGGCAAAACTTGACACGGGTAAGCGGCCGGCCGGCGTATCAACCAGCATGCGTGATAGGTCCTGCGGACTGCGCTTGTCGTCAGGAAGCCGCAGTACCAATTCGTAACGCCTGGCGCCGTCCACAATTTGTGAACCATGGGCACCATCCGTCAAGGCTTTCAAAATGCGAAGAGCTTCGCCCGGAGGCAGACCTGTCTGCGCCAGACGCTGCGGATCAAGACGCACGATGATCTGGGGTATCAGCACCTGCTTCTCCACAGTCAGGTCCACCAATCCGGGAACGGTAGCTAACTTACCGCGCATCTGTTCAGCCAAACCACGCAAGGTGTCGGTGTCGTCACCGTAAATCTTGACCGCGATCTGCGCACGAACGCCCGAGAGCAAATGATCGAGACGGTGTGAGATCGGCTGGCCGATAGCAACTTGGGCGGGCAACACAGCAAGTTGAGTACGGATGAGCGACATCACTCGCTCGCGATCTACGGGCTTGCCATCGCGATGCAAGTCAACATCGATTTCGGTTGAATGGACGCCCTCGGCATGTTCGTCGAGCTCAGCTCGTCCGGTACGGCGACCAACCTGACTAACACCAGGCACTTTGCCAATCAGTTGTTCAGCCACAGCGCCCATGCGGTTCGACTCTGCCAAGGAGGTACCTGGGTTGAACAACAAAGACAGCACCAAAGAGCCTTCGTTGAATGCAGGCAAAAAGGCGCGCGGGAAAAAGGGCACGCTGGCTGCGGCTAAAGCAACAGCCACAACCGCAGACAAGATCAAGCCACGTGCCCTTAGAAAAGACCAGCTGAGCAGCCTTCGGTCCCAAGCCTTCAGGCGCGTCACGAAGGGGCTGTCACCATGTCCCAGTTGTTTCATCTTTGGAAGCAGGTAACTGCAAAGTACAGGCGTCACTGTCATCGAAACCGCCATGGAGGCCAGGATGGAAACGATATAAGCAATACCAAGCGGCGCAAACAGACGCCCTTCGATGCCCGGCAAGGCGAACAAAGGAACAAACACCAGCACGACGATAACTGTGGCGTACACAATGCCTGAGCGCACTTCAACGCTGGCCTGCTGAACTACCGACATCACCGACTGCGGTTGCGCAAGGGCTCTGTTTTCCTTGAGTCGACGTAAGATATTTTCAACGTCAACCACGGCATCGTCCACCAATTCGCCAATTGCAATCGCCAGCCCACCCAACGTCATGACGTTAATCGACTGATCGAGCCAGCGAAAGACCACGGCCGTCACTGCCAGCGACAGTGGAATGGCAACCAAGGAAATCAAGGTGGTGCGAACAGACAGCAAGAACGCAAACAGAACAATGGCAACAATCACCGCACCATCGCGCAGCGCCTCTGTGACATTGCCAACGGAGGCCTTGATGAAATCGGCTTGTCGGAAAAGCACTTCTGGCTTGGCAAGCCCTTTGGGTAGACCCGCCTGAAGATCAACCAAGGCTTGCTCAATCTGTCGGCTCAGCTTGATCGTATCAGCGGCAGGCTGCTTCTGAACGCTGAGGATCACAGCAGGCTGACCTTGATAACCAGCATCACCGCGCTTGAGACCAGCAGCGAAGCGAACTTCAGCCACCTGCAGCAGCAGCACTGGCCTGCCATCCTTCCAAGCGACGGCCATACCCTGCAAATCCTCTAAGCGCTGGGTACGACCCATGTGACGAATAAGGTATTCCCTGCTGTTCAAATCGATGAAGCCTCCCCCAACGTTGCCGGCATACCCGCGCAGTGCCTGCTCTATTTGGCTTAGCGAAATACCCAGCTGAGCCATGCGTACCGGATCTGGCTCAACGCGTAACTGACGCACCTCGCCGCCAATGGGAATGACCTGAGAAACGCCCGCGATACCGAGCAAGCGCGGTCGCAATACAAAGTCAGCATACTCTCGGGCCTGCATGGAGTTAGCAGCGCCCTCGCCGCCTTGCAGTGGCAGCGCAATCAGCATGATCTCGCCCATGATAGAAGAGACTGGTCCCATCACCGGCGTGATATCAGAAGGCAGTTGACTTCGCAGCTGCGCTAAACGCTCGGCGACCAATTGCCGATTGCGATAAATGTCAGTTCCCCAATCGAACTCGGCATAAACCACAGACAGGCCAATGCCCGAAGTGGAGCGAACGCGGGTAACGCCAGCCATGCCGTTGAGCGCTGTCTCGATGGGAAAACTCACCAATTGCTCAACCTCCTCAGGCGCCATGCCGCCCGCCTCAGTCAGCACAGTGACGAGAGGTTTGTTGAGGTCTGGAAACACATCGACAGGCGTGCGCCAAGCGGTCATCACACCATAAACCATGAGTAAGGCTGCAAAGGCCAAAACAAATAGCCGATTGCGCAAACTGTATTGAACGATCCAATTGAACATGATGATCTGGCTCCGATCAGCGAATTTGCGAAACCAGCGCAGCGCCTTGAACCAGCACGCGGTTGTCAGCGGCTAGCCCCTGAGTGACCAACACTGTGGCTGCGTCTAGCGGCTGAATCTGGACCGGTTGCGGCATGAATCGCTCAGCGCCAGTTTTGATCCAGACAATGGGTTCGTTTGAAGGGCTTCGTACAACAGCAGACGCCGGCAAGACGATGCCCTTTCGCCGCTCCTTGAGCGCCGCAATCAATGTCACAGTTTGACCAACTGCAATGGGCGCAGCTCCAGGTGCTACTGAAACGCGAAAGTTCAGCGGCAACACGCCGTCACGCAAGGACCGCGCGGCGCCAACAAGTTGCAGCTTGACGCCCTCGACTCCTGCCAGATGAGCCACGCCGAGCCGACTGCCGAGCGACACATCCGGTGTGCTGGCCTCCACCATCAGGCGTGCAGGATCAATGATCTCAATCAACACCTCGCGTGTATCCACAATCTGGCCCGCTTTGACATCAGAACGTGCAATTACACCCGAGACGGGTGCTCGCAACGACTCTCGTGCATCCAAACTTTCTGCAATACGCTTTTCGCGCTCGGTCAAAGACTGAACATCAATGCGTGCGGCGTCAATGTCCTTGCGTGGCACCGTGCCCTCAAGGGACTCCAACCTGCGTAGGCGCTGCTCTGCTATATCGCGAGCAGCTTTCAATTCGGCGCGCTGTGATTGTTGAGCCGCTAGGGCAAATGGATCGGCATGATGGCGCACCCAAACCAGAACCTCGCCTTGCTTGACAGCTTGACCCGCCATAGGCAAACCGCGCGGCCCAGGCTCAACGCGCCCGCCATGGGTAGCCTGCACTTGTCCGCTGGCGTTGGGGTCTGCAACAATCCTTCCTGGCAACTGGATCGTAGCTGCAGCCTCTGACTCGGGGGCTAGCTGGGTTCGCAATGCCATGCGCCGCTGCGCGAGCTTGGGTACATTCACGCTGCCATCAGGCATGCGGGCTAGCCCACCCACAGAAGATGTAGGTGCTTGATCCAAGTGTTCGCCATTTGGCCCGTGTGCACCGGGGCCAGCCCAAGCAGATAGGCAACTGGCCAACACCAGCGTGGCTACTTGCGTTCCAAAAGAAGAGAGACTTTTCATAGTTGACCTCCTAGGGAGTAATGACGCTGGCGCTGGTTGCGAAGGCGTGCAACTGCAATGCCAAGCAACACCAAAGTAGCAAAGGCTCCGAGGGCCCACCACTCCCAATGGAAGTGGTGATCATCTGCGGCCGAAGTGGCTGGCACACGCAACACCGCGTCAAGCAAGTCGCTGTCCTTGCCCGCAATCACGGTTATTACAAGCGGGTGTTCACCCGGCGTGGAAAGCTTTTGAAGCATCGCCGGGTCATCGATTCTGTAATCACCAATTTCAGCGCGAAATTTAGCCTGTGCCTTCATTGCCCCAGACTCAACTTCGACTTGTGCCTGCAACAGGGGCTCGTTCGTCACAAAGCGGTCAATGAAAATGGAAAACTCACCTCCCGCAAGCGTACCAACCAACTCAAAGATATCTGAATTAGCTTCGATTCGAAGACCAGCTTGCATTAGGTTATCCGTCTTTGGCGAAACCAAGTGCTCGCCATTGGGGCCATGTGCGCCAGGGCCAGCCCATGTCAGCACAGGCATCAGCGCCATCAAGATGACAGTCAATGTTGACCCTATGGATCTGAAAATATATTTATGAATCATGGCAGTAATCCCAAAGCTTGTTCAATGCGGGCAATCGCAATTTGATGGTTGATTTGTTGGCGCGCAAAGGCACTCTCGGCGCTCGCGGCTGCGGTCAGTGCTCGCAGCATGTCTGGCAACGCTGATTCACCAGCACGGAAGGATTTGTCAATCAAGCGGGCACGTTCGGAAAGCAATTGCGCCCGTTCGCGTTCAGCTAGCAGTTGGGCTTGACTCAAGCTCAACTGGCTCTGTGCCAATGTCAATTCGGCCGTCAGGCGCTGGCGCGTTCGCATCGCTTGGGTTTGCGCAACGTCCAGTTCGCCCAGCGCTGCAGCAATGCGCGGTTGCTGGTAGACCTGTCCACCCACTGGCACTCGAAGTGCTACCACCACACTGCTTTGCAAACCAGCTCCTAGCCCCGGTCGCTCTTGTCGCATGCCCAGTGAAAGTTCTGGCGAATCCGAACGCTGAACTCGTACTAAATCCGCTCGACGCTGTCCCAAGTCCAACGCTGCGTTAGCGAGAACGAGTTCTGGATGAGTTTCTGGCAATTGCGCCAAAGTAGGAGCAGCCCTCGTTAGCAATTTCAAGGAAGGAAGGCCAGTGAGCAAGTGCCAGTGGGACTGCTGAACAGCCAAGGCTTGTCGCGCTGCGACTGCTTGTGCCTTTGCCCCAAGCAACTCTGAGCGGGCTGCTAGCGCATCAGCAGGAGCTAGATCACCCGCACGAACGCGTTTATCAACATCCTGCGTCAATAATAATAAGTCTTTAACTTGCCGTTCCACTTGGTTCAATTCGACCTCAGCAAGATTCAGGGCGCCAATGGCTTCACGCAAACGCCCTGCCAAGCGCAGCCGCTCAGCCTGTTCTGTGGCATGGGACAAACCCAACTGAGATTGTGTTGCTTGACCACCAGCGGCACGCTGTCCTGGCCACCATAGGGGAAACGACAGGCCAAGCTCAGTCTCACGGCTTCCAGATGGGGTGCCAGCTTTTCCATCGCGCTGGCCCATTCTGAATGCAGGTGAAGCTGCAAGCCAGTTTTGGTTGACTGCTTGATCAGCCTGCACAATGGCCAAACGACTGCGCGATTCAGAAGCCTCCAATGAACGCTGCCAAGCAGCCTCAAGCGCTTGATTGAGCGTTAGCGAAACCTTCTCAGCAGTGAGTGAAACTTGCTGACTGTCTTGTGCCCGCACTGAAGCGGAAATAGCCAGAGCCAGGTAAACCAGCACGCAAGACATTAAAGCGCGGGTTAACTGCCATGGCCCAAACCATGTCAATAAATTCATCATATGTATAGACCATGCGCACCAGCTCACACACGCCAAACACAGACGCAGTGAAAAGGGTAAAACCAAAAAACGCACTGCGCAATTTAAAGCGCAGGCACGGCCGAAGGTCAGGCCATTGGTTTTGGAGGGCGATCTAATCCATCGGGAAGCAACTGACCCCTTGGAAGGACACGCTCTAAAGAAGGTTGATCCGCGTCAATAAGACCTGGACAACAAGTTTGGGGCGAAGGCAAGGTTGGAGAAAACTGACTTGCATCGGACAGGGCATGCAAAGTCGATGCTATGGAATCGTCTTCATGAAAGTCTTCAGCATGATCGTCATGGTGATGGGCAACACCTTGAAAGTGAAGTAAAGCGTGTTGCTCTTCGTTGGCATGCGCCACAAGCGCATCGAAACCTGCAAAGGCCAGCGATTGCCAGCCCATGCAAAGCATTAGAAACACTTTGACTAATCGACTCATAGTTATCAGAATGTACCAGAAATTTACAGACTTTCCTTATTAACGCCTATTGCGAGATGGCGCGCAAGTTAAATAAGTGGGCATGGTGGAAAATTCAAGTTCAATGTGAAAAACCCAACATGACCGCCGCCATCGCCACCATGCCTACATCTTCAACAATCGTCACCGTGCTCATCGGGAGTTTGAACACGGTGCCCAGGCAGGCACACTGAATTTGCGTTTTGCTAGACACAGCACGAATCACACCAATCGCTGAAAACCCCATCACGATGATAGTGATCCAATACGTCAGCAACGGGTTGAGGTCTGCTAAATAAGCCATCCCTAACGCCAACTCTACAAAAGGATACACCTTACCCCAACCATGCCAGCGGCTCGCAAGAAGGTCGTACGCTGAGTAGGCGTTGGCAAAAGCACCGATGTCCAACAGTTTGAAAAATGAGAACACCAAAAAAAAGCCAGCCATGAAGTAGCGCATGGTGTCAGCAGTTGTCACGCCGGCCATACCGTTTATTCCAATTTGCACGAGGACGCTCGCCCCAAGTATGTAGGCAAGGATCAACAACAGCGGGCTGTAGGTAACCAGCCAGCTAGATGCGGAAATTTCTTCAACTACGTTGAAAGTAGCTTTTTGCGCCTGTTGTGATACGTCTGGCACTCTATTCGACAATTGAATCGGCTCTGAATGAGGCATCAGGACATACTTTCCAGCGTTTTCTACTGCCGCTTTCAAAGCTTCAAAATCCGCTTTTGCCTCAGTCAGGGTTACCTGCATGGGATGCAGACTCACCTCAACCCCAGCAGCCAGTGGCGCTAATGCCTGGGTTACTTTATTTACACAGGCGCCGCAGTGCAGGCCAATGAGTGCATAGGTAGTCGTCAGTTTGGAATTTGTCATAGCAGTAGCTGAAGCCTCGCGAGCTTTGCAAACTTCCTTAATCTATCCCAGTGCAATCCAAAAAACCAATTCCCTACTCGTTTCTAGGGACAAATTTAGTTGCCCATACCTTCGTTGTGGACTGTTGAAATAAGATTAAATTTCAACTTTTGGAGACTTCCATGAAACGTCTTGTTATTGGTTCACTTGTTATGTTTTTTGTAACCACCGCCTCAGCGCATGGTTGCCCTGGTGAGATGCGTGCTATCGACGCAAAAATGCCTACTGCGAAATTGCCTGCAGCAGAAATGTCAAAAGTCAAAGCCTTACGCGAAGAGGGTGAAAAGTTGCATAAAGAAGGTAAGCACACCGAATCAATGAAAGCGCTGGCGGACGCCAAGAAGCTGCTTGGCGTTTGAGTCAAAGCCGCTGATTTAAAACCCATTATGAATCGTCGGTTTTTGCTTGTTTGTGCGGTCACGCTTCCCTTTGCAGCTGCAGCAACCCAATTGCAGACCAACTTTGTCGAGGTTTGGAAAGACCCAAACTGCGGCTGCTGCAAAGATTGGTTGACCATCCTAGAAAAATCAGGATTCTCTGTTCGGGTATTTGATAGTAGCAATGCAGAAATGCGGGCTCAGCTTGGTATGCCTACCAAACTGGGTTCATGTCACACTGCGCGCGTAGGTGGATATGTCATTGAAGGGCATGTGCCAGTGCGCGAAATTCGCAGATTGCTGCGCGAACAACCCAAGGCAATCGGACTGACTGTGCCAGGGATGGTGGTAGGTTCGCCTGGAATGGATGGTCCCTCCTACAAAGTACGTAAAGAACCCTACTCCGTACCTCTAGTAAATCTAAATGGAGAGTCATCGATATTTCAGAAATACGATGCTCTCGTCTACTCTGCACCCACGAGTAAAACCAAAACTTAAATATCTGCATGGCATTCAATTTCAAATGCTATGAGCGTCTTGATATTACAGAAACAATTTCAAGCCAACGCGGTGCTTTTTGCCTTTTAACGCTAACTTTTTGCTAGTTCGTAGTCTTGCCTACTTTAACCTATGGCTTTTATAAGTACGCTCGTAAAATTCTTCCGGCTTTGATCTGACCCACTTGATAAAGGGCTGAAGCTCCTCACTAGCTCTTAAAGATTCAACACTGTTCAGGCGGCGCGCAAGCTCTGTTTCGTTGAACAGTGCATGAATTTGCCGATGACAAATCCGGTGAAGAACAACAGTATGTTTGCCACCATGAGATTTGGGTACGAGGTGGTGAGCATCTCTTTGAGAAGGTGGAATACTGCGCTCGCACAAAGGGCAGTCAATATCCTTGTCTACTTGTGCAACTAGCGTTGTCAACTTGGCTTGTAGTTGCGCTCTTTTGATACGTCCGTACACGATTCAGTAGCCTTAGTTGTCTTACAACTGTGCCAACCTGAACTGTGCAGTTACCTTGGCACAAACAATGTGCGTTCCAAGGTCAAGTTCATTGGCTTGACAGCACCCATTGCGAAAATAAACTTTGATGGGGTCGTGCGAACAGGCTACAAGCGGAGTACCTAAAACATTCAACGGCATCATTTTTAAACTTTGAAAAAATCTGAAATGTTCATTAAGCGATTTTCCGCCCGACGCAAGTGATGACTCGTTTCCAACTCTATATCCGCTGAATTCATAGACTTCATGCCTTAGCCTTTTGCATAATGAGTATGTGTCAGGTATGACGGTGACTTAAGCCAGTCGATTTAACGAGTGATCATGACTATTTGGTCAGCACTCACCTGTACCTTTAACTCTACCAACTCACCACCAATTTGAAGCTTTGGGAATCCTAGACCTATGACGCTGTGTCGACCAGGCTTTGCAGCAGGGACAGGGGCTTTAACGGTGATTGCATCAGTGCCACGAGTCAATGCTCGATCACCTTCGCACCCAGACAAAAGAGCAGGCTCCAAAAGTTCAACGCCGCGCACTAGTGCTAACTCAGATTTAAGCTTGACAGATAAGCTTCGGCCAGCATCGTCTAATAATTTGACAGATTGAAACTGTGGTGACCACTTTCCGTCAGCGTTGAATCTCCCTGCAGTGATACAAGATGCCTCTGAAGCATTTGCAGATTGCAAAAAAAACGCAGTTCCTGTATGTGCGAGGCTTACTTTTAAAATTGAGAAAAAATTTTTAAAGGAAAAATTAACGGGCATTAGCACCTCCATTTTCGTAAGTCATGTGGCAATATTAAATCTATTTTTAAAACCGTTAACGTCCTTAGCCGGGGTTTGTTTTTGAATTCAACACCACAACCCCCACGTCAGAATCCAATTCTCCATCCTTTGCTGGGGACATGTTCAGCAACAAATACTTGCGTTGTTGACTATTGAAATACATTTGAATCTCAACTTTTGGAGACCTCCATGAAACAACTTCTTATTGGTTCACTTGTTATGTTTTTTGTAACCACCGCCTCAGCGCATGGTTGCCCTGGTGAGATGCGTACTATCGACGCAAAAATGCCAACTGCGAATTTACCTGTAGCTGAAATGGCCAAAGTCAAAGCCTTGCGCGAAGAGGGTGAAAAGTTGCACAAGGAAGGCAAACACACCGAGTCGATGAAAGCACTGGCAGACGCAAAGAAACTGCTGGGCGTTTGAGCCAAGAGGACAAGCGGCACCACAGATATGAGCAAGTTGCAGGCAAAGGCTGGTGCAGTGAATGGGCCAAAAAAGGCTGATGGTGGCTGAATCGGCGTTCGTGCAACTATCGGATGCAGACCGAGCACAAATTTTAAACGTCAGCCGCTTGGTCCTCGCTCCGGGAGATATTCTTCCGGCCGAGGTATTTGCTGATCTGCGTACCGATCACGCTGGAGAGGTAGGCGCAGTCTTTATTTACCAAGGAGTGCTGCAATTTGCGCGCGATCCGATGTTGCGGGCCTTTGCCGAGCATCACTTGGTCACAGAGCAAAAACACCTTCGCCTCATCGCTGGCTGGTTACCTAAGTCTGAATACAGTCGCTTGTTGCCTCTTTGGAAATTAGCTGGGTTTCTGACTGGTGCCCTGCCCGCGCTGTTTGGCTCAAAGGCAGTTTACTCAACGATCGAGGCAGTCGAGACCTTTGTCAACCACCACTACGAGGATCAGATACGTGCGCTGGACTCACAGCCGAAACTCCTTGATCTTCGACAGACCCTGCTCGATTGCCAGGCTGACGAAGTTGCTCACCGGGACGAGGCTGCTGCAGCACTTGGTTCAACTCGACCTAATCTGGTACTTCGCGCCTGGTGCACCATGGTGGGCATAGGCTCCAAGGCTGCGGTGTCCTTGATCCGCCATATTTGAAACACGCACAGATGTCCACCAAAGTAATCAAGTGACTCACGTCAACGATTTAGGCTTATCAGTTACGTTTACGAAATATCACTACGTGCTGCCAAGGCAAAGTACTATCCGTTCGCTCCCAATCCAGCGCAAAGACTTCGGCTTCTTTTCGAATTTGTGCTTCGCTCATCTTGTGCAACGGCTTGATGGGGACCTTAGGGTCTTCCGCTTTGTACTCAACAAAAATCATACGGCCGCCCGGCTTTAAAGATTTCATCACACTGGTCATTACCTCGTAGGGAAAGGCCAATTCGTGATAAACGTCCACCATCACTGCGAGATCCACAGAGCCAGCAGGCAGCTTAACATCGTCAACAGCACTTAGCCTTGCCTCAATATGTGTTTGCCCTGTGCTTTTGATACTGTTTTCTAGCATACGCACCATCTCTGGCTGCACATCAACCGCCAATATCTTTCCGCCAGGCAAAACGGCCGGTGCCATGCGCCGAGATAAGTAACCCGTGCCAGCGCCAATGTCAGCAACTACCATTCCGGGCTTCAGAGCAAGTGCTTTTAGCAATAAGTCTGTTCGCTCCTCACGCTCACGTTCTTGGCGCTCGAGCCAAGGGGCGCCTTGCCATCCCATCACGCCAGAGATCTCGCGGTCCATGTAGCGTTTGCCAATGCCGTCTTGACTTGCAGGAGACACGCTATAGCGCGAACTGGTGAAAGCAGTCTGAGCAAGCGTCAAACCTGTTGCCAACGATGCAATCGACAAAATCAAAATTAAAATTAAACGCAATGATTGAATAGAGTTCATTGTTTTATGGGCCTTCCCTATTCGGCACAGTGACATTTAATTAGTTTGGGAAATTTTTGTAAGTTTAGATCAGCCTTAAAACCTTTTGGATTCATGGACAACGAGTTCGACCCTTACATGTACAGGCGCAAGGGCTTGAGCCTAACTTTTCGCCTGACAAATGGCAGCGCCAAGTGCAAAATCTACTAAATTGCTTGGAAAACTGACCTGCTACACGCCTCCGCTTCAATTCGAATCAACACACGTCAAGCGTCCAGACACCGGACACCTCCTACACGTCCAGAGCAGCAGCGCTCCCATGAGATCGAGATACGTCAAAGTTCGTTATTGAGAGTGCGCACAAAATTGGGGGATTGCCAAAATAAACTTGTAAGAAGACAAAAGGAAATATATAAATCCCCCATCCACATATTGGAATTGAAACACTACAAACAGACCGATCACTAGAGAAACGCATGCGCTCCACAACGAAAAAGCGATCTCCGCTAAGTGCTTCTAATGCCAAGAGGCTGGAGGAGTTATGTGCCTGGATTACTGAAAACTTTGATCAAACTCTGGGCTGGACTCAATTGACCAATAAAAGTGGATTTTCTAAAGAGCAGCTAGTTGAACTATTTCAACTGTACAAACAAGTAACTCCAATGGCCTTCATTAGACATGTCAGGCAACAGCACAAAAGTAATCTATCAATCAACTTACAGCCTGATCTCTTCGAGAAAATCAAAAATTGAGTCAATGACAGCGACCGTTTAACCCAACTCAAGCACCACTGAAATTAATCATGGAGAAGCAGATGTATCAAAAAATCATTCTGGCCTATGACGGATCTCTTGAAAGTCAGCAGGCGCTTCTCAATTGCAAAGACATCTCGCAATGGGAGCATGCCAAGGTCCATCTACTGTCTGTGGTTCCCTTCGACACGATTCCTATTGGTCACGAGACTTCTTACTACACCGAGCAACAAAATCAGGTTGAGGAGCTTCGTCGCCGAAAAACGCTTAATGAAGGAGTTGAGCAATTAAAAGGCGCAGGATTAGAAGCAATTGGCGAATTGCTAAAAGGTGATGCGGTAGATCAAATCGTGAAATACGCCACCAGCATTGAAGCTGACTTGATCATGCTAGGTCACAAGCGTCATGGAAATTGGTTAGAACGTTGGTGGCGTAGCTCGACCCCAAAGTCTTTAATTGAGCACTCGCCTTGCAGTGTTTTGGTGGTCATCATCAAATGAATTCACCCCACCCTGCTATGTTCAAGCTCCTGCCTAGAGGCTAACTTTTTAAAAAACTTGTTTCACCGCCAAGCCAACCCTCTAACTTTTTCGCGTGCTCTGTGACAGCGCTGAGTGCAAAATCTACGAAATCGCTAGGAAAACTGTAATTTACAGTTTTCGGTCAATTAGACGAAATATTACACGCCGGCTATTTTTGCCTGTAAGTTTTTGATTCATATAGGTTTTCGAATAGCCTGGATTTCTGTTAATTCGTAGGTCCCTCGTTCGAGCCGAGGTCGAGGAGCCATATTAAAGAACCCCTTCAGCAGCAATGCTCGAGGGGTTTTTATTTGTGCCCCTAACTCCATCAATTACTTAACGAGCCATTGTGCTGATGGCCTCTCGGCCCACGTCTGGATGATCGGTAAAGAAGCCATCCATACCGGCCTCAATGAAGGCTTTCAGTTGTGCTGTCATGTCACCTTTTGCTGAGGGGCCCGAACCCCTGGCTAGTTCAGAAGGCAAAAACTGGTTCTCGGCGCGAAATGTCCAACCATGAACTAGCAAGCCTCGGGCATGAGCTTCTTTGATCAGCTCAGTGGATGGCAGTAAGCGTCGACCATCGGTTGGTACTATCAGCTGAGTGTGCGCGCCAATCCCATCGGCATAGCCCTTCATGAAATCCAAGCCCGCTGAACGAGCCAAGTCTTGATAACCACGCGAATCTCCAGAGACTTGAAAGTCGTAAGGCTTTCCATTGGCGCTTAAAAGCTGTACCAACCGCATCGTCGTGCGAGGACGTAGGTACTGCAGATTACTCACTTCAAAGGACTGAATGAATACCGGCGCATCTCGTTTGTCGCCATATGCGGCGTGCAACTGCCTGATAAGCACGTCTTCCATTCGAGGCAATCCTTTGGCATCGGTGAAACTTTTGAAGTAGCTAGGATGCTTTGTTTCAGGATAAATGCCAATGCTGCGATTCAATTCATGGCTGCGCCGCTGAGCCAATTCAATGATCTCAGCCAATGTTGGGATGGGATATCGATCGTTAAAGGCATTGTTGGCCTGGCGCAGGTCACGCAAGCGTTCCTGTGCGCGAATATCAGCTCGAATTTCTGCAGCTGTGAAGTCCTCTACAAACCAGCCAGCTGTAGGCTTACCATCGAGCTGCTTAATCACAAGTCGATCTGCATACTTGTCAAGTTGCCAGACATTGGTACTTGTATCGCTGCGATGCAGCACCGGCTTTCCATCTGCACTTCGCTTAATGGTGAGTCCGTCTGCCTCCAATTGCACTCTGGCTAGCATGGGCTCATGCCTTGCATGAAGCACACCATCTTTGCTAAGAACCAGATCGGGCTCGATGAAATCAGCACCTTGATCAATCCCAAGGGCATAGGCTGCCAAGGTATGTTCGGGAAGATACCCTGAAGCACCTCTGTGAGCAATCAGCAAAGGGGGACGACCATTTAAAGTCTTGTGTACTGCGCCCTGAGCATGAATCGTATTGAAGCAAAACAACGCTGGCAAGACAGGTAAAAACGAGCGACGACTTAATACTTCACGTGTCATAGAAATCCCAATATTTCAAATTTGAGCAAGCTTTTTCAGGACTTATTTAATTTCAGCTGCACCAATGAATCTAACCAAGCCAAGGCAGGTGTTTTTTGAATAGGCTCTCCATGGTTATAACCATAGGTCATGAGAACCACAGGACATCCTGCCGCATCAGCCGCTTGCGCGTCGTTACTGGAATCACCCACCATGAGGGTTTGCGCTGGCAGACTTTGCAAGGCCTCACAAGTTTTGAGCAAAGGCAATGGATCTGGTTTTTTCCGCTCAAAACTGTCGCCACCAAAGACTTTAGTGAAGTAAGGCGCCAGTCCTTTGTCTCTGATGAGAGGCAAGGTAAATGACACGGGTTTGTTTGTGAGGCAGGCAATTGGCAAGCCCAAGGCTTTAATTTGCTCTAAGCCTTCCATCACACCTGGAAATAAGTTGGAGAACTCGCCATTGATGCTGAGGTAATGGTGTTCGTAGCGCTCCCACACTGGCGTGAACAATTGCTCAACTTCGCGAGCATTGCCAGCCACTTCGGGCAACGCCAGTTGGTGTTTGAGCACCGTGCGAATGAGGTGTTCAGAGCCTTTGCCAATGCTGCGCTCAATGAGCTTGCGGTTTGCTGTAGGAACTTGTAAGTCAGTAAGGGCACGGTTTAACGCAACCTCAAAGTCACCGATGGTGTCGACCATGGTGCCGTCTAGGTCAATCATGACGGCTTGTAAATTAAGTTTTTTCATGGTGTGTACTGCAACAGAAATCGAAAAATCAAACTGTAAATAGTCTGACTTGGGATGGCGGCAAGCTTAAATTCAAGGGTGTGCCCACAGCCAGTTTAGGTAAGCCAGCATTGTGTGCTTGGTCGACAGACAAAGACTGCTGTCCCACCCGCACGCGATAACGCGTCGACTCGCCCATGAATTCGCTGGCCTCAACAGTGCCTTGAATGCGAATAGCCTTCTGATCAGAAGTCGACGTGTTCACGTCCAATTTCACGGCGTGTGGCCTAAAGCTCAGTTGAACAGACTGACCGTTGGCAAACTTTTTAGAGTCTTCGGCAACTTTGGAGGCCACGGGCATCGTCACCTGCCCAACACCATTGACATCCAGTTCCAAGTGGTCTGGGTGTTGGCTAAGAACTTTGGCATCCAGCATGTTCATGGTGCCTACAAAGTTGGCCACGAAAGCATTCACGGGTTCATCATAGAGTTCGACGGGAGAGCCCACTTGCTGCACAACGCCTTGGTCAAGCACAGCCATGCGATCGGCGGTGGTCATGGCCTCTTCTTGGTCGTGCGTCACAAAGATGGTGGTGATGCCCAAGCGACGTTGTAGGGCCAACAGCTCCTGGCGCATTTGTACCCGCAATGTTTTGTCGAGGTTAGACAAGGGCTCGTCTAGTAGCAAAACCTGCGGCTCAATCACAATGGTGCGTGCCAGTGCCACGCGTTGCTGTTGCCCTCCCGAGAGTTGGTTGGGTTTGCGCTGACCAAAGGCCGACAAGCCCACCAACTCAAGGGCTGCAGCGACTTTAGCTTGGAGGGTGGCTTTGTCTACTTTGCGCTCAACCAAACCAAAAGCAACGTTGTCCCATACGGACAAATGAGGCCACAAGGCATAGCTTTGAAACACCATGCCAATGTTGCGATCCCATGGTTCTTGTTGGCCAATGTCGCGACCATCTACCAACAACTCGCCGTGTTGGTGTTTGTTGAAACCTGCAATCAAGCGAAGCAAGGTACTTTTACCAGAACCTGACGGACCCAGCAATGCAAAAAATTCACCAGGTTGAATGTCGAGGTTGACGTTTTTGAGCACTTCCGTACTGCCGTAAGCCAAACGGATGTTGCGGCATTGAACGCTGACTTTTTTCATGATGAATGTTCCTTGCGAGGGGCCAAGCGGCTTGCCGTTCGTTCAACCACGCGGTGAGACAAATAGGTGCCAATAGCCACCACCAAGATGGCCAGTACACCGAGGGCCGCGCCGGGTCCACGACCCGCCACACTTTGCATGTACAAGTAAATACCGTAGCTCATAGGCGCTTGCGAGTCTGCCGATACCAGCATGATGGTGGCCGACAACTCAACAGCGGCTGTGATGAAGCTTGTGACAAACCCGGCCAAGATGCCACCCGTCATCAGTGGCACAAGTACCCTTCGAATGCTGCGCATTTTGTTGGCACCCACACTTTCGGCGGCTTCCTCAAGGGAAATGTGAACTTGTTGCAACGCGGCCATGCAACTGCGCAAGGCATAAGGCAATCGGCGTACCGCATAGGCCAACATGATGGCCACCCAAGTACCTGTGAGCAAGATATCGGTGCCAGGCACCGTGACACCTTTGAACATGCGCAAGAAACCAATGGCTAACACAATGCCAGGCACCGCCAGCGATGCTGTGGCAATCCAATCCAGCCATTGGCGAGCAGGCAGTTGGGTGCGCAAAATCAAATAAGCGATGGTGACACCCAGCAGCACATCCAAGCCAGCAGCCAGACCGCAGTAAAGCAAGGTGTTTTGAATCATGCCACTGGCATCCTGAAACACCGTGGCGTAGTGTTCCAGTGTGTAGGCGTCGGGCAAAGGGGAGAAGCTCCAAACTTTTGCAAATGACAACAACAAAACACCCAGATGAGGAGACAAGGTAATCAGCAAGATCACGCCAATCCAAAGGTAAGCCAGTGCGCTTTCGATGGGCGACAGTTGACGGCGCTGAATGCTAGCGCCACCTTTCTGCAAGGTGGAAAAATCGCGACCCTTTAAAGCTCTGGCAGAAATGACCATGGCGCCAATTGAGAACACAATCATGAGCACACTGATGACGTAGCCCATCGGGTCTTCTAGGCCAACTTGTGTGATGCGCAAGTAGGCTTGGGGTGCCAGCATATTGGTTTGACCCATCACCAAGGGCGTGCCCAAATCATCAAAGACTTTGACAAATACCAAAGAAGCACCCGCCACAAAGCCTGGCAGTCCGAGGGGAAAAATAACGCGCCAAAACAAGCGCCAACCTTTGCATCCCAGATTCATGGCAGCCTCTTCCATGGCGCCGTCAATGTTGCGCAGGGCAACGGTGAGGTTCATGAGAATGAAGGGGAAGTAATGAATGGCCTCTACAAAGATGACGCCATTGAGACCTTCCATGATGGGCAGCGTAAAACCAAACGCATCGTTCAGCAGCAAGTTCAAGGTGCCCGAGCGTCCAAAAATAAGTTGCAATGCCACAGCGCCCACAAAGGGCGGCATGATGAGTGGCAACACTCCCAAGGTTTGAATGAGAAGCGCGCCTCTAAAATCAAACCGAACTGTGAAGTAGGCCAAAGGAACTGCGATCAGCGCGGCAAAAATGGCCGACATGACCGCCACATACAAGCTGTTCATGAACGATTCGCGCATCAAGTCTTGAGAGAAGAATGCGCTGAAATGTCCGAGTGTGAAGCTGTTGTCGCCGTCTAAGAAGGCCGTGATAAACACCCGCGCGACGGGCAATGCAAAAAACAGCAGCAAGAACACCAACACCAAGCCACCGGCCAGCCAAACTCCTGGGCGCACATCGGCCCACCCAGTTTGAAGCCGTGCTGTTCCTTGCGGCTGCATGGCCGCCTGCCCATTCATCGACATGGTGTGGACTTAGAACTTACTTGACGGCGGCCAAGGCTTGATCTGCCAAGCTCTTTGCTCGCTCGTAGTTTTGGCGTGCACTGTTGTTCCAGTAGTTTTCCAAACCCGTTACGCTTTTGCTGACGGCAGCATCTTTTTTGTTGGCGGCAAACAAAGCCAAAAACTCTTTGTCGGCGGCTTTCTGTACATTGACCACCGGGCTGAAAGCCGCTTCGCGGGCTTGCTTGATAAGGTCTGCTGCATTGGCGTTGGGCTTTTTGGCCAAGGCAGCTTCAGCGGCATGAATGGCCTTGGTTGCTGCTTGCAGTTCTTTCAAGCGAAAGGTGATGGTTTGGTCAAACAAGGCTGAGACCACGTTGTAGCGGGCTTCTGACAAGTCAGAGTTGAACTGAACCTTGGCGCGCTTGGCAATTTCAAAAGGGTTGGGGTAACCCGCTGGCGTTTTACCGCCCATGGCTTCGGGTGGCAAGATGGGCAAGCGTGAAATTTTGGGGTTGTAGAGCAACTCCTGCCCTTGTTGTGACACGGTGTAGCTGATGAACTTGCGTGCCTCAGCCGCATTTTTACTGCCAGCAACCAATGCAATGTTGGCAGGCACGACCGCTGTGACATCGGGGTAGATAAATTCCACGGGGAAGCCAGAATACTTGCCAGCCAAGCCAAAGAAATCAATCACCAAGCCAATGCCAAACTGGCCATTGTTGACACCATCGGGCACACCAAAACTGCGCTCGGTGATGGCCGCACTGTTGCCAGAAATTTGCAGCAATTGACGCCAGCCTTTTTCCCAGCCCTCGCCTTGCAACAAGGTTTCAACTGTTAAGTGAGTCGTTCCAGAGCGTGAAGGAGAACTCATGGCCACATGGCCAAAATACTCGGGCTTGATCAGATCGGCCCACTGCTTTGGTGCGGGCACTTTGTTGGCAGCCATGTAGCGCGTGTTCCACATCAAGCCGTAACCTGCCAAGGCTTGGCCTAGGTACATGTTGTCGGGTGCATTGATGGGATAGGCGCCCACTTTAGCTGGAGTTGCTTTGTTGGCCAGGTCGCCAATGGGTTCGAGCAACTTGAGGCCAGACATCACCTCAAAGGCATCGGGTGCGGAGGCCCAGAACACATCGGGGCGTTGGCCTACAGGCAACTCACGCACATATGAAATACCCTGCACTGTGTTCTTGTTCAAGATCTCAATCTTGATATCAGGGTTAGCTTTTTCAAAAGCGGATTTGTAAATTTGTGTCAGTTCTTTTGGAAATGAGGTGATAACAGTCACTGTTCCGGCAGTTGCTAACTGAGCGCCAGAACCCAAAAGTGTCAGTGCTGCGGCCAAAAAAGATTGCGAAATTAATTTTGATTTCATGAGCGTGCCTAAAAAAATTGGCTATTGAAACTGTGATGTTACTGAAATAGGCAAAGCATGACTACTCAGGATTACGAT
>JACCDP010996920.1_pt1 | contig 19697 bp, 13 predicted proteins | sample 7445841 | NCBI WGS metagenome assembly JACCDP01 (sample SAMN15323441, study PRJNA562643) | freshwater metagenome | isolation source: river surface water | place: USA:Blue River Watershed | collected 2017-08-17
GGGATGTAGGCAATAACCTCAATCTTGTTTGTCAAACGCACTTTCGCTACTTTACGTAGGGCAGAGTTTGGCTTTTTAGGCGTTGTCGTATACACCCTGGTACATACACCACGACGTTGCGGACACGCATCTAAAGCCCTAGACTTACTTTTAGCCCTGATTATTTCACGACCTTTTCTAACTAATTGCTGTATTGTAGGCATTCTAAACCGTTTAAAATTTCGGACGGCAAAGGTAATGGCTGGAACTGAAAAATCAAAAAGTTTTAAAAAGTTTTCTTAATCTAGACGTAAAATACTGATTTTCAGTGCAAATACAATGCTATAAAAGAAGTAAATACTTGATTTAAAGGGCAAATAAAAGAAAGCTATCTGATTGATTTAGATTGTTTAGCCAAAAAAAACCGCCTTTTTTATGCTCATTTTCTTTTTTTGCTTGGATCGATCGCTCAAGCCAATTGCTCTGGCAGCATTTATAGTGTTTTGCTCCTTGCCTGTCGTTTTTGGTCAAATTTCAACCACCCCCAGCAGCTACCCCTACCCGGCCGTTAACTTTGTTTACACCCAAAACTTTTCCAATTTACCAGTCACCAGCAACTATCTAAGTGGCATTACTGGCAAAGGCCCCTACTTTTTAGGCAGCTCGCATCCAGGGCTTCAAGGCTTATTTATGGCACAAACAAGTGGCAGTAATGCTGCACTAAATTTTGCCACCAGTTCAGGATCCAATGCAATAGCGGGCATTTTTAGCTATGGGACTACTAACGCTGCTATCAGAGGGCTAGGCAGCCTTGCCAGTAGCGCAGGTGCCTATGTTTTTGGCATTAGTTTCACCAATAACACAGGTACAATTATTGAACAATTTGAAATAGAATTTACGGCTGCACAGTGGCGCAAAGGAGGCAGTGGCAGAATCAATGAATGGACTTTTACGTACCATATATCTAGTACAAATAATGTGCTAGAGACCCTCACAAAAAAAGATACTTCAATCAATTTTACATCGGTACAAACAAGTATTGGGACGGCAGCCCTTAATGGACTTTTAACAGCGAATCAGCAACAAAAAAAAGACACGCTATTCAATTTAAATTGGAAACCTGGCGAACATCTTATTTTAAAATGGCAAGACAAAGATGAGGTAGGGAACGATGATGGCATGGCATTACAACAACTAGTTTGTAGAGCGCTAACTATGCCTGACAATACCGCCCCCACTGTGATTGCACTCATACCGCCACCTGCAAAAACATATACCACGGGTGACACAATCACTACAAAAATTATTTTTTCGGAACCTTGTTTTTTAAACAGTCGCTCTTTTCTTCCATACCTAGTAGCCACTATTTCAGACAGTGCAAAAAACTTGCAATACACCAAAGGTTCAGGTAGTAACGAATGGCATTTTTCTTATGTCATAACAAGTGGCGACCTTGCCAAAAATGGTCTACAAATATATCCCCAAATCAATAGTGATACCAGCGCTATTAGAGATGCCGCATTTAATTATTGCAACGGAATTATAGCAGGCAACACCCGTTTTTTACAAGTCAAGATTGATGCAGTGGCACCGGCTTTTATAGACACAAGTTTCTTACACATACATAGCTGTAAACACCCAGTACCAATAGCTCCGGCACTGCTGGGCGTTACACAAACAGATAGTAGCGAAACCATATTTTGGAAGCTGCAACTAGCTCCTACGCAGGGGGAAATTTTGGGCCTACCGTTTTCGAAGAAAACGGTAGGCGACAGTGCTTTTCCAAAGAGCATTGTATTTATACCAAACAATACTTACACAGGAATTGATAGTGCGATAATTGAAATTTCGGATGGAATGAATAGCTCATATAAAAAAATAATGTTCCAATTAGATAGTGGTATTGTAGACAATAAAATTATTGGAGATCAAATTATTTGCAAAGGGTTCGCGCCTGTTTTATTTAAGGGCAGTGACCTCCAAAACACAAGCTATCAATGGATCTACAAAGAAGATAGCGAAGCTCAATTCAAACCAGTTACTGGCATTAGTTCACAATACAATTTTCAACCAGGCACATTACAAAGCAGTACAATATTTAAAAGAATAGCCACTCGTTTTTCATGCATCGATACAAGTAATACCATTAACATTGATGTAAAAAATAATGGACTATGGATTGGCATAAATGATGCGGTATGGCAAGTAGGTAGCAATTGGTGTGGTGGACTTGTTCCTGACACAAGCACCCATGTAGTTGTACAACAAGGCCAGCAAATTATTATTAGTAACGCATACCCAAATCAAAGTATCTCTGTTAAAACTATAACACTCGACTCCACTGCAAACATTGTTGTAAACGGCCTATTGCACTGGCCTAAAACACTGATGGGCACTGGAACCATCGATGCTACCAATGGCAGCATATACATAGAAAAAGATAGTATTATTATCAATCCCTATGTTTTTAAAAATAACCTCATTTATACCTTGCAAATAGATACAAAAAATAAGGTACAATTTTTAGACTCACTCATTATCGCAAACAGCATCACCCTATTTAATGGCAGCTTACAAGCAAAGCACCTAACACTTTTACCACATGCTCAAATAAATAGTTCTGGTAATAACACGGCAATTATTGGCCCAGCTACCGTTCATAAAAGCTATCATTTAAAAGAAGGACAAACCAAACTATTGTCATTTCCTTTTTTAAACCAGCCTAGCTTATTAGACTTTAAAAAGAGCATCCGTATAACGGGTAAAGGTGGCAGTAGCAGTGGATTTGATAGTGCTGCACATGAAATCTCATCTGCTCAATTTTTAGATACTACCACGGGCACAAATGCGCTATTATCTTTTAATCCCTTTACCAAAATGGATAGCAGTTTTTGGGAACAAAACAGAGCCATTAAAATATGGCTCTACCTCAATGATGTTGGTTTAATAAACGAAACACCCTTTATAGAAACTAAAAAACACAACGCCTGGATAAATGTATCTATACATGGAATACCACAACATGGCCCCTTAGAAATTAACTTTCCGGAGCACCTATTAGCGCGTTATTACTTAACCGGCAATCCATACCCTGCTACTATTGATATGGGTAAAATTACAAGTAGCCCAAACATTGGAAAGTACTATTGGTATTGGGACGCAGGCCTTGGTGCCACCGGTAATTATACAGCTAGCGCGTTTAGACTTCCAAAAATTATAGAAAAACTAGAGGGCTATATTATTAAAAATAATGCGGGGGCTGCAGGTTATTTATTTTATGAAGAACGCACCAAAGTAAATATTGGCGATATTCCTGATACTATCAGTTACAAAAAAGAGTACGCACACATAAGCCTCCAACTTATGGGGGACAATAATCTATTAGATAGGCTTGAAATAATAGGAATCGATAGCGCTAGTAGCCGGTTTGAAAAATGGGACGCAGAAAAAATAAATGAAAGCCAGACATCGGTATATTCGATTTCTAGAGATAGCATAGCGCTTTGCATTGATGCAAGACCCTTTACCAACAACCTTTTTATTCCGCTTGGCGTTAAAAGCAATAAAACAGGAAAATATAAATTGGTTTGTAACGACTATCTAGTAGACAACAGTTTGGTAGCGTACTTACACGACAAACTATTAAATAAGTATCAAAAAATAATAGAGGATAGCAGTTACACTTTTGAGATTGGAACAGATACCACTACAGCTGGTGAACACCGCTTTGAGATTACCGGACCACCTCCACCGCCAAGACAAGAAGACCCCATTGTAGCAAGCGTTACACCCAATCCTGTAATGGATCAACTGGGTATTCGCTTTTCGTTTAGAGAGCCGCTTGCGTACCAAATATCCATTCATAGCATCGATGGGAGTTTACTCCAAAACAAAGCATTTGCAGTAAGCAAAAATGGAATCGCCACAATGGATGTTTCGGCATTAATACCAGGCGTTTATGTTGCCGTAATTAAAGCAAGAAAAAACTATTTACTACAACAGTTTATTAAACTTTAAACAACCAGTGGTGGGTATCTGGTGCAGTTGCATACCTAATTGCAGTTAACCGATCTTTTAATTCTCTGGCAACACCCGCTTTATCTGTATCAAAATGCATGCTATAATCTTTGTAGCGAAGCTCTTTAATTTTTGAGATGGTTGCAGCTGTACCCGTACCAAACACTTCATGTAACTCACCTTGCTTTTGTAAGGCTATGAGTTCATCAATCGTAATATTTACTTCTTGTACATCCATCCCCATTTCTTTTAAAACGGTAATGGCACTATCTCTTGTAACTCCTTCTAAAATGGTACCTTCTGTTAAAGCTGGGGTTAATACTTTATTTCCAACTACAAAAAACACATTCATAGTTCCCACTTCTTGCAAATATTTATGTTCAAAAGCATCGGTCCATAACACTTGATCATATCCAGCTTCTTTTGCTTTTTGTGTAGGCAACATACTAGCAGCATAATTTCCTGCATTTTTTGCAAAGCCAACACCACCCGGCGCAGCCCTGGTATATGTTTCTTCAACATAAATTTTCATAGGGGTACTATAATAAGGCCCAGTAGGACTTAACAAAATCATGAACTTATAATTATCCGAAGGCTTTACACCAATAACCGGATCGGTAGCAAACATAAAAGGTCTGATGTATAAAGAATGATCCAATAATGCTGGAATCCAATCTCTATCCATATCAATAAGAAGGCGCATACCTTTCATAAAAATAGCTTCCGGCACTTCAGGCATACACATGCGTGCTGCAGAAATATTAAATCTTCTAAAATTATCTAGAGGTCTAAAAATATTTACTTCACCCGTATTGCTTTTATACGCTTTAACACCTTCAAAAATAGATTGTCCATAATGAAGCGCTGCCAATGAAGGATCAAATTGCAGCGGTTGATATGGTCTAATCACCACATTTGTCCAAACACCATCAATACAGTCAGCTTCAAACATATGGTCGGTAAAAACACGACCAAAAGGAATATTTTCTAGCGTCGTATTTGCTAACCTACTGTGCTGAACTTTTTCAATCTTTACGTCAAGTGCTGCTGCCATAGTTTTATATTTGTTGCAAAGAAACAAAAAAAAAGAAAACTAACAATCGTTAATATTGTAAAATAGCCATGAATTCTGAAAATAGTTTGCTTCCTCCCTTTGTTATTGCCTCTTTATACAAAAATGAGCTCGTTTTAATTGATACCCAAAAACACAGTAATGAGGATACACCTAAAAAGAAGGAGGCCGTTGCAACTGTTATCCAGGAGATACAAAAGCCCATCAGCTATCTTGGCAACAACCAAAAAAAGGTAACCATTTTACTCCAAGACAACACAGCTGTTCACGTAGCTGATGAATCTTTACAATTTTTAACAGCCATACTTGCTGCGTGCAAACTAAATATGGGCGACGTTGCCATTGTTAATACCGTTCATCAACCTGTACAATACACACAAATCAAAACAGAATTAAAACCATCTACTATTATTTTGTTTGATATTAATGCGGCAGCTATCGCACTTCCTTTTGAAGTACCTCAATACCAAGTGCAACAATACGATAACTGCACACTTCTTTTTTCTGCACCATTACAGTCAATGCTTGTTAAAACGGATGCGGCAAAAATTGAAAAAGGAAAACTTTGGAATGCCCTTAAAAAAACATTTAACATTCAGTAGTACATGAAAATAATTTTCGCAACGAACAATAAAAATAAGGTCGAGGAAATAAAACACCTCAGCCATCAAAAATTTGAAATTTTTACTTTGCAAGAAGTAGGGATTGACATTGATATTCCAGAACCGCACGACACACTTGAAGCTAACGCCACGGAAAAATCTTCGACGATTTATAAACTTACAAACGAAGCTGTTTTTAGTGAGGATACCGGCTTAGAAGTAGAGGCACTTGGCGGCGCACCCGGTGTAAAATCGGCGAGATATGCAGGAGAAGGAAGGAATATGCAAGACAATATTGATAAACTATTAGCGGAACTAAAAGATAAACCAACAAGAGCTGCTCAATTTAGAACAGTTGTATCACTAATTATTGATGGAAAAGAATACCAATTCGAGGGTATTTGCAAAGGCCACATAACAGATGAAATGGACGGGACTAATGGATTTGGCTATGATCCCGTTTTTATTCCAGAAGGTAGTAATACCACATTTGCAAACATGGATATTGCAGAAAAAAATAAATTTAGCCACAGAAAAAAAGCAGTACAACAACTCATTGATTTTTTAAACGCATACCAAGCCTAGATATGAACAAAAAAAATAAGATCATCCGCAAAAGCACATATCATTTTCTGATTATTATTCTAATTCAGATGGTTACCACATCCGGAGCATTTGCACAAACAATTCCCCTGTATAAAAATAGCAGGGCACCCATCAAAGAGAGAGTCAAAGACCTCTTGGACAGAATGACCCCAACCGAAAAGTTTTGGCAATTATTTATGATCCCTGGCGATATCAAACCAGGCGAAGGTTACAAATACAAAGATGGCCTATTTGGATTTCAAGTAAGTGCAGCATCTGCAGGTACAGAAGGTGCACAACAAATGTTACAATACAATGCAACAGAAACAGCCGTAAGCCTTGCCAAAAAAGTAAACCTGATTCAGCGTTTTTTTATGGACAGCACTAGACTTGGTATTCCCATGCTTCCCTTTGACGAAGCGCTACACGGCCTGGTAAGACAGGGCTCTACGATATTCCCCCAAAGCATTGGACTTGCTGCCACATTTAATACGAGCACCATGGAAGCTGTAGCTGGTGCGATTGCAAAAGAATCAAAAATTAGAGGTATTCGACAAATACTTTCACCGGTGATTAATATTGCTACAGACGTGAGATGGGGCCGCACCGAAGAAACCTATGGAGAAGATCCTTTTTTAAGTAGCAAAATGGGTGTTGCTTATATGAAAACCTTAGAGGACGAAAATATTATTGCTACACCAAAACATTTTGTTGCCAATGTGGGCGATGGTGGTAGAGATAGCTACCCCATTGATATGAATGAAAGATATTTATCTGAAATACACTACCCCCCCTTTAAAGATGCCGTTCAAAAAGCAGGTGCAAGATCAATTATGACATCCTACAATTCTGTAAATGGAAGTCCAGCAACTGCCAACAACTATTTATTAAATGATCTATTAAAAAAACAGTGGGGCTTTAATGGATTTGTTATCTCAGATGCAGGCGCTGTGGGCGGCGCTAATGTGTTACACTATACAGCAAAAGACTACCCAGATGCTGGTAAAAATGCTGTAAACAATGGACTTGATGTATTATTTCAAACTGCACAAGAACATTATAAATTATTTATTCCACCATTTTTAAATGGTCAAATTAATCAGGAGCGTTTAGACGACGCGGTAAGTAGGGTTTTAAGAGCAAAATTTGAACTAGGTTTATTTGAAACACCCTACCTTGATATCAAAGCTACAGAAACAGCAAACTATGAAGTAGCACATAAAAAAATAGCACATCAGGCTGCACTGGAATCTATCGTTTTATTACAAAACAAAAACGGATTATTACCCATTTCAAATAATGTGGAAAGCATTGCCCTCATTGGTACTGATGCTACAGAAGCTAGACTTGGCGGGTATAGTGGACCCGGCACTAAAAAAGTCAGCATCTTAGATGGTATGCTTTTAAAATATGGCGCAAAAAAAATTATCACAGCTGCTGGTCCTGGCAGAAGTAATAAAACCTGGAACATTATACCGAGCAAATATTTGTCAACTACACTAAACAATCAAAATGTTGAAGGACTTACTGCCGAATACTATAACGGCATTGAGTTTGGAGCTAACCCCACTGTAAAAAGAATTGACAAAACTATTAATTTTCATTGGACTATCTCTACCCCAGATCCACTAATAACGCCGGAATTTTTTTGTGCAAGATGGACCGGCAATGTCAAAGCACCTCAAACGGGAACTTATAAAATTGGAATTGAAGGTAACGACGGATACAAATTATATATCAACAATCAACTCATCATTAACAATTGGGACAAGCAAAGCTTTCATACCAACCTAGCTGATTTTAATTTTACAGCAGGTACTATTTATCCCATCCGAGTAGAATTTAAAGAGCCAAACGGAAATGCAACCATCAAATTAATTTGGAATGTTGATATTGCAAACACAACAGAAGAAAAAATAAATGAAGCGGTTGCAGCTGCAAAAAAATCAAAATTAGCGGTTGTAGTTGTAGGACTAGAAGAAGGTGAATTTAGAGATAGAGCTTCTTTACAATTACCAGGCGAACAAGAACAGCTCATTCAAAAAGTAGCAGCTACAGGAACACCCACTGTTGTTGTTATTGTAGGCGGAAGTGCTGTTACTATGGGAAATTGGATAGACAAAGTAAGTAGTATTGTAGACGTATGGTACCCAGGTGAAGAGGGCGGACATGCAGTAGCAGCTGTACTTTCAGGCGAATACAACCCGGGGGCAAAGCTCCCGATCACATTCCCTGTAAGCGAGGCACAACTCCCACTTGTATACAACCACAAACCAACTGGTCGTGGCGATGATTATGAAAATCTAACTGGCCTTCCCCTATTTCCTTTTGGATATGGACTCAGCTATACCACATTTGAATACAGCAATTTGACGATTGAAAAACCAATTGCAAAAAAGGGAGATAAAATCAATGTTTCCTTTGTGGTAACAAATACGGGTAAACGTGCTGGTGATGAAGTTGCACAACTTTATTTGAGAGATCAAATAGCATCGGTGGCAAGACCTGTTCAGGCGTTAAAAGGATTTGAAAGAATTCACTTACAACCAGGCGCATCAAAAACAGTTACTTTAACACTTAACCCAGAGGACTTCGAAATGCTCAATGAAAAAATGGAAACCGTTATTGAACCAGGTGATTTCACCATTATGATTGGCAGTTCTTCTAGAGATATTAGACTTAAAAAAACAGTGACACTTCAATAATATCAACTGTTCCAAATACGCCAAGACTGTTCGGCCTGTTCAACAAACATTTGTTGGCCATTTTGAATAGTAGCCCCCATTTGCTGGCCTTTTGTCAAAAATGTTGATACGGCTGGGTTATAGGTTAAATCAAACAAATGATGTTCGGGCGTTAGTAAGTCATAAGGTATATCCGGACAAGCTTCAATATTTGGAAACATCCCCAGCGGTGTGGTATTAATGATAAGGGTATGTGACGCCATTACAGATGCGTCTAAATCATTGTAAGTTAATTGCCCGCTTGTTGCAGTGCGCGACACATAACTAAAGTGAATTCCAAGTTTTTGCAACACATAAACAATGGCAAGGGCTGCACCACCTGTTCCTAACACCAATGCTTTATTGTGCGAAGGTTTTAAAAAAGGAATTAAAGAGTTTTCAAAACCTATAACATCGGTATTGTAGCCTATTAATTGACCATCGATTATTTTGACACAATTACAGGCCCCCACTTCTTCGACAGCTTTAGAACGCTCCGTCAAAAAAGTAAGTACCTCTTTTTTATAAGGGATGGTAATATTAAAACCACACAAATCGGGGTGTGTTTTTAATATATCATGCAAATCAATAATAGAAGGAATTGAGAATCTTTCATACAAACAATCGTCAATTCCTTGATCAATAAACTTTTGCGTAAAATATTGCTGAGACAATGAATGCGTTAAAGGATAACCAATGAGTCCATAACGTTTCATATACCAATTACTTGTTTAAGAATAATTCAAAGGTATCTCCTCTTAATCCAATACGCATGGCCTCAAGTGCAATAATCTCATGAGGAGGAATATTACCAAGGTTTACATTGCAACCAATGAGTTCTAAGAAATAGAGTTGCTGGGCTTTTTGAGGCGCTTCCCAAATTATTTTTTCGGCTGGAATTTGTGTTAAAATTTCTTGAACAAGACCTTCACGCACTTCTCCACTGCCTCTATAAATTCCTACATTGCCAGCTTCACGGGCTTCTGCAATAACATAAGTAGCACCAGCTTCCAGCTCTGCTCGCATGAGTTCAATCCATTTGTAGGGAGGGATAATATGCGCAGCATCTTTACTTCCTACTTCGCTTAAAATGGTAAAGTGTTTTGCTAATTTTTCTATGTAACCACATTTTTCGGTGTGCGGAATACTAATAGAGCCATCACTCACTTCCATGTATGTAATGCCATAATCTTTACAGATACTAACATAGTCATCAAATTGACCACGTACTAAAAAAGCTTCAAATAAAGTACCCCCAAAATAAAGCGGAATATTATAAGACTGATATGCTTCGAGTTTTTGCTTGAGATTTGGCGTAACAAAAGAAGTTCCAAATCCCAACTTAATCACATCAGAATGCGGACCACCTACACTCATGAAATTATGTACCTCATTTATGCTTAACCCCTTATCCATGATCATGGTTAATCCTGAAGTTCTTGGCTGTGTGGTTCGTACTGGAATTTGTGATAAATTAAAATTCATAGTTCTAACTTTTTACTGAAATGCAAAAATAAGTTAAACAAATGACTTTTTAAGGCCGATTATAGAAGACACAAACTGTTTGGCCTATATCTTTCTTCGACGCTTAAACCTGGCAATTACATCTACCACCTGCGCATTTTGAAGAACAGAAGGTCTAATATCAATGAATTTTTTTAACAGTTTTGGGCTAGCTGCCATCGCCTGCTCAAGTAAAATCAAGCCCTCCTTTGATTTGCCAATGATAAATAAAATAGCACTCTGATAAAATAAAAATATAGGCTTATGATCTGTAGCGATACCTGCGTTTTTACTTTGCACTAAGGCTTCATCAAAATATTCTGCAGCAATTAAAGAATTGATAAGGGCCTCCCATCCAGAAACATTTTTAGGCTTGTGCTTAACAACAACACCAAAATAATGCACCGCTTCTTTAAATTGACCTAGATTCAATTTACATTCTCCCATAGCCAAATTGTATTCTGTAATGGCACGGTGCATGCGCATAGCATTTTCCAATTGTTTAATAGCAGGCTGCCACTGCTTTTCTAACATGTAGGTGGTGGCAATTTTATAATACAACTTACTATCATCCGGATTTAGATGGACCGCTTTTTTATAATAAAATCTTGCTTGCGCAATCTTTCCCATTTTATGATAACAATGACCAATAGCTTCATAAATAACATCTTCAGGCCTTGTGAGTGACACAACTTTCTCAAGCACTTCAACGGCTTCTTTATATTTACGTAAGCGCAAATAGGCATCTCCCATGTTACGATATGCGTAGTCAAACTTATCATCAATGGCTACTGCGTATTGATAAGCATCAATTGATTTTTCGTAGAGTTTTAACCCCTGATAAGCTGCAGCCAAATTAAACCAGGCAAGCTCGCTATATGGCAATTGATCAATTATTTTTTGATGCAGCTTTATACTTTCTTCGTTACGTCCTGTGTAGTCTGTCCAGAAACAAATTTTGTATAATGCTTCTTCATTAGCAGGCTCTTGTTCCAATATCAACACCAAACAATCAAAAACTTTTTCGAAAGATTCATAATCGTCATAAACATCCGCTAATTCAAAAAGTAAATCTACTTTTTCATCTCCTTCAAATTTATGCATTGCAGCTTCCAACAATTCAGCAGCTTTTTCCGGTTGATCAAGTGCCAAATAAGCATCCGTTTTTAAAATGTATAAATCAATATCTGAATTGTCATAGAGTTCGGAGGTTTCCAAAATATCAAGTGCATCTAGATAACGTTTATCAACAATAAGAAGATCCGCCTTTTTAATCATAAGCGCTGAGGCAAAAGGAAATTGAGATAAGCCAATTTCAACGGCTTCTAAGGCTTCTTTTACGTTGTCTTTTTCGTCGTAATAGTCAATAATGCGTAAAAATGAGTCCTCTTCTAGAAACTGATGCTGGCGGCCAAGCTTGAGATTCCGGTACTGTTGGAGCAGTTCTTTAAGTGATTCCCGGTCTTCTTGGTATCGATTTTGGCTCATTTTTGAAAGGAATTAACCTAAAATAGACCAAAAATCAAGGTTTTCCAATAATAAAGACAACAATTTATGAACATCTCTGTTCTTTTTATGATTTGGTAATTGTGAAATAATTAAGAATCCATACCTTTGCAATAATGAAACGCAGTAAACTTGTACTTATATTAACGCTAGCTGTAACCCTACTTGTAGGTGTTCAAACAGCTTATGCTGCGTTTACATTAAGCGGGGTAACCACAGAAAAAAGAGGTAAGCAATCTAAGTTTACACTTAAAAATTTAAACTTACTTAATTCCAAAAGCTTATCCTACAGTTCTCTAAAGTCAACAATGCAATACAAAAGCATCCAAACATTAGGACTTCAAACAAAGGGCAATAATAATGAGATGAATTCTATGCTCCGTTTTGATAACGGTAATAGTTCATTTATTGTCCCTTACAAGTTTAAAGTAAAAGTGCCTAAATTCAAGACGCCTACTCCGGCTTCAAACTAGAACACCCACCCTTTTATCATTCTACTCTACGGTAATTATTCTGTAGCCCTTTGTAGGTATATCAAATTTAGATGCTGCCACAGGATTGTATAAATTAATTTGCGTTGCCCTGAAAATTGTTTTTGCGCCTAAGTCATCAACCATTTCATACCCTAATACAAATCCAGGAATGTCTTTGAACATATATTCATAATCTCTAACAGACGGAATGATGGCAGTAGTATAATAAACGGTTACCGTAGTTCCATTTTTAAGTTGCAGCAGCGCCTTTTTACAAGAATAATCTAAAACAGAAATCGAGTCGTTGGTGGATTGAATTTGAATACTATCAAGCGGCATATTTAACTTACGCCATTGCTTGGCATTTAAAGAGGTCATATATTTATCTTCTCCAAATAAGCGTAAAACAGTAGCAAACCCTGTTGATTTATTATATATAGTAGACTGAGAATATGCAAGGGCTTCAAGATCTATACGTGCATTATTGCTTTTTATATAGACTGTTTTAGTTGCTTTTTGACGCATACTTGCATTAGCGTCATCTTGAGATTCTACTTTATAAACAACCGTGCACTCTGCCACAATACGCTGCTGGGCAGTAGCCATATGAAAAGCCAAGAAACAAAATAATATCGACGTGATAACTTTCAATGAATCTGTTTTAAAAAAAGCCCCACTTACAACAGCAGGGCTTTTATTTATTTTTTCTTAGCCGTTTTATCTTTTAAGTCTTGTAGCTTTTTTTGACTGTCTTGCATTTGTTCAAAACGAGTTTGCCATTTACTTTTTGCTTTTGGCGTTTTACGTTTTTCATCCATTTGGGCTAAAATTTTATCATGATTGATGATATAATTTTGAATAACAAATTGAAGCCCAAGTGTTACCAGGTTTGAAACGGTATAGTACCATGTTAATGCCGACGGAAGTCTATTAAAGATAAACAATAGCATGAACGGGAAAATATAAGGCATATACTTAAGCGCAGGGTTATCCTGCGTTGGCGTCATGCTCATATTGTAAATAGAAATAAGAAAGCTCGTTAATACCGCGGTAATAGTAAACAAACTGATATGGTCACCAAAACCAAGTGGAATATTAAAAGGCAGCGTAGCAATTACATCATAGCTAGACAAGTCTTTACTCCATAAAAAGGCTTGACCACGAAGTGCAATATTAGAGTTAAAGAAACTGTAGAGTGCAAAGAAAATTGGGATTTGCAAAAGTGCTGGTATACAGCCCCCTAGAGGATTTACACCCGCCTCTCTAAACAATTTCATTTGCTCCATCGCAAAACCTTGCTGATCCTCGCCAAATTTTTTCTTGATGGTATCAAGCTCAGGCTTTAGAACTTTCATTTTAGCGCCACTTAAATAGCTGCTATACGTTAAAGGAGAAGTTACGAGTCTAATAAATAAGGTAAGTAACAACACCACCCACCCAAAATTTGAAACAAAGCCAGCAAAGAAATCAAATACTGGCATAATTATGTATTTGTTAATGGGGCGCACAAAAGAATACATGTCTCTACCTAAATTCACAATTCGGTCCATTTCTGGGGCTTGCTTTTTTAGAATTTCGAAATCGGAAGGACCTGTATATAATTGTAATGCCACTTTATTAGTTGCAGCTTGAGGCAATTTAATTTGCAAATTGGTTGCTGTTTTAGCAAGCTTTTTAGAGCTATCTGTATAACGAGACCAGTTTACCGTACCTGAATTGAAACTATTTTTGGCAATAAGCGTGGTATTAAAAAACTGTTGTACCACACTCACCCATTGTACCGGCTTTTCAAACGCCTTGTCGGTATTGGCTGAAATATAATCAAACTCATTTCCTTCAGAAAAACAAATATTAGACATCTGTCTTTCATACTCAGCAGTTCTTTCTAGCTGACTGGTTTCTGACAACCATCTAAAATTAAGCACCCCTCCCGTTAATAATTGATTAGCACCAACTAATTCAATATCCCAATCTAACGCGTAAGCATTTGGATGTAATGTGTAAGTATGAATTATTGAAGTTCCAGTTGCAGATGCAATAACAAATTTGATAGACGAAGATCCGTCTGAGTTTTTTGTAATTGCAGAAGGCGTGAAATACAAATCAGAAGTAAGTGCTGATTTATTATCTGCTGTATTAACTGTGTAACCCATTTGGTTTTGTTGACCAAGAACAACAGATGCACTATCAGAAGTTGTATATTTTTTTAAGGTTACGCTTTTTACCTGCCCGCCCTTATTGGTCAATACTACACTAATTAATTCATTTTCGATGGTTATCGTTGTGTCTTTACCTAGAGCAGCCGCTGCAAAATTTCCTGCTGTAGCAATTTTAGCAATTGAATCTCTTTGTAAAGAATCAATTTTAGCAGCTACAAGATCTTGCGGCTTTACGAGTTTGGCTTGCGCCTTAGCAATAGAATCTTCTTGTTGTTTTTTAAAGGCAACGAGAGCGGTTTGTTGTTGGTTGGTATACCAGAAATAGGAAAAAAACAAAATACCTAACAAAACAAATCCTATGAGCGAATTCTTATCAGACTTCATACGTGTATTTATTGAAGGGCAAAGGTACTAGTTGTATAGTAGATTCATTACCGATCCATTAATAATTAGGGTTATTTAACAGCTTTTGAGGCCTTATAGAGCTTCGCAGCCGCTATAAAGCTAACAAAAAGTGGCGCAGGTACTTCTGCAGTACTCTTTAGCTCAGGATGGTACTGAACACCAATAAAGAATGGATGGTTGGGAAGTTCCACAATTTCCACGAGTCCTGTTTCAGGATTTTTACCACTCGCCACAAGTCCTGCTTTTATAAAAGCGTCATAATAATCATTGTTAAATTCATAACGGTGACGGTGACGCTCCGTGATGGATGTAGCACCATAAATTTTATGAGCAAGTGTACCTGGGGTAATATCACAAGGATAAGCACCTAGGCGCATGGTTCCACCCATCATTTTAATTTTCTTTTGCTCCTCCATCATATTAATAACCGGGTTGGCTGTTGTTGCATCCATTTCGGTAGAATGCGCATCCGTTAAACCAAGTACATTTCGCGCATATTCAATCACAGACATTTGCATACCCAAACAAATACCAAAAAATGGCAAGTTGTTTTCTCTTGCATACTGCACAGCATGGATTTTTCCTTCGATACCTCTGTTACCAAAACCAGGTGCTACGAGTAAACCATCAAGCCCATCTAATTTTTCAACAACATTTTCTCCTGTCAAGTGTTCACTATGCACGTTCACAACTTTTACTTTTACCTCATTGGGTGCACCCGCATGAATAAAGCTTTCTAAAATAGATTTGTAAGCGTCTTGCAATTCAATATATTTTCCGATCAATCCAATACGCACTTCAGATTTTGGATTTTTTAATTTTTGCAAAAACCCATTCCACTTATCTAAATTAGGCGCGCCGTATCCATTGATATTTAATTTTTTTAAACAAATTAAATCTAGCTTTTCACGAAGCATTAAAACAGGCACTTCGTAAATGGTGGAAGCGTCCATAGCCTCTATAACCGCATCCTGCTTTACATTACAGAAGAGTGCGATTTTTCTTTTGATATCATCATTTAAAGGCTCTTCAGTTCTGCAAACTATAATATCGGGATGCACGCCTGTTTCACTTAACATTTTTACACTGTGCTGCGTAGGCTTTGTTTTTAACTCCTTTGCCGCACGTAAATATGGAATGAGTGTAAGATGCACTACCATTACGTCTTCTTCTGGAAGCTCCCATTGCAATTGACGCACCGCTTCTATAAAAGGTAAACTTTCAATATCACCAACTGTACCGCCAATTTCAGTTAAGATGATATCATATTTACCTGTTTCACCAAGCAGCTTCATGCGGTGCTTAATTTCATCGGTAATATGTGGAACCACTTGAACAGTTTTACCTAAAAAATCACCTGATCTTTCTTTATTAATGACGGTCTGATAAATACGTCCCGTAGTTACGTTATTAGCCTGGGTGGTATGAATGTTTAAAAAACGTTCGTAGTGCCCTAAATCCAAATCCGTTTCTGCACCATCTTCGGTAACATAACACTCTCCATGTTCGTATGGATTTAAAGTGCCCGGATCCACGTTAATGTATGGATCAAACTTTTGAATGGTCACTGTGAGTCCTCTAGACTGCAATAATTTTGCGAGCGATGCTGCAATGATTCCTTTTCCTAAGCTACTTGTAACGCCGCCCGTAACAAAAATGTACTTTGCCATAAATTAAATTCATCTAGTTATAAAAATAAAATGCACCCAATAGCATAGCTATGGCGCACTCCATTTTTACATGGTTAAAATTTTTTGACCTGATTTTAAAAGGGAAATTTATTAGAGGTCATACAAACCTACATTAATTAAAAGGACCCGCAAAGTGTTTGCGACTTGAATCGAAAAAATAATTGAAAATGTGAATAAACAGGTTAATAAATAAGGCCTTTTTGAAGGTAATGGACCACATAATCCTGTACCCCATCTTCGAGACTTGTAAAGCCTGATTCGTACCCAGCATCCTTTAGCTTTTCCATGCTGGCTTCGGTAAAATATTGATAAGTATCCCTTATATCTATTGGCATGTCTATAAATTCGATATTGGACTCCAATCCAAGTCCAGCAAAAGTAGACTGAACTAAATCTATAAAGCTACGCGCTTCGCCAGTTCCTAAATTATAGAGCCCATTATGTAGCGGCTGCCATTTCTTATCAAGCATCGTTTCCAGCATCCATCCTATTACTGCAATTACATCTTTAACGTAAATAAAATCACGAAGCTGCTCCCCATCTTGGTAATCCGGTTTATGACTTTTAAATAGCTTTACTTTTCCGGTATCTTTAATTTGGTTAAAGGCATGAAATATTACACTTGCCATTCGGCCCTTATGGTATTCACCCGGACCATACACGTTAAAGAATTTTAATCCTGTCCAATTTGCAGGCCCTTCCTTTTGCACAAGCGCCCACTTATCAAATTCATTTTTACTAACCCCATACGGGTTTAAAGGCTTTAAGGCTGCAACACCCTTATGGTCATCGTTGTAACCATTTTCACCAGCACCATATGTTGCAGCCGATGACGCATACATGAGTGGAATATTTTTTGCAGTACAATACTGCCAAATTTGTTTTGAATACTCTAGATTGAGCGCTTCATGTACACTATAATCAAACTCGGTGGTATCTGTTCTCGCACCTAAATGGATGCAAGCATCAATTTTAGTTTCTGTTCTTGTAAGCCACTCGAACAAAGAAGAACGTTCTATGATGTGATCATAAATTTTCCCTTCCCAGTTTTTCCTTTTTGCTTCTACACCAAAATCGTCTACTAAAATTAAATGATGATATCCTTGCGCATTTAAATAACCCGCCATACACGATCCAATAAATCCTGCAGCACCTGTAACGATTATTGTTGAAGGATGTATTGTCATGTAATGGAAACTAGAATTAAATTATTTGATCAAATTTTCGATAGCAGTATCGTATTTGTTTTTCCAACTAGAAATATTACCCCAGTTTTCTGCACCTACAATTACCGCACCACTAGTTACTTTTCCTAAAACTGAAACAGCCACACCCGCCGCTGCCGCGGCTAGTTCCACTGCAGCTACCTGCTCGGCTCCACAACTCACCACCACGCGGCTTTGCGCTTCTCCAAACCAGTAAGCATCGGTTCTAAATCCACCAGCTGCTGCACTTACTTCAAATCCTAAATTGCTTGTAAAACCAGATTCTAAAAGTGTGATAGCAAGGCCACCTTCACTAATATCGTGCGCACTTACAATGTTTTTATTTTTTATTAAAGTAGCCACAAGTTGTTGTACGTTATACTCAGTATCTAAATCAAAATGTGGTGCAGGAGAATATTCTACTTTTTTTAATTTATGTAAATACTCCGATGAGCCAATGTCATTTTGTTGTGCACCAATTAATACAATGACGTCCCCTTCTTTTTTAAAGTTAAGCGTCATAGTTGCAGACATATCATCTACAATTCCTACCATACCAATAGTTGGCGTAGGATATACAGGACCTTCCGGACTTTGATTGTAAAAACTTACGTTACCACCTGTAACCGGTGTATTAAATCTACGACAAGCATCTCCCATACCGGTTACTGCTTTTACAAATTGATAATACACTTCTGGATCGTACGGATTACCAAAGTTTAAACAGTTGGTTACGCCAATGGGCTCACCACCACTGCAAACAATATTTCGAGCTGCTTCTGCAACGGCAATCATGCCACCTTTATAAGGGTCTGCAAAAACATATTTACTATTACAATCTACGGTCATAGCAAGGCCTTTGCCCGTTCCTTTTGCAAGCACAATTGAGGCATCACTTGGTGCATTGGTTGATGCATTTGCTGCGCCCACCATGCTATCATATTGAGTGTATACCCAGCGCTTAGATGCAATGTTTGGAAGGGTTGCAAGCGCTTCCGCAGTTTCCTGCACACTTGTAACATCAGCTATACTATTCATGTCAAACGCCTCTATTTTTGAAAAATAAGCAGGCGCTGTATATTCTCTTGTATACTGCGGCGCACCACCACCTAACACAAGTTCATGTGCAGGCAACGAAGCTTCGTGAACACCATTCATATAAAAATTTAACATGCCATCACCGGTTACTTCACCAATATTGCTAGCAGATAAATCCCACTTTTCAAATATTTTTAAAACAGCATCTTCTTTTCCTTTTTCTACAACAATTAACATACGTTCTTGGCTCTCACTTAAAAGTAATTCCCAAGCCTTCATATTTTTTTGACGGGTAGGTACTTTTTCTAAATCAATGCGCATACCTACGCCACCCTTTGCACTCATCTCTGCAGTAGAACAAATAATACCTGCAGCACCCATGTCTTGCATGCCAACAATCGATCCTGTATGAATAAGTTCGAGACAAGCTTCTAATAATTTTTTCTCTTGGAATGGATCACCCACTTGTACTGCCGGTAATTCTTCTACGCTGTCTGCAGTAATATCTGCAGATGCAAAACTTGCACCACCAATACCATCTTTACCTGTTGCACTTCCTACAAAAAATACGGGATTACCGATGCCTTCGGCAGTTGCAGAAATCATATCGCCTGCTTTCATAATACCCACACTCATCGCATTTACCAGTGGATTGGTATGGTAACAATCTTCAAAATAAATTTCACCACCCACAGTAGGTACACCAAAACAATTGCCGTAATGTCCAATACCATGCACC
>JACCDP011154827.1_pt1 | contig 19693 bp, 18 predicted proteins | sample 7445841 | NCBI WGS metagenome assembly JACCDP01 (sample SAMN15323441, study PRJNA562643) | freshwater metagenome | isolation source: river surface water | place: USA:Blue River Watershed | collected 2017-08-17
GCCATCGGCGACGTAATGGTCCCAAGGGTCCACGCCAGCGTTCTTCACGTCGAGATTGTCCTGGAGGTATTTTTTCCTCGCTTGATCGTAAGTCAATGGTTTTGGTGTGGTGGTGATGGGCTTGGGTTTAGAAGCTGACTTGCCCGCTGGATTGGACACAGGCTTACCCACCGGATTGGACACAGGCTTGCCCGCGGACTTGGACACTGGCTTACCCACAGACTTGGACACTGGCTTAGCTGTTGTCGTTTTTTTTACCGAGGTTCCAAGTATGGCATTAGAAATGCGCTTGAAAAAACCTGGCTTCTCTTCATAAAATCGCTCCCTGCTTATTAAAATCAGGCTCAAAAGGACAACCGTCAAAAGAAAGGCGGCTATCGCTGTGTACATTTATACTGTATTAGCAAAAAAATCAAAAGCTAGCGTAGGTGAACACACTTGACGGATACGCCGTCGCGCACGTCTTCGCCCCAACTGATGTTTGTGGAGTCGGTGACAATGGGATAACTGTTCGTGCACTTTGGCACGTTGGCAATGGCTTCTTGGCATGCATAAATGCACGTGGTGTCAAAAGACCGTGAACCGCAAACGGTATTTACACACAGATCCCTTTTCAGCTCGGAGTCTCCGTCTCCCGTACTCCCTCCCGCAGAACCGGTTTCGTATTGTTCATACAACCTAGGTCTCTGAAAGACGCCAACACCCAGAGTGAACAACAGTAGCACAAAAACGACAAGCCACTTTCGCGCGACCTTCATCTATTACTCTTATACTATACTCCACAAATTTGATAAACCTCTACACCCTAAACCCAAACTCTACTTCCGGACACGCCCATTGTTGTTAGATTGCGTAGCCTGTATGCGGCCGAGTCTGGTGTTTTGTTGAACCACGGGCCTTGCATTCTGTTTCGCGTTCTGCTGAATCCTTTGTCTAGCGGCGTTGGCATTCTGCCGGCCATTCTTAGCATCATTTGTCAGCTTGTACTTGTCCGGCATCACGCGGTAGCCCGTCTCCCAATCCATGACGATCCTCTCAAAGCTCACGACGAGGTCATTGTCAGGAAAGGCATCGTCGTCATACAGGTCCCTCACGTACATGTCTTTGCCCAGGCGAGACAAGTCCAGTTGTGCAAACTCTGCGGTGGCGCGGCGCAAGGTTGCGAGACCCGCAGGGTTGGCGCTCACGCCCTTCAAACGCTCGTTGAGCTCCAACATTGCCGCCTTGAGCGCCATCCAGTTTCTGTCAACGTCGTTGTCCCAAGCGTTCATCCTAGTGTTCGTGCTCGCGGTGTTGTTGTTCTGGTGCGCGGTATTGTTCCAATAGTCGTAGTAGCCGGCCTTTAGGCGCTCCCTCTCACGCAACAAAGATGCTATCGCCGAGGTGAGTTTGGCTACGGACTCGACGGTTGTGTTCACTTGTTGTTGCACACGTTTGTTTACATTGTTAGCAGTAGGAACAACGCTTGGCAAAACCTCGCGGAACGGCGTTTTGGGCAAGACACCTGCCGGCGCCGCCTTGGTCGTGAACTTTGCCTTCATCGCATTGATAAAGCCACCACCGGATGATGCCCTACTCATTTACCATCACATTAGAAATTTGTGGCACTTTTGAGAAAAAGCGTTCACTAAAAATGTATCCATCTTAGACATGATGAATCACAAGTACAAACGTACGATTATCATAGGCATCGTCGCTTGTGCAACGCTACTTTTGAGCACCGTCATGCGTCGCAGAGTGCCTTGGGAGTCCTTTTTGGATGTCACCGATAACGCGGTCTCTGTGCCCACACTGGTGAAGACTCTGAAGATGCCGCCCTACTCTCCAACGTGGCGCACCGACGAAGTTCCGAAGATCATCCACCAGACTGCTCCCGCGGACAAATCCAAGTGGCACGTCATTTGGAACATGTGTCAGAGAACGTGGTTCCAACAGTTTCCGCAACACACGTACTTGATGTGGACGGACGAGGGTGTGGACGATTTTATCAAAACAAAATACCCTGCGTTCTATCCAATTTTCAGGGCCTACGACAAGAACATCAAGCGTTTTGATGCCGTGCGCTACTTTTTGCTGTACGAGTACGGCGGCATATATGCAGACATGGATTACCAATGCGTGAAAGCCTTCCATCACGTCTTGCCAGCGGGCAAGGTCTCGATCGCAGAGTCCATGTACACCATGGACGAGGGCTTCCAAAACGCTTTGATGGCCTCTCCGCCCAAACACCCCTTTTGGCTGTTCGTGATCGATGAGCTCATGCGCCGCCGGGACGAGGAAGACGTCCTATACGCCACAGGACCGCTGTTGATTGGTCAAGCCGTCAAGGATGCTCCCCCAGACATGTTCAACGGCCTGCCCAGGCTGCAGTTTTCCCACATCAGCACCTCTGCACGGCAATCGGATCGCAAGTATCTTCAGCCCATCCATGACCCCAGCGTGTATGCGGCGCACCACTGTACCAGTGTTTACGTGGGCATTTAAAGGCCAAGGCCAATCGCAAAGGCTTGCAGGCTGCTCAAGAACGTCGAAATCTCAAATCTTTTCTTGTCCATGCGCGCCAAGTGTTGGTGCATGGCCTTCAAGCACGCGTGAGTGAGCAGCCGTGGCACATCTTCATAAGCGTCCGTATAAAAGCCAGGGTAGCTCTTGCCCAACACCTCCTCGAGCGCGGGGTGTCGATTGACGACGACTGGCGTGTTGCGCACGATACACTCTATGACTGTGTTGACCGCTGAGCAGTCTACGAGGTCTAGAAACACCACATTTTTCGACAGCAAGTCGTCAAACGCTTCGTCATCGAGGGGTCCCAGCACCTCGACCGACCCGATGCTGGCAGCCACGGCGTCGAGCATCCCCTCTACAAACTTGTTGGTGGTGGTGCCACCGCGAGAAACGCCGCAACATGTGTAAGCGGGGTCCACGGCGGGCTCAATGCTCGGCACTCCCAGGGTCTGCTCCAAGCCGCTCGGCGGAAAGTAGGCATCCATGTTCTTGCCCCTCAGAGCTGCCTTGCGGATGTTGGACCGCTTTGGCACTCGCAGCGCGTAGATAGAGTATGGGCGCCTGAGCCAAGCCCCGATCTGCACGAGCTTGCGGTCTGGGTTGCGCACGTAGGCGCCCCACGTGAAACGCGTGGGCACAATCTGCGTCGGATGGTAGATCGTCGCAACAGGCACCCGCATGGAGCACATCGCCAGTGCCTCTCTGATCTGTGTGGCGAGGTACTCGGACAGCGCCACCAAACCCCGGCAATGCTGCAATGCCTTCAAAAACACGGGGTTTTCAAACAACCTCTTGCAATTGAAGTCGCTGTGGGATGTATCAAAGGTGTGATGGATGATGCCGATCCAAGGCGTGGTATAGGGCGTGGCGCCAATACTCCGCAAGGTTTCCAAGCCCCAATGGAACGTGCGGTCGACGTAGGTGTCTAGCAATAGCGTGCTCCTGCGCCCAAGTCTACAGGCATCCATGTTCATCAGGTGGCTCAAGACGTAAGACCAACCGGATCGATGGACCTTGTTGGCTGGAGAGAAGTCGTAGTAGGGATCCACATTGAAGAGGCACGTACGCTTGACCATCAATCTGGGAAACATCATCTCTGTGCACCCGCGGCGCGCATTGTGGAAGTTGTATATGTACTTGACTGCATCCTCCAACACAAAGTTGGGCGCTTGCAGGTTTTGGGCGAGGCCCCAGATGCACTCGTGCCCGGCGTCGCCGGTGATCCCGTAGCAGATCACTCTGGCCACCTGGGTGGCGTCACAACCAACACCCAGTGGGCCGCAGCGTCGGGCGTCCACAGCACAGCCGAGGTGCATGTGCAGCATCCTTTCAACCTGGGACACAACGAGTTGCCATGGACTCGTTTCGGGCTTGTGGATGATCGTCTTGTACTCGTCGTCGTCCCCCAACTGCAACTTCGCCGCAACCGACCTTTTCACCGCCGCCCCCGCTGCTGCCGCCCGCCCCAATTTAAACGCCAACAATTCAGGGATAACCCCAGGCAACTTGGCGTGTGCGTTCAATGACTCCCCTGCGTCCAGCAGCAGGCGCTCTACCTTGGGTGCGGCGTACAACGCCACAAAGGGTACGCCAAACATCATTGCCAACACGACTGAATGGTAACGCATACACAGGGTCACGTGCATGCGCTGAAAGTTTTTCAAAACGGCTGTGCGTGATGTGTGCACTTCAATAGTCGCAGCTCCCTCTAAACGTTTCACCAATTCTTCTGCTAGTGTAGTGTCGCACTCTGCGGGATTGAGCGCGTGGGTGTTGAAAGCAAACAAGTGGATTTGGGCTTTTTTATCAACAAGCAATTTGCAAAGTTTTTCAAGGTCATCGATCAATTGAGGGAGCGCACAAAAATAAGGCGCTGCAAGAGCTATTCCGATACGACTCTGACACGACTCCGAAGTGACACGGTCGCACCACTGCGGCAACCGTAGTGTCGATTTCAGGTTGAGGGCAAAAACGGCATCGGTTATTTGCGTCACATTCTCGGCGCCGATCTCTGATACAGCGACTTGGTAGTCGCCAGAGCTGCGCACATACACGTGGTCGAAAAGCTTGAGGTACTTGGCGCCGTCGCTGTAGGGGATGCCCACAGACACTGCATAGATCGGCCCAACGTAGGTTTGGCAAAGTGCTGTGATCTTATCCATGAAGTAGGCATTGATGATGTCCCCACCACCACACACGACGACGTCGGTTTCTGCGGGGATCTTGTCAATGTCGTCGGTGCACCGAAACGTGAACCTCAAACTCTTGCGCGGCGCCGCCGCTCGCATCACGGCCGGTATTGCGTCCTTGTACAACTCGTCCCCCAGGTTGCCGCGATCGTAAAAGCCTAGCACAAGCACGTTGACTCTCGGTTTCCAGCCGAAAGCGCGCAGCACATGATCAAACATCAATTTTACATGACGAGACAAATTTGGAGGCACCCCTTCCGACACCAAACCGCTGCTTCCGAAGCGCTCCGTCATGCAATTCCCGATCGGCAAAAAAAACTGAAATCTTTTGAATCCAACTTTCAAAAACGACACACCATTCACCTACACCCACGAAAATGCTGCTGACAACCAAGTCTCGTCTCGCGCTGGCCGCAGGCAGGGGCAAGGCCCGGCCGAGGATGGCAGTGCGCACGCGTTCTGACATGGAACGGGACAACTTGCCCGTCTTCCAAGCCCATCCAAACATCTCATGTATCACATTGTGGGACGTAGAGGACGTCCTCAGCGTAGCCAGCCACTTTAAGAACGAAAAGGATGCCACAGATTATTGTTACGCCCAAGGAGTCCACCGCGAGAATGCGCTCATGTATTACCCGGTCGTAACCAAGTTGAAGGCGTGTTACAGAATGCCTGCCTATGAGAGAACTCACAATTAGCACTGCGTTGTCTTCGTCCTTTTTTCTATTGAACACACACGCTCACTGGACCCTGTGTATATAAAAAACACGTGTATAGTAGGGGATCAAATGAATAATGGTTACCAACACTCGTTCTCACACTGCCGCGAGCATCCCTATCCCGGAAAGCCGCTCCAGCTCGTTTCGGGGCGCCTTCCAACTGGTTTAACTGGCGTGTACATGCGCAACGGGCCGTATGGCAACAACCGCAAAAACCTGTTTGAGGGTCAGGGCTTTCTACAAAAGCTTACATTCATGAATGGCCAGGTGTTGTACCAAGCCAAGAAAGTGCGCGGTGCGAGCCACAACCTCAACACCAATGTTGTATGCTGGAATGGTCAAATGGTGGGGCTCGCTGAATCTGGGCCGCCCTACCTGGTTGATGTCATGTCCCTGGACCTCGTCGGCAAATGTGCTCCTGCCACTGTCGGAGCCCATCCCAAGGTGGACACCAAACGCCGCCGACTCGTGACGGCTGCCTTGTCTTATGACTGCCCCAATCCGTTGGCCCCCTCCACGCGTGTCACGTTCAAAGAGTACGCAGAAGACGCCGGGCATGAAGGCTTGGGCACTGTTTGCGCGCAACACACGGTCAGCATGCCCGGGTTTGTGTATTTTCACGACTTTACAATCACAGACAATTTCTACATTTTCTTTGACCACAAGCTAGCCTTCAACCCTGTAACGGCGTTCATCTTGGGTCCGGAGTGGGGGATATCGCAAAAGGACGTCACAACGGACATGGTCTTGGTGTCCCGTCACACAGGCGAGACCAAGGTCATCGACACCGAGATCTGTGGGTTTTCCTTTCACAACATTCTCTCTAAAGAGGAGGGCGACACCGTCGCCACAGAGTACATCCACTACCCAAAGTTCTTTGTCGTGCCCTCTGAGGACTCCCCAGGGTGTATCATGCGGACGCTCGTGAACGCCAGGACAGGTGAGGTGGTATGTACCACGCAGAAAAATCGAGCGTGGATCGAGTTCCCCGTCACTGGGGCAGATGGTATTGTGTATGCCGTCGAGGCAGGCGGCTCCGGCATCGTGCGCTACGATCCGAACGCGAATTCGTTGCGAGGGTATAAGCGACCTGGATGGATTTTCGGCGAACCCTTTGTGATGGACAGGTATGTGATGGCCACCGGGTACAGCCCCGGACGAGAGGAGTCTGAGTTGGTGGTCTTGGACAGGCACCGTCCGGACACTGAGCCAGTTGCGGTGCTCAAATTCGCCGAGGGGCCAGTGACGTTGGGATACCATGGCAATGTCGTCGCAGAGGAAGATTTTCCCTTTGGAAAGACGGTGTGCCTAGACCGATCTGTGATATTTTGCAAAAACTACGTCCATACACTTTAGATAGATGGCGATGTGACTGTTATCAAAGATTGAGCACATCGTGCACGTACACGTAGTCAACGTACATAGAGTAGGGCAGGTCTGAGGCGTCGTTGCCCGCCCAGCTGCCACCTACTGCTAAATTCAACACGATGTTCATAGGATTTTCCGTAGTGAAGGGTCGACCAAACCCCGTTCTTTTTGTGAGCATAGGCCGGCCATCCACCCACGTCTTGATCTCGTCCTTGCTCCACAGGCAGCTATACACGTGCCAATCGCCCGGGTTTGCGAGATCGATGCCTTGGCGGTCAAACTTGCATTCGGGGTCCTCGGGCAGCTTGTGGATGACGGTGGACTGCACGTGGGTCTCTTTGTTCACGTGCTCCAAGATGTCGATCTCCCCGCTGAGGCACCAGTAACCGTAAGCGCCAGTGCCCGAGCTCCACGGCCTGTTGGGGATGAGCCAAAACGCGGGGAAGGAGCCTTGTCCCATGGGGATCTTGATCCTCGCGGACACGAGTATTGGATTGGCACCAAACACGAAGGCCTGCCTGCTGGCGAGTTTTGCAGAGGTCACCGAAGCGTCCGCGGCAGTGTTGTTTTTGGCGTTCCTGCAGGTGCCGCCGCGCTTTGCCGTAATGACCAAGACTGTATTTTCGATCCTTATGTTTTCCGGACTGCGCGTGTAGCACTGCATCTCCTGGTTGCCCCAGCCCTTGACGCCGGTCCAATCCGTGCCGTCGCCCTCATGGAACTCCCACTTTGCTTCGTCAACCCTGGTTGAGCGGAATTCATCAGACCACTTTAGCACAAGCTTGGCTTTGGACAGCTCGGGTGGGGGCTGGAAGGGCTTCGCCGCCGCAGGCGCTGTGGGCTTTGGTGCGGGCCGTTGTGGCGCCGTGGGCTTTGGTGCGGGCTGTTGTGGCGCTGTGGGCTTTGGTTCAGGGTCACACTGCCAATGCCACTCGTTGCGCCGGACGCACGCCGAGAATTGCGGGCACTTGAGGCCCTGCCACTGCGCGTCCACGCACTGTCCCTTGTTGGCACAATCCCCACCCTTGCCGCCGCACTGCTCGCCCCACCCTAATTGTCTGCTCGTGGGTGCTTGCGGTTGCGAACCCACTGGCTCGCATTGCCAATGCCATTCGTTGTGTCGCACCGCCATGGCTCCTGGACCGCACGTGGTCATGGGCCAAGGCGCATCGACGCAGGCATTGTACTTGGCACAATCCCCACCCTTGCCGCCGCACTGTTTCCACAAACCAATGGTCGTGATGCTCCTAAAAATACCACGCGTTACATCGAGAGCCCCACGGGACCTGTTGTTGCTACGGCTAAACAACACAAGCAAAATAACCACACACGCCACAATCACCTTGATTCCCAACATATAATTTACTTCATAGAGAAATCCAGACCGCCTACGCCCGGATCTTGCCGGGGCTCGCAAAGTCAAAGCGCGTCGGGTTGGGAACGGCCGACTTGATGACCTCGAGCTTGGCGAATGCTGGCACGCTCCATGCGTCGTCGAGGTAGAGGCCGCCCGTGTCCCCGCTGGTGGGGTTGAGTGCCCAGTAGAAAGCATCCAGATTCTTGCGGCGCATGTAAGCTGCAAGCCGCCGGTTGGCCTCCAGGTCCTGAAGACCCGTGCCCCTCCCTGGCTTGGAGTTCATGAAGCCACCCCACTCGCCCACCACGATGGTCTGGTTCCGGAGACTACCAAAGTAATGGTCCCACACAGTGTCGGTGTACTCTAGTCCAGGAGCGACATCAGGACCATACACGTGTGGGCTGTAGACGACCCGGCCCTTGATTTCCTTTGCAGAGGTGTCATAGACCTTCACGCCGCGCGAGGCCGCGCCGAGCAGGTTGCCACCCCAATTGATCCGGTTTCCGGGGAGACCTTCCACAAAAAGTAAGAGGCGTGGATTGGCCCGCAGGATCGAGGTGCCAATCTTGCCCGCAGCGTCCGCCCATGCCGGCCAAGCACGGGGATCTTCGGGTCCATAGATGCCACGCGGCTCGTTCTTCACGTCCACACCAAATACGTGGGGAAAGTCCTTGAAGAACATCGCCATCTTTACCCAAAGCGAACACACGCGCTCGATGCTGAAGGCCGGGCGCTTGTCTGTCACGTCGAGCACGGAAGCGTAGCCTGAGGACTTGTCTGGCACGTAGTACCAGAGCGCATTGGAGGCATCCCAGTTTGTGTTGATGACCCTCGAGCCGTCCCAGTGCCCCGCGTAAAACTGGTGGAGACCCGGCAGGACGAGCATGTTGTACTTGAAAGCCAGCTTGAGAAACTTGGCCATCACCTCCTTGGGCGTCTTGTTGTGGAGGTCGGGATCGTTCTTGAAGTACGAGGGCTTGGCGACGCTCGGGTTGGTGCCCACCCGGGTGTTTGTGTTGTCAAAGTGCACGGCAAACTCGGCGCTAAAGGGCACGCGAATGGCATTGAAGCCATTGGCCGCCAGGAACTTGAAGTAGGTCTCCATCGAGTTGGCGTAAAGTCCCTCAGGCACCATGTTGGCATTCTCAAATCCGTACCAGTTCACGCCCTTGATGTTGACAGATTTACCATTGAGGTGCACTTTGTTGTTCTTGAGCGTGAAGTTGAAGCCCCTTGGGTCGTTGGCCGGCAGGGCCATCGGGGAAACCACTGTCACGGCATTGTAAAGGTATTGGTGGGCGGCGATGCCCACAAATCCTAGAAAAATGGCTACGAGATACCCCTTGCCTCTGCGGCAGCGGTCACGGGTATCCTTGTTTTTGTTCTTGGTCGACTTGAGCGTTGTAGTCATGTTGGCTGTGCCTGCCCTTCGTGGGCAGCAAGGTTGCCTTTAAGTGGCAAAAAGAAGGCAAAGAAACATTTGCATTTTTTGCAAACGGGTCGGCGCAAAGTCAGGCGGTGCCGCGCTATGACATTTCCCTCGCATGCGCAAAAGCCAAAGTAAGCCGGCGTCGCAAAGGCGGGACAACAACGGCGCCCAGAACACCCCAAGGACACCGCAACGTTTTTCCAAACGTCGTTGTGGCCGTGGCCGGGTGTGAGGGCATGCGCCAGTTCGTGCAACAGGATGTCCACGATGTCGGCCGGTGCAGCCTTCTCAAGAAAATGCCGCGACATGGTGATCTTTTTCTTTGCATAGTTGCACAATCCGGCACGCGTCAAAGCGCGGTCCAAGCCAAACCTCCAGCCCACGAGCCCAAACACGTGGAATTGCACCTCCATCCAGGCGCGAACGTAGGCATACTCCTCCATGCCGCTGGCCGCTGCCCGCCGCCGCCACACCACACCCACCCTACTCTGCAAGAAAAAGCTGCCTCAAAAGTAAAGTGAAATGGACAGGACGATGCTAATCTCAACCTGCGCGTTTTTGGTGTTTGCCCTGATCTGCCTGTCTTGGTTTGTGACGGGCTACAATTACGAGACGGACCGCGATTGATTGCGCAAGTCTATAAACCGGTTTCTAATCTCTTGGACGCGTCCCACGGTTATATATACGTCGTACGTTGTGCTAAAACCGGGGGCAATCGCGAAACGTTTCAGGGGCGAAAGGTAAGAACAGAATGCCGACCCCCCTTGAGACAGCTTTTGGAGGTCGCCTGCGACGTAATAGGCCATGGTCGTGGCGTGCGGCGCGTAGACACCTACACCCCATCCGTCATCCTCTTTCACAAAGGCCGCCCAGTTTTCTGAGGCTTCCACGTGGTCGGGTTGGAGCTCCTCGCGCACCGGCGGCACCAGGGACAAGAGGTCGCGATTGTTCCATGGATCTTCGCCTGTGTAGGTCGCAAGCCTGGACAAGCCCCGCCACAAAAAGATGGCGGGCAACTCCTGATTTGTCGGGGCGTTGGAAGCCGTGCCAGAGTAGCTCATATTGAACGTTAATTTTACAATGTCTCCTTGCAAGCACACTTGTTGCATCATGGTCACCGATTCGAGGAGCTCTCCAGTGATCCAGTGCCGGGGCGTGGTGACCGAGGTGAAGCATTTTGGGTTTTCCATGCTGCTATAAGACCGCACCACAGACCCCTGGTTGAGGTAGTCTCCTGCTTGGACTGCGTTCCAGCGCCAATCCTTGTCGCCATTTGGAAATGGCCACTTGGAGCCGTCCTTGTTGCCGTAATAAGACTGTTGCACCAAGCGCCCGCAATCAAAGTCGTTGATCAAGTTTGCAGTCTGGTGGACGTTGCCCGCCGTGCTAGGGAGCAAGAAGAACATGGCGGCGCCCTTCTCGAGGTCAAAGCCCACGCGCAATTGACCATTGTCTAGAAAGACCTTGGTTTCTTGTTGGGGTGCGCCCGGGACGGGCGTCGTTGCAGGGGGCATGGACGTCGGCGGGCGCGTGGGGGGCGGGGTACTGGTGGCAACCGCAACTGACGGCGGCGGGGTGCTGCTCACGGGTGCCGCCGTGGTGGTGGCGGGTGCGGAAGTCGTGGCAGGCGCCATCGTAGTGGTCGCCTTTGGCTTGACAGCTGGCTCGCCGTCGTCCTCTATGATGATCTGCCCATTGATCTGCGCGTTGCTCAACATGCTGAGCGCGGACTCTTTCACAACCAACTGGCCGTTCCAGCTCCCAGATTCAAAGGCGATTTCATCCGGACCCCCCACGTCGAGGCGGAACTGGCCGTTCTCCAGGCCGGGAACCACGGGCAGCGCTACGCCGTCTTTCAGCACTTGGACACTTGGCTCCTCAAACATCTCTCGGTTGTGCAATAAAATTCCGAGTGCCAGGATGCTAATTAACGCAACGATGAGAAGCACAACACGAAGGACCATTGTTTACTATACACCTGACAAATTTTGAGGTGCGCCAACGGCCTGCAGCCACACGTGCGCGCACTAAATCCTGATCAAAAAGTAAAGCACGGGATGTTTGGTTACAACAAGCTCGGTGGTGGGCGCAAGCAAGTTGAGACTTTTGTGGACGCCCCGGCGCCGCCCAAACAGGCGAGCACGCCGCCCCCTCTCAAGTACACGTTTGCCGTCATTGCGACATTTTTGAACAAAAGCCACCGGATTCGCGAGTGGATCCAGCACTACCTGTGGCAAGGCGTTGAGCATTTTTATCTGGTCGATGATGGCAGCAACGACGATTACTGGACGGTATTGGAGACCTACATGCGCCGGGACATGGTCACCGTCGTGCCTATGCCGGCGGAGGATGCCAAAGCAAAAAAATGGAACGCGGTGTTCCAGCGGTACCGCGCTGATAGCAAGTGGTTTGCCGTCATCGACCTAGACACTTACTTGTACTCAATGAGCCCAAAAGAAAACCTAGCCGCTCTGCTAGAGAGGGCGTACGCCAGCAATGTGGCTGGGTTGTACATCCACGGCAACGTATTCGGTTCGCGCAAGGACGTAGACTGCGTGCGAAAGACGATGACATCCCGCCAAATCAATCCCAGGGAACACCCCGTTGCCATTGTACGCAGTCGCTACACGGCATCACTGCGCACAAACACCCACGAGCACCCTCACGGCGACATACGATTCCCTACGGACATACGGGTGAACGTGTATGACGAAGACACCCTCCACGATGACGTTGACGACAATGTCTTGCGCGACATGGTCCAAGCTAGGTTTAAGGACTCGTGTTACTAGTCCCGCCTGTGCTTCCATACCCGTTTTCGCCTCGGGCGGTCTGGAGGGCTAGCCCGCGCCCGTCATTTTCAACAATGTCCACAAACACCTGTTGCCTAAAGATCAGCTGAGCACAGCGGAAGGGGAGCTCGATGTCAGGGGCGTCATCATCCACTTTGCAGAGCGCGACATAGATGTTTCCTCTGTAGCTGTTGTCTATGATGCCAACGCTATTGGCAAGGACATAACCGGTCTTGCTCAAGGAGCTCCTGGGCACCACCTCTGCATACATGCCGTGCGGCAGCTTGATTTTGATGCCCGTGTCATACAACACCGTCTTTTTATTGAAACGCTTGGCTTCACTGATGATCGTCAAGTCGTATCCTGCGTCAGAGGCACGGACCTTGCTGGGCAACACCGCGCGCGGGTCTGCCAGCGTCACGAGGCAATCCGGGATGTTCCTCATGAAGATGCCCGGCCGGTACAGAAGCCACCGGTTGAAGCGGTAATCAGCAGGGCACACCGCACCCAAAAAGTCGATCGCATTGCAGCCTTGAAACTCCACAGTGATCCCGTTGTCAACCGACGTGTGTAGCTCGTCAAAGGGCACCCCGACGGCCGCTGATAGCTCTTTCGCTTCCTCCACGCTCGCCACTCTCAAAGCACACGTTGGCTCGGCGGCTTTCCATGGGGAATTCACCTTGCCCGTCTCTGCAAACACGGCCCTCACGCGCTCAACGCCACTGTTCAGCGTCATCATCGTTTTGTCAAAGTGATAAACTACGCGGTGATTTTAAATAAATTCACCAGTCGTCCATCAATTTTTAAAGACTGGCGAAAAATTTGAGGGCGCGCGTCTTGTCTATTGATTTTAGAACGAACTCTAACAAGACACCACGAGCACCAAGAATGGACATCCAGTCTCACTACATCGGCGCGACGGCATTCGTTGACGTCCTTAAGAATGACGACGTCGACGTCAAAGTCCTGGCGAGCCTTGCCCAACTGAACAAGGAATGGCTGCAGGTCGCCGGCACGGCCCTCGATCAGCGCAAGGACATGCACATCGTCCGCCGTTGGTTGCCCTTTGTGGACGACGCCAGCATCCACGACACGCACATTGTCCTGCCTGCATTCGCACAGGTCTTGCAAACCCTGGGGGCATGCATGAAGAGGAAAAAGGGGCAGCGGCGCCCCGACCTGCAAGCGATCCTCTCTGCCGAAGTGTTTCGGGTTGAGGCAGTCCCAGACGACGAGGAGCAGACCCAGCTGATGTGCCTCAACACACTGGACCTTTTGCTGAGCGCTCATGCCGCTTTCAAGAAGCTCGAGGGCACGGCGGATCAGCTGTGTGCAGAAATGGTTGTGATGTGCATCACAATGAGGTACATCCTCAAGATCGTAACGACTGTCTATCCTTCGCTGGCGTATAACCCGGATTTCCTGACCGCTGTCTTGGATCGCGTGCGCGAGGTGCGCGAGGACCTGCGCTGCAACATCAAGCTGCTCCCCACAGTCGTCTTGAGCTCCATGTTGGAGGTCATCCACGACGCCCACGTGTTGTTTAGCCGGCACGCAATGTTCGAGACGCATGTGATGGCAATTGTGGCCGCGTTTCAGTGATCCCTTACATCGTGTGTAGAAGAATCACATTGATATGAACATCCAAGACACCCACGTGTGGGCGGAAACTTTTTTAGGCATCTTGCCCAAAGCAAGCACGGCCTTCGTGGCCAAGTTGGCGTCTCTCAACACCGAGTGGCGGGCGGCCGTCTCCAAGGAGATGCAAACCAGACTCTACTCTAAACTCCACCGCTACCTCGGATTTGTTGACCAAGATGGCACCGTCCATCTCAGCGCCCCCTTGGGCGCGGACACCGACTCGTTCACCATCACAGACACACATCTCAACCTTCGACACCTGCTACGCGCCACAATAGCAATGTCGCAGTGGACAGCAGACGACGACCCCCTGTCCCCCCTGTCCCCCCTGTCCCCCCCGTTTCCATCCGTGCACGACATTTTCAAACCAGAAATGGATGATATCATTTTGACTAGAAATACGGCGCTTTTCCTACTTGCCAATGTGTGGGCTTGCCTAAAGCTCCCCAAGTGTTGGGGGACTTCGTGCGACACAGAAGACATGCCTTACAATGTGGTTGACGTCGCCCTCTTGACAGAATGGGAAGAAAAGCCAAAGCAAAAAGCCGTACACATATTTTGGATGTTTCTGTTCCTCCATTTTGTGATTTTTCGCTGGACTCCAGAGGTAGCCGTGGAATTGGACACAGTCAAACTGCTCATGGTCATCATCGAGGTGTCTTCATACCTGCGCTACCAGCTGCGCGATGACACCACGCCTCTGCCGCCCGGCTTGCGCAAGCAGATCACCGACTTTCTTCTAGCCGACCCCGTAGAACTTGAGGACCAGGGGATGTGCGCGGAAGGCACGCTTGGACAATCCGACGATGCGGACTGAGTCTAGTGTCCGCGCACGCGACAACGCAACATATGCTTGGCCGTATTCAAATATGTTATCGCCCAGGTCTATTTCCACACAATCAAGCGTCATTCCTTGGGACTTGTGGATAGACAGCGCGTAGGCTAACTTCAACGGCATGAACCTGGCGCTCACGCTCTTTTTGTCATCTAGCGCCTGGGCCACCTCGTGATACCCAATTATGACGCTCTTGCCATCCACGAGCTCGAGCGTTACTTGCGCTGCATCAAGTTTCACAATGCGTCCACGGCTGCCATTGATGACGCCTTCGTCCGGGTTCACGTTGCAAGTCACGACCACCTGCGCATTCTTGCACAGCGTGAGCGAGTCTGGGATGCCACAGGTCGCCGCCCAGCGCTTGGACTCTTCTTTGTTCTCTTTGAACTGCGTCACGTATTTGACCGCTTTTTCAATTTTGAGCAGCTTTTCAAAGGCGGCTGCGTTGATGCGTTCCACGTCCGCATTGAGGCTGTACAACCGGGTGGGCTCTACGTGCTTTGACAAGGGCGCACCCACGCGGGTTTTGAGGGTCGCAAAGTCCTCGCGGGAACACTTGCCCATGCGTAGCCGCTGCAACATTTCCGCAAAAGCAGTGTCGCCGTGCTGGCGAAAGATGGTCGTGAGCACGATCACTTTGAAATTGCAGAGGTCCCACTCCTTTGACTTGAAGGCGTATCCGCCCTTGACCGGTTTGAGCTGCGCGAAATCCCCGGAGAGCAGCAGTTGCACGCCCCCAAAGGGTGTGTCTTTTTTACGCAGCGCTTTGAGGAACGCCGAAATGTAATCAAAGAGTTCGTCGCTCATCATGGACACTTCGTCAATGATCAAGAAAACCAATGATTTCAAGAGCTCGGCTTTGGCGGGGTACTTGACCTGCAGCCATTCCGCCAAGTACTTGGGGTCCTTGGTGGCGAGGCCGATGCCCAAGAACGAATGCAGAGTCCGCCCGCCAATCAACACCGATGCCGCTCCGGTGGTCGCAGTTACACCAAAGGCGAGGTTTTTGGCCTTTGCCTCGGCGACCACGGCTTGAAGCGTAACCGACTTGCCCGTGCCCGCCGGACCGGTGAGCAACACATTGCGCTGGTCTCGAAAAGCCTCGAGGACCTCCCTTTGGTCCTTGCTGAGCTCAAACTTGCTTTCTAATTTGGACAGAGCCATGCACCGCAATCAACATTCTAAACTTCAATTTTTCTTAAATACAACGTGCCAAGCCAACAGCACGGTCAGACACGTTGTCGCCACCGCCACCGCACTCCAAGGGATGGTCGTGTCCTGGGTGAATGCGTCCTGCGTGGGTGGTGGCGTCGTCACCAAGGGCAGGTCAGAAGAGGACACAAGCATCTCGAGGCGGTGGGTCACCTGGGAGGGTTTGTCCGTAATGTCCATGACCCACTTGGAGCTGGCCACAAGCCGCATTTGCATGGCAAACTTTTCTTCCCGCAGCTTTTCAAAGCAAGCCTTTTCGAATGGCGGCGCATTTCGCCAGGCCTTGCACACACTTGTCAGCGGGGCTTCCTCCCATTCATCGAGGATCTCAAATGCCTTGGGGCTGTTTTTGAACAACATGAGTTGTGTGTCAGCGTGGTCATGTGTACCCGTACTGTTGATCACAACCGCAGTGTCTGCGTCGAGAAAGCGCCCCATGGCATCCTCTATTTTCGTGGAGTGATCGACAAACATCAAAGATCGGTCGATAAAGAGCACAACATCAAAGTCGCGGAGGTAACGTTTAATATAGAATGGCTTTTCCCACCCCGCTTTGACCCATTTTTTGTTGGCATTCTGTTTTGCGGGACACCTTTCAACCACAAATGCATAGTTATGTTTGGCGGCATACATGCCATTGACAAAAACAGCTTGCTTGATGTACAAAGGATCGTCAGAGCTGGACAATGTTAAAATTGCCACGCGCTGCTTGCAAGACGCCATTACTCTACTTCTACTTGTTTGCCACATTTTTTGTTGAAAACACGGTGGCATTCCATAAAATTTGACTCGGCTTTCCCCCAAGAACGCACCTGTAGACACGCACACACGCACACACGCACACAAAGACATGGCCGAGGAGATGCCCATCCCGACCCCTGTGATGCTCCAGGTGTTTGACACCTGCATCATCCGCATCCGCCTGGGTTCGCTGCGGGCGCAGCTGCAGCGCGGAGACTTTGACAAGATGTCGCGCCTCCTGGAGGATTGCATGATCCACATCGAGGGGTGCAAGTACACCGACGTGACGCCCGAGTACATGGAGCGCATCTACCAGCACTTTCTAACCATGCAGTGCCTGATCTTGTGTGGCGTGCACTGCACCGTGCACGAGCTCCTCGCAGACGTGTGGGAGCTGCTCAACAAAAATGAGTGGGCACAGTGGCCGGACAAGTGGGGCCGGGTTTTTGCGGCGCGCCTGGACCACAAGGAGGATGATGACATCGGCTCGCTGGCGGCGATCCCGCATGACGTGCTGGGCACCATCCGATCGCTGTTGGTGGCAGCTGCTTAGACCAATCTAAAGCTGCTCAGGTGGTTGGACGCATCGCGAGAGATGTGCGCGAGATCATCCACGGAATCCTTGAGCTCTTCTAGGTGCGTAAAGAGTACGACCCCCCTGTAGATTCCCAACAACGCCCTCAAAAAAGTGGGCACCCTAGCGAGGTGCTCAGAGTCACACGCCACAAACCCCTCATCAATAAAAAGGTGAGAAGCCGGCGGTGTTCCGCCCAATTGCGCCAGCGCGATCCTCAGGGCTAGGCTGAAGATGAAGCGCTGGAACCCGCTGGCTTTTCCTATTGGGGGCTGGTGCGGACCGTGCTTGAAAAACCATTCGACACTGAGCTTGTTGCCCGCTGCTTCCGAGGTCACAGCCACGAGAGACAGTTGTTGCGAAGTCGCGCGGGCTATCAAGTCGTTGGCTTTATGGAGCAGGGTGGGCACGACGCGCGTCTCGTACAACCATCTTCGGTACCCCGCAAACGCCTGTGCAACACCGTCGATGGCTTCTTTTCTAGCTTTGTAAAAGTCGATGCTTTCCGCGAGGTTTTTGAGCTCTGCTTGCACACACGACACGTTCAACAAAGTGCCACAGGCGCGCTCGTGGTCATGCTTAAGGGCTAGGAGCTCGCTGCGCACTGCTCTGGCCTCGGTGTGATCCTCGCACGCGAGTCGCCGGTCAATATACTCAATGCGCTTGCGGCAAGCTTGGTGCGCGCGAGTGCAGAGCTCACGTTCGCGCATTGCCAAGGCTTCTTCCGTAGGAGCGGCACATTGCGCGTCGTACGCTGCCCATAACCTGCCCTGCTCCAGCAGAGTTTGACGCGTCCTCCTCAACTGCGGGAGCCTTTCCAAGGCCTCTAGCAGCTCATCGCGCAAGTCTGCACCCACCCCCTCATTACGTTTCCTCGCCACACACGCCCAACACTCTTGATTGAATGGCACGTCGTCTAGGTGCTTGATCCTTTGCTTGATCTCCTCTTCGGATACGCATGCCCATCGGTTGGCTTCTAGACACTGGCGCATGTCCTCCAGACTGGCCTTGTCTATGCTGGGCTTTGCCATCGGCGGCGGCGTGCTTGCCAACTCTGCCCTCACACGCCTCAACGAGGCCAACAAAGACTTGTAAGATTCACCCTCGCCCGCCCCGTCCACCACCAAAGGACCTCCGATCTCTTTCAAGAGCTCGAGCACCTCTGCGCGTTCGCGTTCCAGTGCGCCGCGGTCTATTGGAGCAATGTCCGCGTCTGTGTCCGCCGCGTCAGACACATCTGGCAACGCCCGCGCCCTTTCCTCCAGGCAGCGGTAGCGCTCGAGCGTGGCCTCGGCCCATGCCTGGCGATTTTGCAGATTCTGTAGCTTGATCGTTTCATGAGTATGCAGCGTCGTCAGCGCCTCTAGCACCGCGCCGTGGGCCAATGTGGCGGCTTTGAACAACCCCGCCAAGTTGTTGACTGGTTCCAGGTTGATGGCCTCATCCAAAACGTTTACCTGGCTTGCGGCGTCCAGTTTCAGGTAATCCTCTTCTCCACCCTGCGAAACGACGCACGCTCGCACGAAGGATTGGCTGCTTCCAATGTGGCGCGCGACCCATTGATCGACCGCTGTTTTCCCGGTGTGAACGACACGCCCATTACAAGTTAGAGTGGCCTTGGCCGTCATTTTTCTGGGGTCCTTGGCCTGTGGGTGGAACGAGCGAACAAGCTCGAACACACCACCACCACCGCTGGCACTGGCGCTGGCACTGGCGCTGTCGCTGTCGCTGTCGCTGTCGCTGGCACTGGCGCTTTCGCTGTCGCTGGCACTGGCGCTTTCGCTGTCGCTGTCGCTGTCCCCCAATGCAAATGCCACCGTCGTTTTTGCAACCGCAGAAGCGGGCTTTTGCATACACACGATGCTGCTTGGGTGGGAGCGGTTGTGGCGTATGGCCTCTCCAAACAGGGCCAAGCAAAGTGCGTCAACGATGCTGGACTTTCCACACCCGTTTCCGCCGTTGATGACGCATATCTTGTGATCCAAGCGTGTGAAATCTAGGTGATTGTCCCCACTGAAGCACAATATCCAGTTCCATCGGAGCGACAACAATTTCGTCTGTGAGGTGTTCCGGGCGACGGCGTCCCCGGAGTCTAGGTAGGCATCTATCTGCGCCTCGAGCTTTTGATTTCTAGACTCGGCCGTGCCCACTACTGCGGTCGGTAGTTGCGGGTTGATTGGGATCTTCAAGGTATGGGGACGTGCCAACCACTCTTTCCATTCCGTGTGGGACACGCGCTCTGACAGAAACTCTCCCCACACAGCATGGTCGTTCGGATTGACCTCCACACCACCTGATCCCCCGACCCCCACACTACCACCCCCCGTACCC
>JACCDP010208676.1_pt1 | contig 19692 bp, 14 predicted proteins | sample 7445841 | NCBI WGS metagenome assembly JACCDP01 (sample SAMN15323441, study PRJNA562643) | freshwater metagenome | isolation source: river surface water | place: USA:Blue River Watershed | collected 2017-08-17
AAGTGAGCGAAGTCAAACTGAAGAAGGGCGAGCCCGTGGATCGCGCGCTGCGCCGCCTGAAGAAGAAGGTGGACCGCGAGAACACTCTCCGTGACGTGCGCATGAAGCGCCATTACGAGAAGCCCAGTGAAACCAAGCGTCGCAAGATGAAGGTTTCCAAGTTCTCCGCGATGCTGGCCGCCCGTTATGCCGACCAGTGATGGTCGGTGCGGGTGACCGGTGCTCCCGGCGTCTCCATCTCCACCGCTGCAAGGCGGTTTGCTTTCAACAGGGCCGGATGCTTTCCTTCGGGAATGCATTCGGCCTTTTTGTTTCCGGACAGGAGTCTGGAGACCTGATTTCCGAGCCGAAGGACCTTACATCATGTATTCCCTATCCACCTGCTGGAACTCGAGCCGCCACCAAGACGGAGGCGACATGCTGCGCGAGATCCGGGACCTGGGCTTCGAATATGCCGAGTTGAGTCACGGCATCCGTGTCAGTCTGGTGCCCGGCATCATCGACGCCGTGGAAGCGGGCGTGATCAAGATCAGCACCCTGCACAACTTCTGTCCGCTGCCGATGGGCGTGAACCACGCCGCGCCGAATCTCTTCAAGTTTTCGGCCTCCGAGAAGCGGGAGCGCGATTTGGCCTGGAAGCACTCCATCAAGACCATCGAGACGGCGGAGCGTCTGGGGGCCAAGCTCATCGTGCTGCACTCCGGTGCGGTCGATCTGTCGGGCTTCTTTGGAGATCCCCATTATCAGGACAAGCTCGAGGCCCTCGCCGCGGCCGGAAAACAGGATTCACCCAAGTACTCCAAACTGCTCTCCGAGTTGGAGCAGCGTCGCGAAGCCCGCAAGGAGAAGCCCATGGAGTTGGCCATCGACATGATCCGTCGATTGGCTGAAGTGGCCGGCGAGAAAAAGCTGATGCTGGGCATTGAAAACCGGGAATCCGTCGAAGAAATCCCCTTCGACCACGACATGCTCTTCTTCCTCGACCAGTTGCCGGACAACGTCCGCTACTGGCATGACTGTGGCCACGCCCAGATCAAGCATCAGATGGGTTTCATCGACCATCGCATGCACTTGGAGAGTTTGTCCGAGCGCTTGGGTGGGCTTCACATCCATGACGTGGTGCTCACGCCCGATGGAGCCCACGATCACGCGCCACCCGGAGCTGGCGTGATCGATTATGTGGCCCTGAAGCCTTTCGTGGGCCCGGAGCACATCAAGGTGATTGAATTGAACCCCGGTGTGGCTCCCGAAGATGTGACCAAGGGGCATGCCCACATCCGGTCTGTTTGGGGACCGGAGTAGTTCCAATGGCTTCCCGGCCCGACAACTCCTCCCGAAGAACACTCGGGCAACTGGTCCGCTTGGCGGTCTGTGGACTGCTGTTGGCGGTGATCTTCCATGCGATCTTTTGCAACGAAGCACAAATCGATCTTCTGGCCCAGGGCAAGCCCGAGGCTTGGAATGCGATGGGGCGTTGGGAACAGCGTCAGTATGCATGGACGCATAGCCCGTCCAAGCTCCTGGAGATGGCTCGCAGGCTGGATTCCGGGAGTCTGGGACTGGCCTTTGGTCTCTGCGGAGCCTTGATTTTCCTGGGAGGACTGCGTTGGCGGGAAGCCTTGCGGGTCCAAGGTCTCGAATTGCCTTTGGGCGAAGTGACCCGCCTTTCGTTCGTCGCCCATTTCTTCAATGCCTTCCTGTTGGGATCCACCGGAGGGGATGTCTGGAAGGCCTACGCCGCCACGCGAAGCACCCGGCATAAAAAGGCCGAGGCGGCGCTCACGGTGTTTGTGGACCGCTTGATCGGCATCCTGGCGCTGCTGGTCTTTGCAATGATCTTTGCTGTCCCCAACTGGCCGCTCTTCCTGCGATTTCGTCGCTACGACGGGGTTGGCTTGGCGATCTTTGGCATGATGGTCGTGGCACTGTTGGCGGCCGGTGCCGGATTCTTCACGGACATCCTCGCGGAAAACGGGAGGTGGAGCCGGTGGATGGGGCGTTTCCCGCAAATGAAGGGCCCCTTGCGAGCCTTGGCTTCGTGCCGGCTTTTCGGACGCAATCCGGGATTCCTTTGGCGGAGCGCCTTGCTGTCGATCGCCATCAATTTGGCCATCGTGGGAACCTTTGCGGCGTTGGCTTCCGGGTTGGGATTGCAGATTCCCCGATGGAACTTGTGGTTCGTGGTGCCGGCGGTGGTGTGTCTGGCCGCGTTGCCGATCACCCCGAGCGGATTGGGTGTTCGAGAAAATCTCTTTGTCGTGCTGCTCGCCGTGGATTTTCCGGGCTTTGGGGTCAAGCCGGCCGAGGCCTTGTCGCTGTCTTTGCTGGGTTACACGTTGAACCTGGCTTGGAGCGCCATCGGTGGGTTGGTGTACCTCACGGTTCGCAAGTGCATCCCGCCCGAGTCGTAGCTTGCCGGATTGCCGCATGCGTCCAGACTGTCGTCATGCGTTTCACAGTGGCGACGGCGGTTTCGGCCTTGGCTTGGATGACAGCCGGTTGCGGCAAGGATGAGGTCCGGGTGTATCAGGCGCCTCAAGAGGCCCCGGCGGTGGCCACCGCCGATGCTCGGGGTGGCAAGCCTCAGGATGCTTCTGTTTCCCCCGCTTCTGGATCCGCAAATTCTCGATCTGCAATGGCCGAAGCCGGCGCCTCGGAACGTCCGGCTGTGCCGTGGACCGTGCCCGCCGGTTGGGAGGAAAAGCCCGCGTCCGGCATGCGCGTGGCCAGTTATGGCGTGAAGCGTCCGGATGGGCGATCGGCGGATATCTCGGTGGTGGCCATGGGCGGTGGTGCCGGGGGAGAATTGGAAAACGTCAACCGCTGGCGTGACCAGATCGGGTTGGAGCCGGCGACCGAGGCGGACTTGGCCAGCCTGCGTTCCATCATCCCGGCCGGCAATCGCCAGGTGGTGGTGTACGAGTTGGACGGCAAGAAGGCGGTGCTCGACGGCAAGTATGCCGCACGCACGCTGGCGGCCATCTTGCCCGCCGGTGAGATGACCGTGTTCTTCAAGATCACCGGTGAGAATGCGCTGGTGGCCGAGCAGAAGCCCCAGTTCCTGGCGTGGTTGAAGTCGGTGGATACGGGTGGCGGCAGCGCCGGCAGCGCCGAACCGGCTCCCGAGGCGCCTTCGGCAGCCCCGGCGGCCTCGGCGTCAGGTACAGTCTCGGCAGCCCCGGCGGGTTCAGCCGGTTCGTCGGGCTCAGCCGCTGGCGGTGGGACCGATGGCCTCCCGAATTGGCAGGTGCCCTCCGGCTGGAAAGCCGCGGGTCCGAAGCCCATGCGTTTGGCGTCCTTTGACATCCCAGATGCTGCCGGCAATGGCGATGTGTCCATCAGCAAGCTCAACGGCGATGGCGGGGGGCTTCTGGCCAATGTGAACCGCTGGCGCGGCCAAGTGGGCTTGGCGCCGTTGGAAGCCTCGGCCTTGGCGGCCAATTCGACGGCCTTGACCACCGCCGGTGGTGACCGTGGCACTTGGGTCGAATTGAAGGGCGCCGACAAAACCATCCTCGGAGCGATCGTCGCCCGGGACGGGGTTTCGTGGTTTTTCAAGATGACCGCGCCCTCCTCGGTCGCTCTCCAAAACCGCGAAGCCTTCGAGAAGTTCGTGCGTTCGATTCGTTTCTGATTCGGGGGCAAAACTCTCGTCGTTCCGGGAAACGAAATATTCCGGCGCACTTTCCAAGAATTGATTCAATCAAACCCGACCGGCCACCGTCCGATCCTCTGTCCATGCTTTCCAAGGTATTCCAGTTCCTGTCGTCCCTGCGCCTGACCGTGGTGCTGTTGGGATTGGGTGTCGCCGTGGTGTTCTTCGGGACCTTGGGTCAGACCAGCGATGGTCTTTATGTGGCTCAGGAGCGGTATTTCCGCAGTTGGTTCGCCTATTGGACGCCGCATGGATCGGCCTTCCCGGTGGTGCCGCTGCCCGGCGGATACCTGTTGGGAACGATGCTGGTCATCAACCTGATCGTGGCGCATTTCACCCGTTTCAAGTGGACTTGGTCCAAGAGCGGCATCTTCATGACCCACATTGGCATCATCTTGCTGCTGCTCGGGCAATTGGCCACCGACATGTTGGCCCGTGAGAGCATCATGAGTTTCCGTGAAGGGGATACGCGGAACTATTCCGAGTCGTCGATGGACTTCGAGTTGGCCGTACTGCGCAGCGCCGGCAGCAATGCCCTCGACCAAGTGGTGGCCATTCCGGCCTCGCGTTTGAAACCAGGGGCCGAACTGCGACATGAATTGCTGCCCTTTGCCATCCGGGTGAAGGAGGCCTATGAAAATGCGCGGATCCGCCTGCGCGCCCCGGTGATGGACTCCAATCGGCCGCCGGCGGCGACCCAAGGCGTGGGCGCCCGGATCGTCATCGATGTCCAACCAGCCACGCGCACCATGGACGCCCGCAATGTGCCGGCTGCGGTGATCGAGCTTTCAGGGCCATCGAGCCTGGGCACTTGGGCGATCTCCGGTGAACTCAAGCCCCAGACCGTCACTGTGGAGGGAACGGAGTGGCGCCTCGAGTACCGCCCGGTGCGCGATTACAAACCCTTCGCGCTGACCTTGCTCAAGACCACCCACGAGACCTACCCAGGCACGGACATCCCGAAGAACTTCCAGAGTCGCGTGCGATTGCGGAACACCGAGTCCCACGAAGACCGCGAAGTGGACATCTACATGAATTCACCGTTGCGGTACGGCGGCTACACCTTCTTCCAATATCAAATGGGCAAGGAACAATTGGCCGATGGCGGCCGCGGCACCAGTGCGTTGCAGGTGGTTCGCAATCCGTCGTGGATCACCCCTTACCTCGGCTGCATCCTGGTCGGCTTGGGCCTGCTGGTTCAGTTCCTTCTGCACCTCACAAAGTTCATTGCCCGTCGCAAGCCCCGGGCCGCCTGAAACTCTCCCTGCTGGAAATGGCCTTTTCCCAACGCGCACCGATTGAACCATGAAACAACGCCTTCCCCTGATCATCACGGCGATCTTCGCATTCTGGATTCTGGGTGCATTGATGCCGCGGCGCGACCGCGAGTACGCCTTCAGCGCCTTGGGCCGGCTTCCGGTGGTCTTCAATGGCCGCCTGCAGCCCTTCGATTCGCTGGCTCGCAATTCGCTGACCCGCATTCGCGAGAAAGAGACGGCCAATCTGGAGCCGGCCAAGGCGTGGTATGAGCGGCCCAAGATCATTTCCGCGACCGAATGGTTGATGACGCTCATGACCCGGCCTGAGGCGGCTGACGGCTGGAAGGTCTTCCGCGTGGATCATCCGGAGCTCAAGGCGCTGCTCAAGTTGCCCGAACCCAACCCAGCAAGCGGCGAAGACGGCAAGCACTACGCTTGGAACCAGTTTGGTGAGACGGGCCTCAAGCAAATCGAGGAGAGCGCCCGGAACATCCAGGAGAACAAGAAGGATTCGTCGCTCCGCAACGCCTTCGACAACGCCACCTTGGGTCTCTACGAGTCGATGACCCTCTACCTGCGCCTCAAGAACACCGTGCATCCGCAAGACACGGTTCGCTTTGCTGCTGAGATTGCCGACTACCAGAAAAGCATCCCGGCAGGCGTGAAGGCCTTCCAACAGCGGATGACAGGATCCGAGGCGTTCGACACCAATGCGCTCACCGAGGTGTTTGGACATGCCGAGCGGTATTTCGTGACGCTGCGCGGCGAGCCGCCGTTGCTGATCCCTCCGGCGAACGGGGGCGATTCCTTTGCCTGGCAGCGCATGGGCGAGGCCTTGCTGGAGCCCAGCTTCGGGGCGCCCTTGCTCAAGCACCTGATGCGCGTGCCCAAGGCTGAGCTTTCGCCTGAAGCCGCGGCCGAGGGCATCCGAACGGCGGGCACCCGGCCGTTGTCGCCGGCGGTGGGACATTGGGCGGCGATGGCCGATGCCTTCCGCGAGGGACAAGTCGCGACCTTCAATGCCGCGGTGGCCAGCTATCAGACCTACTTGGAATCGCTTCGCCTGGGAGCGGCCCTGACCAAGTCCGCGCGTGAGCAGCTTTACAATGGCTTCGCACCGTTTTCGAAGGCGGCCTCATTGTACATCGTGGCCTTCCTCTTCGGCTGCGGGTTCTGGTTCAACTTTGCTGAGTGGAGCCGCCAGACCTCGTTGCGGCTGGTGCAGTTGGCCTTCGTGGTTCACACACTGGGGCTCATTGCCCGGATGTGGCTCGAGGGACGTCCGCCGGTCACCAATCTCTACAGCTCGGCCATCTTCATCGGCTGGGGTGCGGTCGGGCTCGGGTTGATCCTCGAATCCTTCTGGAAAAACGCCATCGGTCTGGCAGTGGCCACCGTGATTGGTTTCTCCACTCAGATCGTGGCCCACAACCTGGCCCTCGGCGGTGACACCATGGTGATGCTTCAAGCGGTGCTCGATACGAACTTCTGGCTCGCCACCCATGTCGTCATCGTGACGCTGGGCTATTCTTCCACCTACGTAGCCGGGTTCCTGGCCATCTTGTACGTGGTGCTCGGATTCTTCACGAAGGTGATGACCGCCGACATGGGTAAGAGCCTGTCGCGCATGGTGTATGGCATCTTGTGCTTTGCCACGCTGTTCAGCTTCGTGGGCACCGTGCTGGGCGGCATTTGGGCCGACCAGTCTTGGGGGCGCTTCTGGGGTTGGGATCCCAAGGAAAACGGAGCCCTCATCATCGTGCTGTGGAATGCGCTCATCTTGCACGCCCGCTGGGGTGGGATGGTTCGCGAGCGCGGAATCATGAACCTGGCGATCTTCGGGAACATCGTCACCAGTTGGTCTTGGTTCGGTACCAACCTGCTGGGCGTGGGCCTCCACAGCTACGGCTTCATGAGCGGGGCCTTCACCGCGCTGATGATGTTCGTGGCCAGCCAATGCGCGCTCATTGCGCTGGGGCTCATTCCGCAGGCGAAGTGGCGGAGTTTTTCGGCGACCGCGGGCGGCACAGTCCGGACGAGCTCGGCCACGGTTTGAGCGGCGATCGCTTCCCGAACGGAATCGCAATCGACATGGACATCACCGAGAACATGAAACGTCTGGGCATCGTGGTGCCGCCGGCTCCGGGAGCCGTCGCCGCCTACGAGCCGTGGGTGCGTACCGGCAATCTCGTGTTCACGTCGGGGCAGTTGCCCTGGCGCGACGGCGTGATGGCTTACGCAGGCCGGCTCGGTGCCGAACTCACGGTGGAGCAGGGGTATCAAGCGGCCCGACTGTGCGCGCTCAACGCCTTGGCCCAGCTCCAGGCGGCCGCCGGTGGCGATGTGAATCGGATCCGTCGTCTGGTGCGCGTGGAAGGGTATGTCCACTGCGCCGCGGGATTCCGTGGGCATCCGCAAGTGCTCAATGGGGCCTCCGACCTCTTCAACGCGGTCCTCGGTGCCCGCGGGGCCCATGCCCGCTTGGCCATCGGGGTGTCGGACATGCCGCTGGATGCCGCCGTCCAGATCACGGTCACGGCCGAGGTCGACGAGCCTTCCCGGCAGGATGGTCTTCAGTAGCGAACGGTCCGCAAGGGGCCGATCCTATTCTCATCATCGGGCCAGCGATGGATTGCTGGGCCTTGCCGCTCAGGGTTGCAGGCGGGCCTGCTTCAATTCCACCAAGCCATCCTCCAACCCGGTGCAACGCACGTCGAAGGTCACGGTCTGGCCGGCTTCGAGGAGTTGCCACTTCGAGCGGTTGTTCTCGGCGATCAACGTCCGCCCGTCGCGACGGGTGTGGAAGGCTGGGATTTTGTCGTCGATGCGCCATTCGCACACCGGCCGGACGGCGGGGTCTGGCGTCTCCAGGAAGACCCTGACATTGCGGCTGACGATGCCCCGTTCCATGCGTTCCACCACGCCCGTGATGCGGAAGGATCGTTTTTGATAGCGCGTATGGGCCGCTGGGATATCGGAGCGGTAGTGGTTCACCAGTTCCCAGACGCTGACCTCTTGACCGGTCGTCACCGGGGGGAGTTGTGCCGCCGGGGCCGGGGGCACCAAGCCAGACCACCGCGCGGTTTGAAGCGCTTCAAACACGGGCTTGGCTGCGGCCAGGAGCATTGGAACCGTCAGCGCTTGGGCCCGGGTGGTGGCGGAGTTGGAGGGCGCAGTGGCCGCGCCGGAGGGGAGTGAGGCAGTGCCTCGCAGGCGGGAGTTTTCGAGCGTCAGTCGCTTCAAGGCCGACTCGGTGTCGAAACCCAAACGGCGTCGCAAAAGCTCGGGAACCTCGAAGAAAAACAGGTTTGTTCGGCCCCCGGAGTGCTGGAGTTCCAAGCGGTCTTCATCCAGACGCCGAACGGTCGCCTCGCGGAAGGTCCGGCCATCGAGGGTGACAACCTCTTCGGCCACCGCCGCGTGCATCAGGCAAATCCAGAGGATTCGCAGAGCCCAGGTGCTTTGCATGGGTTCAAGGCAACCGGAGCCCGTGTCCGCCGTCAATTGGCTGTGAACGATTTACCCTGAAGCGCGCGATGCCGGACCTGCTGTGCCTTGGCTGGAACGAATCATCGGGATCAGTCCTGCCCATCCATCAATGGTGGCAGAGGTTGCAAAATCATTGGACCTCACTGTCGGGAAGACTGGGTAATTTTCTGATCATCTCCGTTGAATTGATCGTACGGCAACTATGTGAAACACACTTGTTTGCGGAGTATTGGGTGACTCTGTTAAACAAAGGAGTGAGTTATTTTTCAGCTGAACTGACTGCGTTGATTGAGGATCAGTTTGAAGGAAGCCAACTGAAGTTTGGTCGCGCCGTCGGTATTGACCAAAGCATGGTCAGTCGGCAATGCGCCGGTTTGTCCCTGCCGGATCGGGCGACCATCCAGCGTTTGAGTCACGCGCTTACCGAGTTCCAATTGATTCCGTTGGTGGTGGCCTATCTCCAGGACCATTGTCCGATGTCGATTCGGAGCAAGTTGTTGATTCATCCAGCAGCCCCGATCGATGCCTTGGCGTCGGTTGAAAACCTCCGCATTGACATCGGTTCGCTTTCACTTCGGCAACGGGAAATCATCCGGGAGTTGCTGGCAATGATCACCACTGATCCAGGGGCCACCGCATTCTTGGAGGCGGTGCTCAAGTTTTCTGACAGGCGTGCCGATCCATAGTTGTTTGACCTTGTGAGGTGCGGATGGCCGCGCGCGGATTGGGTTGAGGGTCACAAACACGCACACGCATGCTCATTGGTCGTTGGCCTTGGTCGTTGGCCTTGGTCGTTGGCCTTGGTCGTTGGCTGTTGACAGATTGAGACGAATTCGGCAGCCAAAATACCTGAAACCCGAGAAAATGCGGCGTTTCTCGATTTTCATATTCGAATGCGCAGCCAGCAATTATGAGAATGAACTCGTACCAAAAATGGATTGGGCCTAGCTTGAGCTGTTCGAAAATTGGTGGTTCTCACGGGTTTTTGTTTTGATGAGCAGCTTTTGGAATTTCAGTCGCTCGGGCGGGGGATCGATATCCTGGGTGGACTATCTCCGTGATCCATCGCGTCCCAGGGTGGCCGCCGACGGGGCTTCAGCGGTGGTGCATGCCATGGCGAGATGTCTGCCGGATGCCACGCTTCGACTGATTGGCTCTCGTGAATCGTTGGAGGTGGTGGTGGGTTCCTTGATGCACCCAACCAATGGCTTGCTCGATCCCAGCGGGATGCGCCTTTCACCGGCCTTCACCTGGAGTCGCGGTGACGTGCTGGCGTCGATGGGAGGCATGCAAGTGCCGATCGATGAGTTGATGTCCGAGGCTCGTTCTCAGGCGCAGGCCGATGCAGTGCGGCAATTCCAAATCGCGCGTGAGGCCTTCGGCGAGTGCCGTTTCCGCGAGAGCCTGGAGGCTTTGAAGCAGGCCTTGAACACCGGGCCCAGCCTCATGGCGGCGGGAAGGCTTGCTTGGCGGATCCACCTGCTCCGCGCCTTGGTGTTGCTGGGCTCAGATCGCAACACGGACCCCGAATTGATCAACCCGGCCGAGGCGGAGCAGTCCTTCCTTTTGGCGGCCCGTTATGCGCGCAGCGAATACCGGTTGGACGCTGCTCGCGCCCTCTTGGGGGCCGGTTGGGCAGCCTATGTGAAGGAGGGCCCGGCGAATGCTCTCTACGACCGGCGGATGAGTTCGGCGTTGACCTACACCGACGAAGCCCTCGACCTCGATGACCAACTCGTCGAGGCACAATTCCAGACGGCCAAATTCCGCATGGCCAAAGACGAGCCGGATCAGGCCCTCTATGGACTCCGCTGGTTGCCGATTTCGGCTCGCGTGCTGTTGCTCAAAGCCGCTGCCGATGGGGATTTCCAGAACCATTCCGGAAAGCTGGACGCTTTTCTGAACGCCCTGCGTGGAGAGCAACAAGCGAAGATCGATTCGGAAGTGTCTCCCATCGCCACCCGTGTGCGCCAATGGATGGCCTGCAGTCGTGAGTTGGCCGAAACCCCGGCAGCACAGCGTCTGGTGGATTTGGCCGAAGGATCCAGCGGTCGCGGGTTGCTGGAGGTGAATCAGTACTATGGATTGGGATATCGGGAAGACCATGACATGTTGCGTGAGTCCTTCTTTGAAGTGAGTCGCACCGTTTCGAAGGAAGGCAGCGCGGAAGTCGCAGAGCCGCCGGGCGAAGCGGGTGCGAAGTCCAAGACGGATCGACCTCAGACCATCCAGCACGTGGATCAGGAAACGGAATACCAATTCCTGAATGGCTTGGGCGAGGTTCTCACCACTTACCGGGGAGCTCCCGGAACCCGAAAGGAATTCCAACTGCCTCCCGGCAATGGCCCTCAGAGTCTGGCCGTGCGATGGATCCCGCCTGGGCGCTTTGTCATGGGTAGCCCGTTCAACGAACCGGGTCGCGAACTCGATGAGGTCCCTCACAGTGTGACCTTGTCGACCGGCTTCTTCTTTTCAGAGACATTGTGTACGCAAGGTCAGTGGTCGCTGCTCATGCCCCACAACCCCAGCAAGTTCCGGGACGCGGATCGGCCGGTGGAGCAGGTCAATTGGGATGAGGCACGTGAGTTCGCACGCAAGTTGACGGAATTTCACCACAGGTCGGGTCTCATATCGGCAGGATGGCGTTGGGATTTGCCCACCGAGGCCCAGTGGGAGTACGCCTGCCGCGTCCGAAAACCCGGACAGTTCCACGGACCGGTGAATTCGGTGGCGTGGTACGAGCAGAATTCAGAGAAACAGACCCACCGGGTCGCGGCCCTTCAGCCCAATGCCTGGGGACTGCACGACATGCATGGCAACGTGGGGAAGTGGTGCCTGGACTGGTACGGTCAGTACCCGTTCGAGTCGGTCAAGAATCCGGCGGGTCCGGCCTTTGGCACCTTCCGGGTCTATCGCGGCGGTGCGTGGAGCGATGCGGCCCGTTGCTGCCGGTCCGCCTATCGCGCGCGCAGCGTTCCGGATTTCCGCAGCAGCAACATCGGTTTCAGCCTCGTCTTGTCGGGTCCCATCAGCGAGGCGTAGGCGGAGTCCACTCGTTGAGTTTGCGTTGGTCGCCGCCGGCTGTGGAGGATTCGGTGGTTGGGGAAGGGTTCATCAGACCTGAAGCATCGATCCTCTCGAATCGTTCCAGCACTTCGCCGATGAAATACAGCGAACCGGTCACAGCGACGAACGGTTCGCGGGCAACGGCTCGCAGGGCTTCCTCAACGCTGGCACAGATGCGAACGGCTCGACCGCAACGGGCCTCCACCAGCGCCTCACGGAGCTCCTCGGGCGAGACCGTGCGCGGGCTTGAGACCGGTGCAACCACCAGGCGGGAAGCGGCCGGTGCCAGGTGGGAGGCCATCTCGCGCCAAGACTTGTCGCGCAGCATGCCCACCACCATCACGGGGTGACGGTCCGGGAAGTTTTCGGTCAGCGCCCGTCGGAAGGTGGCCACGCCGTCGGCATTGTGCGCCCCATCCAGCAGCCAGGTTTGTTCGCCGCGTCGGATGACTTGCATGCGCCCGGCCCAGACGGTGTGGGCCAGGCCGTGGGCCATGTGTTCGTCGGAAACCGGAAGGAAGGCCCGGAGCAGTCGGACGGTGACCGCAGCCAGGGTGGCGTTCGCGCGCTGATGGTGTCCGAGCAGGGAAACGGGCCAAGTCATCCGACCGACGGCAGCGGCATCGACCACCACGCAATGGGAGTCGAGTTCCCGGGCCCGGTATTGGATCACCGCCAACGCGTCCGCCCGATCCACCGAGGTCAGGATGGGGATCCCCGGTTTGATGATTCCGGCCTTCTCGGCGGCGATCTCACCCACGGTGCCGCCCAGCACTTGCATGTGGTCCAAACCGATGGAGGTGATGACCGAGGCCAGTGGGGTGACGATGTTGGTGGCATCGAGCCGCCCACCCAATCCGGTTTCCCAGAGGACCACGTCGACACCCGCCTCGGCAAAGGCCATGAGGGCGACGACCGTGGTGAATTCGAAAAAGGTGGGAGTCAGGTCGGTAGGCATCCGTTGCCGCAGTTCCGAGACCAGACGGGCGAGGGTTTCTTCGGGCAATGGTTGGCGGCCCACCTGGATGCGCTCGCCGAAGCGCACGAGGTGGGGCGAGGTGTAGAGGCCGGTACGAAACCCGGCCGCCCGGTACATGCTTTCGAGGAAGGCGCAGGTCGAGCCCTTCCCATTGGTGCCGGCCACATGGATGAAGCGCAGGCGTTCTTGCGGATGGCCCACCGACGCGGCCAACCGTCGGGTCGATTCCAGTCCGGGTTGGAACCCAAACTGGCTCAACTGATGCAGGTAGGCGAGTGCCTCGGCCGGGTTCACGGGAGGCAACGTTTACAAGTCGACCCACGATCCGGTGGCAGCCGAATGCAACGCCGCGTCCATGACGGCCTGGGTTTGGGCGCCGTCATGGAAGGTGACCGCGCACGGGCGCTGTTCCCGGATGGCGTGGATGAATTCCACGGCCTGATCATAGCGGAAGGACACCAGCGGATCGCCTACACCGGGATCGCGCGGTGAACCGGGCCACACCCAGAATTCGCGGGGCACCGACAAGGGGGCCATGCCGGGTCCGCCGAGTTTGCCGAACTGCAGCTCGTTCCATTTGCCGGTGGTGAACTCGAAGCTGGCCTCGCTGCCGTTGATTTCCACGTAGTCGAGGCTGCGCCAGCTCTCGTTGCGACCGCTGGCCAGCTTCGAGCTTTCCAGCACGCCCGTGGCGCCATTGTGGAAGTCGGCCAGGATGCCCACCCAGTCGTCGGTGTCGTTGGGCTTGCCGTCGCGAATCGGGGTGAGGTTCTTGACGTGGGCCACCATGCGTTTCATCGGGCCGATCAGGTGATGGGCGAAATTGATGCGGTGACTGAGCATGTCGCCCAACTCTCCTGTGCCCGCGAGTTTCTTCACCATACGCCAACCCAGGTTGCGGGTGCCCCAGTCTTGAAGACGGCAGGAGCGGTAATGACGAGGTTCGCCGAGATCGCCCTGATCGATGAGGTGGCGCAAGTAGCGCATGGCCGGCACAAAGCGGTAGGTGAAGGCCGTCATGTGGCGCACGCCCGCCGCGTCGGCCGCCCGGGCCATGGTGCGGGCCTCTTCGGCCGCCATGGCGATGGGCTTCTCGCAAAGGATGTGCTTGCCCGCCGCGATGGCCGCCATGGCGATGGGGAAGTGCAGGAGGTTGGGTGTGGCGATGATGATCGCGTGCACATCTTCGCGGGCCAGCAACTGCGTGTAGTCGGTGGTGGTGACCGTGCATCCGGTGGCCGCACCGGCTCGTTGCAGGGTGCCGGGATCGCTGTCGCACAGGGCGGCGACACGGACGTCGGGGCAAAGGGCCAGGCCGGGGAGGTGGTTCTGCAGGGTGATTCCGCCGCAGCCGATGATGCCGATTCCAAGGGTGCTCATGTACGTGGTGGCGGACGTTACCCACGGATTCTCCGGAACCCAACCCTGAGATTCACCGGAGAGGTCCGATCTCTGAACCGTGGGCTTGGCTGCGGGTGCGGGCGGTGACTATGCTCTCCAAACATCCCTGTTCTCTGTTCTTCGAAGGCATGAATCCTTGGCCTGTGCTCAGCCGTGTTTGCGTCCTGAATCCGTGGGGCGCTTGGGTTGTTTGGCTGATCTCCGGTTGGGTGACTGCGGCGCTCCTGGCGGAGGAACCGTCGCGTCGAGTGGGTTTCCTGCGACTCGAGGCCAACCGGACAGGTGTCACCTTCTCCAACACGGTTCCCGCCTCACGACACCTCACCAACCAACTCCTGCTCGACGGGTCCGGGGTCACTATGGCCGACGTGGACGGTGACGGACTCCTGGATGTGCTTTTCGGGGCCGCCGGTGGCCGTTCCTCGCTGTGGCGCAATCGGGGCGATTGGCGCTTTGAGGACATCACCGACAAGGCCTTTCCGCAGCGACTTGAATCCCTGGGTGGTGATGTGACGGGTGTGGCCGCCGCCGACGTGACCGGGGATGGCCGGCCTGATCTGATCCTCAACACCCATGCCGACGGCGTGCGCATCTTGATCAATGACGGGCTGGGATCGTTTCGATTGCGCCCTTTTCCGCAGGTCTCCGCCCGTGGAGGGCACTCACTGGCGTTGGCGGATGTGGATGGCGATGGGTGGATCGACTTGTATGTCTGCAACTACCGCCAGAAGGCCCTGATGGACATGCCCAATGCCCGGGCCACTTTCCGGCGTGAGGGGGATCGGACGGTGGTGGCCACCATCGATGGCCGCCCCACCTCGGCCCCCGACCTGACGAACCGCTTCGAGGTCAACGGCTCCGGAGGCATCGAAGAGCTTGGTGAACCCGATGTGCTCTACCGGAATGACCGCGGCACCGGTTGGGTGGTGGTGCCTTGGACCGAGGGCGCGTTCCTGGATGCCGCAGGCAAACCCCTCCCGCATTCTCCCTTCGAATGGGGATTGGCGGCTCAGTTCTGCGATCTCAATGGCGATGGGAAGCCGGACTTGTACGTCTGCAACGATTTCCAGTCGCCCGATCGGATTTGGCTCAACGAGGGCGGTGGCGGGAAAGTGCGTTTCCGGGCCGCACCGCCGGCGATGGTGCGACATACGAGTTTGTTTTCGATGGGGGTCGATTTCGCCGATCTCAACCAGGATGGACGCTGGGACTTCACCGTGCTCGACATGCTCAGTCCCGACCCGGTGCGCCGGTTGACCTTGCTCGATGGCTCTCCCACGGTGGCCATCGATCCGGCCGATCCTCTGGCTCAAACCCAGCACGATGCCAACACGCTGTTCGTGCAGCGACCGGACGGTTCGTTTGCCGAGATGGCGGCGTTTGCGGGCATCACGGCGACGGATTGGTCGTGGACCCCGGCCTTCATGGATGTGGACTTGGACGGTTTCCCGGACTTGCTGGTGACCACCGGCCAGGAACGCGGCTCGCGGGACCTCGACATAGCCGAGCAGTTGAAGGCCTACCGGCGGACCGGTTTGCGGACTGACGCCCAACTCTTTCGGGAACGTCAGCGCTTCCCGAGGTTGTCGGTGCCCTTGCGGGCTTTTCGCAACGGCGGCGCTTCCGGCATGGATCGCCTGCCGGTGATGGAGGATTCGAGCGCATCCTGGGGCTTCGATTTCGACGGGGTCAGCCACGGTATGGCCTTGGGCGACCTCGACAACGACGGCGACTTGGACGTGGTGGTGAATCACTTCAATGCCCAGGCCGGGATGTATCGCAATGAAGCCCAAAGCGGGAGGGTGTCGGTGTTGCTGCAGGGACAGGCTCCCAATGCGCAAGCCGTCGGTGCGGTGCTGCGCTTTGCCTGGACGGGCAGTTCGAACGCGGTGCCGATGCAACTGGCGCAGATCATCGCAGGGGGGCGGTACTTGTCGGGCGACGCCCCGGGCAAGACCTTTGCGGCGCCCGGTTCGGGCTCAGGCCGCTTGGAGGTACGCTGGCCTTCTGGCCGGGTCACGGTGCATGAAGCGATCCCGTCCGGCGGATCGACCCTGAAGATTCAGGAACCGGCTTCGACGGTGACTGCACCTTCAGCGTCCACACCCATGCCGGTTCCGGAGTCAACGCGGTGGGGTAAGGCAGAGCTCCCAAAGTCCGTGACTCGGTGGCGCTTCGAGGCACGGCCCTGGCGTGCGCTTTCTGGGTCTCCTGTTGAGGCTCCTGTTGGCCCTTCGAGCGCGGAGGCATTCGCCCTGCAGCCGTCGCTTCCGCGGCGGTGGCGGCGATCAGGTCCGGCCTTGGCGGTGGATCGCGGTGTGCCTTCGCAACGGGGGCTTTGGGTTGGAGGGAGCGGTGCCCACGGACTGCAGTACCGGATGCCGGCCGGTGAAGCTCCGGTTCGTGAAGGGGGACCGTCCTCGGCGGAGGTGGCGTTGGTGTCAGGAGTCAGTGGTGTTCTGGCGGTCAACCCTGCGGGCAGGGTCTCAACGGTCGTTGCAGACGGCTCTGCCATTGCCTCAACGGGCCGTGTCGATTGGGTCTCAAAGGCCTCCGGTCAGCGTCAGCTCATAGCTGCCGGGAACTTTGCGGTGGCTGCGGTTTCGGGTGAATGGCAGGGAATGCCCTCCGAGATCTTTCTCGGCGGCGCCGCGGTTCCGGGACAGTTTCCCACGGCAACACCCAGTCAATGGTTTCGCCGCGTGGGCGACGGATACCGTTCGGTTTTGTTGGCCCCGTTGGGCCTGGTGTCGGGTGCGCGGTTTCTCAATGGGCCGTCGGGTCCTGCGGCTGAACTGGTGTGCGTATCCGACTGGGGTTCTCCCCGCATGTTTCGTCGTCGTGGAGACACTTGGGAGGCCATGGATCCGATGGTGTCTGCGCCGGGCGACGTCGAGTCATCCCTGCCGCTGAGTCGCTGGACGGGTCAATGGCAGCGACTCGAAGTCACCGACCTCGACGGCGATGGACAGGAGGATTTGATCTTGGGCAACTGGGGGCTCAACGGGGGGCAGTCGTTGATGGCGGGACCTCCGCGGTCGCCGGCCGGCCCGGTTCGGGAATTGCACCTCTTCCACGGGGCTTGGAACCAAGACGGTATCACCGGGGTTTTGGAGGCTTACACGGCTCCCGATGGGCGCATACTGCCCATGCGAGGCTTGCAAGAGATCGGGCCGTTGTTTCCGGGTATCTCCGCACGCTTCACTACCCATCGGGCTTATGCGATGGCCACCGTGGATGCCATCCTCGAGGGCTTGCCGTCCGCCAAGGTGTCGGCACGCTGGTTGACTTCGCTGGTGCTGCTGCGCCGCGGTGAGGGGTTCGAGGCACGTCCGTTGCCGGATGCCGCCCAATTGGGGCCGATTCGGGCCATCGTACCCGGTGATTTCAATGGCGACGGACGGCGTGACCTCTTCGTGGCCATGGGCTTCGCGGGTCATGGGTTCCGAGGGCCTCGCGATGATGCCGGCGAGGGCTTGTTCCTGTTCGGTCGCGGTGACGGAAGCTTCGAGTCGGTTCCGTCTGGTTCGTTGGGCTTCCGATTGCTGGGAGAGCCCTGCGAAGCGGTGGCCGAAGATTGGAACGGGGACGGGGTGAGTGATCTGGTGGTCAGTGAAGCCGACGGGGGGCTCCAGTGGATCCAGAGTCGCAAGGCCGATTGACGCTCCGCAGGCGAGCCACCCAAGACAGTGGAGGAGGCGCGGGAACCTCAGCCCGGATTCCGCCTCAGAACACCGGGCCAAGCCACTGGCCGCGCCAGGCCGTGATGGCGTGCCCCAGGAGTCGAACCCGATCTCCGTGCAGTTCCACCCCCACGGTGCCACCTCGAGCGCTGGCCTGAAAACCCGTCAGGGTATTGCGTCCGAGTCGATGGGCCCAATGGCAGGCCAGGGAGCAATGGGCCGATCCGGTGACCGGATCCTCGTCAATCCCGACGGCCGGACCGAAGAAACGGCTGACGAAGTCGGCGTCGGCACGGTCGGAGCCGGCCGTCACGATGATGCCACGCACGGGGAACGCGACAAGGGCCTTGAAGTCGGGTTTCAGGGACCGGATCTCGTCGGCCGAGGCCACTTCGACCAGCAGGTCTTCACGGCTCCGCCCCACCCAGACGGCTGGGACTCCCAGGGCCTCCTCAAGCCCGGGAGGGACGGGTGTCGCCTGGGCCGGTTGGGCCGGGAAATCCATGGCGATGCGGGCGTTCCCGGATGGGTCGTCTTCCAGGCAGCAATGGAGTGGACCGCTGCGGGTTTCAAAGCACAGAGGCTGGGAGGTGGGTGCATCTCCCGCTTCCCACAAGGCGTGCGCCGTGGCGAGGGTGGCGTGGCCGCACAAGTCCACTTCGGCCTTGGGTGTGAACCAGCGCAGCCGCCAACGACCTGCGCTCAAGGGCACCGCAAAGGCCGTCTCGGACAAGCTGAGTTCGGCGGCTACCGATTGCATCCAGGCCGAGGTCGCGTCAGGGCCCGGAAGGCAAACGGCCGCGGGGTTGCCACGGAAGGCTTCCCGAGTGAATGCGTCCACGACGCAGAGGGGCAGGGGCATGCGCCGAGGGTGTGTGCCGGAGTTGGAGGCAGGGTGTTGGGGTCTGGGTTTTGGCGTCTAGACGGTGGCGTTCAGGGAACGGGCAGTTCGTCGAAGAGGCGCTGGACGATGTCTTCCGAGGTCTTCTCTTCGGCCTCAGCCTCGTAGGTCAAGGTGATGCGGTGACGCAGCACATCCATGCCGATGCTCTTCACGTCCTGCGGAGTGACATATCCGCGGCCGCGGATGAAGGCGTGGGCCTTGGCTGCCAAGGTCAGTGCAATGGTGGCCCGCGGACTCGCACCCATCTGGATGAGGTCCTTGAGCTTCAGCTTGTAGGCCTCGGGATCGCGGGTCGCACACACCACGTCGACGATGTAGTCCTTCACCTTGTCGTCCACATACAGATCATTGATGACCTGACGCGCCTTCAAGATCGTCTCGGGCTGGATGACCGGTTCCACGGTCGGATGTCCCGAGGTGCGCGCCATGAGGTCGAGGATGAGGCGTTCTTCTTCGCGGGACGGATAGCCCACCTTCAGCTTGAGCATGAAGCGGTCGACCTGAGCTTCGGGCAGCGTGTAGGTGCCCTCTTGTTCGATGGGGTTTTGGGTGGCCAGCACCAAGAACGGGTCGGGCAGTTTGTAGGTTTGGTCGCCGATGGTGACTTGTCGCTCCTGCATGGCTTCGAGCAGGGCCGACTGCACCTTGGCTGGGGCACGATTGATTTCGTCGGCGAGCACCAAGTTGGCAAAGACCGGGCCCTTGCGCGTGGTGAAGCCGCCGGCCGGGTTGTAGATCTGGGTTCCGACAACATCGGCCGGGAGCATGTCGGGTGTGAATTGCAGCCGAGAGAACTTCACGTGCATGGCTGTGGCCAGCGTCTTGACCGAAAGCGTCTTGGCCAGACCGGGCACGCCTTCGAGCAGGACGTGACCATTGGCCAAGAGTCCGATCACCAGGCGCTCGACGAGGTATTTCTGGCCGACGACGCAGCGATTGATCTCCGTCATCAAGGTCGGCAGGAAGGCACTGGCCTCCTGCACGGCAGCATTCAAGGCGGGCACTCCGGAATTCATCGTCTGGATGGATGGCACAGTTGGCGGGTCGGGAGCAAGTCCGTCGGACTGAGGCTTCGGTGGATCGAGGCCGTTTCCATGGGGCCTGCCTGTTGAAAACCTTGAAACGGCTGCCAGCAGGTTTCGGCGTTTCGGACGCGACCCCGTGGACGGTCTCGGGCTTCAATGGGGCCATGACGACGGTGTTCATCGCGACGGGCAATGCCCACAAGGTGGAGGAAATTCGGGCGGTGTTGGGTG
>JACCDP010148662.1_pt1 | contig 19680 bp, 12 predicted proteins | sample 7445841 | NCBI WGS metagenome assembly JACCDP01 (sample SAMN15323441, study PRJNA562643) | freshwater metagenome | isolation source: river surface water | place: USA:Blue River Watershed | collected 2017-08-17
GCGCCTACTCCGCGCTCTCCCGCCAGATCGGCCTCGGCACGGTGAAGATGTACACCCGCCATGAGATGCTCGACCTCGTGCTCGTCGACGGCAAGGCCAAGGGCATCGTCACGCGCGACCTCGTCACCGGCGCCGTCGAATCCTGGTCCGCCGACGTCGTGGTGGTCTGCACCGGCGGCTACGGCAACGTCTTCTACCTCTCCACGAACGCGCAGGGCTGCAACGTCACCGCGACCTTCCGCGCCCACCGCCGCGGCGCCGGCTTCGCCAATCCCTGCTACACGCAGATCCACCCGACCTGCATCCCGGTGCACGGCGAAGACCAGTCGAAGCTCACCCTGATGTCCGAGTCGCTCCGCAACGACGGCCGCGTCTGGGTCCCGAAGAACAAGGCCGACTGCGCCAAGCCCGCCGCCGAGATCCCGGAAGACGCCCGCGACTACTTCCTCGAACGCAAGTACCCGAGCTACGGCAACCTCGCCCCGCGCGACATCGCCTCCCGCGCCGCCAAGGAAGTCTGCGACGAAGGCCGCGGCGTCGGCCAGATGGTCGACGGCAAGCGCCTCGGCGTCTACCTCGACTTCTCCGCCGCCATCAAGCGCCTCGGCGAGGCCGAGGTCCGCGCCCGCTACGGCAACCTGTTCGACATGTACGAGAACATCACCGGCGAGAACGCGTACAAGCAGCCGATGCGCATCTTCCCGGCCGTGCATTACACGATGGGCGGCCTCTGGGTGGACTACAACCTGCAGTCCAACATCCCCGGCCTCTTCGTCGGCGGCGAAGCCAACTTCTCCGACCACGGCGCGAACCGCCTCGGCGCTTCCGCGCTGATGCAGGGCCTCGCCGACGGCTATTTCGTCCTGCCCTACACGGTCACCGACTACCTCGCCGGCGAGAAGCCCGGCAGCCGTCCGTCCAAGGACGCCCCCGAATTCAAGGCCGCCGTCAAGGCCGTCAACGACCGCGTCGCGCGCCTCCTTTCGATCAACGGCACGAAGTCGCCGCGCTACTACCACAAGGCCCTGGGCAAGATCACCTGGGAGAAGTGCGGCATGGCCCGCGACAAGGCCGGACTCGAAGGCGCGATCCGCGACCTCCAGGCGCTCCGCGACGACTTCTGGAAGAACGTGAAGGTCGTCGGCTCCGGCGACGCCCTCGCCCCCGAGCTCGAACGCGCCGGCCGCGTGGCCGACTTCCTCGACTTCGGCATCATGATGTGCCTCGACGCCCTCAAGCGCGAGGAATCCTGCGGCGGCCACTTCCGCACCGAACACCAGGACGCCGGCGAGGCCAAGCGCGACGACGCGCAGTACGCCCACGCCGCCGTCTGGGAATGGACCGGCGACGGCCAGCTCCCCGTCCGCCACGTCGAGCCCCTCGTCTACGAGGAGACCCAACTTTCCACCCGCTCTTACAAGTAATCACCATGGTCCAGGACAACGGAAAAGAACCAACCCTCGCGCTCAAGCTGCGCGTCTGGCGTCAGCGCCGCGGCCAGCCCGGCGCGTTCGAGGAGCACTCCCTCGCCGCCGTGCCGACCTCGGCGTCCTTCCTCGAGATGATGGACATGCTCAACGAGCAGCTCATCAAGGACGGCAAGGATACCTTCGCCTTCGACCATGACTGCCGCGAAGGCATCTGCGGCATGTGCTCGATGACGATCAACGGCATGCCGCACGGCCCCATCCCGGGCGTGACGACCTGTCAGCTGCACATGCGCAACTTCCGCGACGGCGAGACGATCACCGTCGAGCCGTGGCGCGCCCGCGCCTTCCCGGTCCTGAAGGACCTCGCCGTCGACCGCTCCGGCTTCGACAAGGTGATCCAGTCCGGCGGCTTCATCACCGTCCGCACCGGTTCCGCCCCCGAGGCCAACAACATCCCGGTGCCCAAGCCCGTCGCCGACGAGGCCATGGACGCCGCGGAATGCATCGGCTGCGGCGCCTGCGTCGCCTCCTGCAAGAACGGCTCCGCGATGCTCTTCGTCGGCGCCAAGATCAACCACCTCAACATCCTGCCCCAGGGTCAGGCCGAGCGCGACCGTCGCACCCTCGCCATGGTGAAGACCATGGACGAAGCCGGCTTCGGCAACTGCACCAACTACGGCGAGTGCCAGGCGCATTGCCCGAAGAGCATCACGCTCGACGTCATCGCCAAGCTCAACCGCGACTATCTCCGCGCCCGCGTGAAGGAGTTCTTCTCCTCCACCGGCAAGCCTTCCAAGGGAGGGGAGTGAGCGCGAGCGGCGTAGCCGCTCGCGAGGGTCACGTGGCCAAGTTGACACGTTGACACGGGGAAATTCAGAGGGGCGCCATCCGGCGCCCTTCTTGTTTTCCGGCCGCCGCATGGTGGCCGCAGGGTAGGGGCGTGGCTACGCCGCGCCCTCCGCAACGGAGTGCACGATGAATCGCGCCCTTACCACGGTTCGCCCTGCGGCGAACGATGCGCCTCACTCCGCGTCGACGACGCTCTGGTCGCCGACGCAGGTGAGCAGGACGCGGTTGTTGCCGTTGGCGGCCTGGAGCGCGCGGACGAATTCCCCGACGTTGGCGCCGTCCTTGAGGGTGACCTCGTAGCGGAGCTCGGTCATCAGGCCGGCCTGGACGGTCTCGACGGACTTCAGCGACTGATGGGAGACGAAGCGCGCGAAGGCCGCGACGAAGGCCTGATCGTAATCGACGTCGGTGCCGACGCGCAGGCGCAGGAGATGCGAGCCTTTGAGCGACGAGAAGAGGTCCGCGCGCGAGAGCAGGAAGACGATCGCGCAGACGAGCGGCACGGTGATCGCGGCGAGCGCGTACTGGCGGGCGCCCACGGCGAGGCCCGTGCCCATGGCGAGGAAGATGAAGCCGATGTCGCGCGACTGGCCGACGGTCCGGCGGAAGCGGATGATCGAGAACGCGGCGAACATGCCGAACGCGGCCGCGAGGTTGCCGACCACCACGAGGATCACGAGCGTGACGACGGTGCCGAGGATGAGCAGCGTGTGCACGTAGTCCTGCGAGTAGCGCGTGCCGCGGTAGGTGCGCTTGTAGGTCCAAGCGACGAGCGCGTTGAGCGCGAAGCTGAACAGGATGGCCAGCAGGATCTCCTGCGCGCCGGGCTGGGCGGCCTGGTCCGCGAGGGCGCGGGTGAGCGGATCCGCGCCGACCGGGGCCGGGTCGGCGGCGAGGAAAAGGCGGGGCAGGAGGTTCATGGGGCGGAAAGGGCGGGGGTGGCGCCGTGCAGGCGGACACTCTCGGAATATTTGCTGAAGGGGCGAGGAAAGATTCCGCGCGCGGCGAGGTAGGCCGCGAAATCGTACGGGGCCGCGGTCGCGCCCTTGGCTTCCATCAGGCAGAGTCCGTCGGCGAGGACGGGGAGCGTGCTTTGTCCGTCGGCCGGGCTTGGCGCGAGGTCCGCGAAGCGGCAGCGGATATCCTGGTCGAAGGTGAGACGGAGCTGCTCGCGTCCGGCTTCGTCCATGAGCCGGTAGGCTTGGCGGTCGTAGCGGATCAGGCAGGCGGGCCGGAAGCCTTCCTCGATGAGACACCTGGCTTCCGAGAGGATGCGCGCGTCGCTCTCGGCGCCGGCCGGAACGGCCCCGCCGGAGACGAACGCGAAAGCTTCGTCGGTCGTCAGCGCGAGGCGGCGCTTGGCGCCTTCGCGGCCGTCCCGGTGCTTGATCTCGAGGTAGGTGGCCGCGGGGATCGCGCCGTCCTTCGTGCCGTACAGGCGGAGGCGGAGCTTGCGGCGCGAGGGGACTCCGCGGCAGGCCTCGTCATGGCACTTCCGGTCCGCGGTGTCGCAATAGAGGCTGACCACGGGGTAGTATCCGCCCGGGCCGCCGAGCGTGTCGGGTCGGATGCGCGCGGCGAAGCGTCCGAGCAGGGCATCCCGCTCGGTGAGCGACAGGATGAACTTATACTCGAAGCGAGCGGCGATCTCCATGCTCAGGGGATGCGCGTGAGCGTGAGGGAATTGCGGTCGAACCAGGCCTGGCCGGCGGCGGCGCGCAGCTCCAGGACGAGCACGGGATCGTTGTCGTCGACGGAGAACTCGAGCGAGACGGTGCGCCAGCTGTTGCTGCCCGTGAGGGCGGGGACGCCCGTCATGCCGGAGAGGCGCATGCGCAGGCCTTTGTCCTTCTCGTCCTTGCCCGCCACGATGCCCGCGGTCTTGACCATGCCGGTGAGCCGGTAGCGGCCGGGGCCGGTGGAGAGCTGGAGGCGGAAGTCGCCGCCTTGCTTGGCGCCGGCGGTCAGGGCGAGGCAGGCGCGGCCTTCATGGTCGCGTTCCTCGCCTTCCTTCTCGTCGGCCTGACGTTCCCAGGCGTACTTCGCGAGGCTGGCCTTGCCCCCGATGCTGCGCAGCTGCGCGGCATCGTCGAGCTGGACGCGGACCGCGTCGAGGCGGCGCTTGATCTGCGCGGCCGCCTGCTTGCCCCGCTCGTCGAAGCGTTTCGCTTCCTCGGCGTCGACGGCCGCGAGCTTGGCCTTGGCGTTGGCGGCGAGCTCGAGGGCGCGTCGCGGCCAGTCGGCGGCGCGGAAGCCTTTCTCATACGCCGCGAAGAACTGCGCGCGGTAGCGTTCGCGCTGCGCGCGGTCGTTGAACAGGCCGAACTGGTCGACGTTGGGCCGGCGAAAGACATACCAACGCTCGTCGCCGAAGACCTGATCCATCCCGTGCAGGATGAAGTGGAACTTCCCGCCCGCCGGGTCTTCGTAGACCCGGTAGTTGTTCGTGTTGAAGGAATAGCCGTCCCAGTGGCAGAGGATCTGCTCGACCGCCAGGTGCCGATAATACGCGTCGACGTCGAGGATGCGTTCGACGCGGCTCTTCCGCATCGCCGGGTTCTGGTCCTGCGCGGCGCCCACGAGTTCCGTCAGGCGCGTCTTTTCGTCGGGGTCGCCCTGGTCGACCTCAAGGTCGAGCCCGACCGCCTTGCAGAAGCCGCCGTCATAGAGGTGTCCGCCGGTGTCCTTGAAGAAATAACCCAGGAACTCCTTGTTGAAGCCTTCCTTCAGGACGTAGGTGCCGAGCGGCTTGCCGTTCAGGACCACGTAGGCGTGGGCGCAGCGCGAGGCCGGGACGCCGGCGCGCCGGGCCATCTCGCCGGCGACCATCTCGAGCAGCATCGTGCCGTCCTGCGCGCAGTTGTTCAGCTGGAACTTGCTGAGGCCGCGGTATTCCTGGTCCTTCTTCGTCTTCGCGGTGCGCAGCGAGAAGCCGGGCCGGTCTTCGGTGATCTGGCGGAAGCTTCCGGCCGAGCCCTTCAGCTTCACCGAGCATTTCTCGAGCGTCGCGCCGCCGGGCTCCTTGATCGTCAGCGAGACGTAGTCGCGGGGATTCTTGGCGAGCTTGTCGATGTTCTCCTTGGAGATGGTCAGCTCGAGTTTCGGCACGACGCCGGCGAAGAGCGCGTCGGGCGAGATGTTCGGCGCCACGGGCTTGGGCGCGACCAGCGGCGGCAGCGTCTGCGCGGAGGCCGTGGCGGCGAGCAGCAGGAGGCAGAATGGGCGAAGGCTTTCCACGGGCGGGGACGTGGGGCAAGCATGCCTTCGCCGCCGAGAGGTGGCAACTGGATTGGTTTAGGGCAAATATGAGGGTATCGAGTATGGAGTATCGAGTATCGGGGGAGTGCATGCCTTGAGGCTGGGGCGTGGCTTCGCCCGCCCTCTGTACGCCCATCCGCGAGTCGCTTACCGCTTAAACCTTATTCGGGAGTGCACGATGAATCGTACCCCTACGTTTGTCCGCCCTGCGGCGAAAGTCTGGCCGGCTTCCTGCGGGCCATAATCACCCCGATACTCGATACTCCATGCTCGATACTCTAACTTCAGCCCTACCCGAACAACCCGCCCACGCTTTCCGCCAAGCCGCCCGGTCGCGAGCGGCGCCGCCACACGGCCTCATATTCTTTCGTAAGGCTTTCCCGTTCTTCGGCGCTGATAGTCTGTCCGGCGGCGCGGCGCAGGCCGACCCCGGCGAGACGGGCGCCGAGCGAGAGTTCTTCGCGTACGGTCGCGTCGGAGATCTTCGCGATCAAGGCCTCGGCTTCGGCGAGATGCGCCTGAGAGGCGGCGATCTCCGCCGGCGTGACGCCCTCGGTGAACTTGGCGAGCGCGTCCGGCTTGGCGGTGAGGAAATCCCACGTGAGGCTCTTGTTGCGGTTCGCCTTGGCGATCCGGCCGTCGAGCGTGCCGAGCTGATGCAGCGCCGCGGCGACGGCCTTGCCTTCGGCGGCGTCAAGGTCGCCGAGTACCGCGCAGCCCGCGGCGAAGTCGGTCTTGGCGTTGGCGGCGAAGCCCCAGGCCTGCGCGAGGCCGGCGGCCATCGGCAGCCAGGCGGTCGGCCAAGGTTGATGGTGGCCGTTGTCCCCCCAGGTGGTGAGCAGGATGCCGCGCGCCTCGTGACGTACGGCGGCGCCGATGGCTTCGGACTGGTTGGTGAGCGCGTTGTCGAGGCGGCCGGTGAAGCTCTGCCAGGCGCTGGTGCCCGGCGCGACGAGGTAGGCGCGCCCGAGCTCGCGGAGACGGCCGCACTGTTCCTTGAAAGGGTGGCCGGCGTCATAACCCCAGACGACGGGCATGGCGTCGGCCGGAGCATCCTGCGCCAGCGCGAGGTCTTCGAGGAGGATGTCGCCCCAGAACTGCGGGGTTCGTCCGCGTGCCGTGGCCAGCGCGCACAGCTTCTTGAGGTGGTCCAGGTAGACGCGGTGCTTGCCGCGTTCGGCGACGGACTGCTTGCTGAAGCCTTGGCCGAGCTCCCACGGTTCGTCGCCGCCGATGTTCACCTGGCGGCTACGGAAGTTCGGCAGGTAGTCGTCGAGCAGGGCGCCGGCGAAGTCGACGGAGGCTTGGTCGGGGCGAAGCGTGCCCGGGAATTCCTTGAACTGCCCGGTGAGCGGATGGATCCAGCCTTCGGGGCATTCGGCCATCGCGCGGTAGCGCGGGTGACGCAACCAGCGCTCCATGTGGCCGAAGGTGTTGAGGTTCGGGACCAGCTCGATGCCGGCCTGCGCGCAGGCGTCGTCGAGCTCGCGGATCTCCGCGGGCGTCAAGGGCGAGGCGTCCTTCCAGGCGTCTTCGTGGCCGGGGAAGGCGAAGGTGTGCTCGACGTAGAGCTGGAGCTGGTTGACGCGCAGCCGGCCCAGCGCGCGGATGAGCGCGAGGAGTTCGGCCTGCGTCGGCACGCGGGTGCGCGAGACATCCAGCATGAAGCCGCGCACGGGCAGGTCCGGCGAGTCGGTGATCTCGAGGTGCGGCAGCTCGTCGGGATATCGCGCGGCGATCTGGCGGAGGGTCTGCGCGCCGTAGAGGACGCCGTGCGCGTCGCCGGCGTTGAGACGGATACCGCTCGCGAGGATCTCGATATGATAGCCTTCGGCGCCGCGCCCGGGCTTATGGACGATCCGGCAGGCGCCGTCGGCCTGGACGGCCAGGGCCGCCTCGGCTTCGGCCATGGTCGCGGGCAGGTTCTTGATGAAGAGGGCGGTCGGGTGGGGCAGGAGAGGCACCTTGAGCCAACCTCCGCGCAGGGTCAGTTCCCTCGGGCGGGGGAAGAACTTGAGCACCGGAAGAGCCATGGCAGGAGGGTTAGCCCCCGTCGGCCGACGGGCAAGACGCTAAGATGGCCGGAAGGCTCGCTTCCCGCTTGGAACAATCCGGCGACCGCCTACATCTTATGCCCTTACCCCGCACACCCATGGTACGCTCCTCCCTTGGACTCTTCCTCTTCGCCGCGGCCGCCCAGGCCGTGCCGGAAGGGTTCGTCATCCGTGAGTTCCTCGGCAACGCCCAGGAGCCCGAGATCTACCCGACCGCCGTGGCGGCCGCCGCCAACGGCGACCTCTACGTCTCCTCGGACAAGAACGGTTCGCTCGGCCACATCCCGGGCATGGGCCGCATCCTGATCGCCCGCGACACCAAGGGCGCCGGCGTCGCCGACCAGGTCATCGAATACGCCAAGGTCGAAAGCCCGCGCGGCGGCCACTTCGTCGGCGGCGTCTTCTACCTCGTCCACCCTCCCTTCCTCTCCAAGTTCCAGGACAAGAACGGCGACGGCAAGGCCGACTATGACACGGAGCGCACCCTGCTCGTCGACGGCCTCGGCGGCGGCATCGAGCACCCCCGCGGCGCCGACCACACCACCAACGGCACCCGCATGGGCATCGACGGCTGGCTCTATATCGCCGTAGGCGACTTCGGCGCGGGCATCATCCGGGACAACGCCGGCGCCATCGGCCTCGGCGACAAGAAGCGCGTGACCCTTTACGGCGGCGGCGTGATGCGCGTCCGTCCGGACGGCTCCGAGCTCGAGGTGTACACCGAGATGACCCGCAACATCTGCGACGTCGCGATCTCCCCGACCCTCGACCTCTTCTCCCGCGACAACACCAACGACGGCAAGGGCTGGAACACCCGCTTCCACCACTTCACCTCCCTGGCCAATCCCGGCTACCCTCGTCTCTATAAGAACTTCGCCGACGAGACCGCCCTCCCGCTCGCCGACTACGGCGGCGGCTCCGGCACCGGCGGCCTCTACCTGAGCGAACCTGGCTTCCCCGGCGACTTCGGCGAGTCCCTCTTCACCTGCGACTGGACGACCGGCACGCTGCACCGTCACCCGATCGCCCGCTTCGAAGCCACCTTCGTGGCCAAGCAGGAGACCTTCGAGAAGGTCGCCAAAGCCACCGACTTCGACGTCGACGGCAATTCCCGCCTCTTCCTCTCCGACTGGCGCGGCGGCGGTTTCAGCTATCTCGGCAACAACAAGCCCAAGACCAAGAAGGTCATGAAGGACGGCAAGGAGGTCGAAGAACCGATCTACTACCCGAACGGTACCGTCCAGCTCATCACCGCCAAGGACGTGAAGCCTAACGTCTACGTCGACGTCACCAAGCTCTCCGACGCCGACCTCGTGAAGCAGCTTTCCTCGAAGTCCGCCGTCCAGCGCCTCGAGACCCAGCGCCAGATCATCGACCGCGCCAAGCCCGAGCTCGGCGAGCCCGTCCTCGCGATCGCGAAGTCCGGCTCCGAGCATCTCTACTCCCGCGTCGCCGCGATCTTCACCTACAAGCAGCTCCTCGGCGCCAAGGCCAACGCCGCGCTCGCCGGCCTCGCGAAGGACGCCGCCGTCCGCGAGTTCGCCCTCCGCGCGCTCGCCGACCGCACCACGCAGCTCGAAGGCGTGCCCGTCCAGCTCTTCGTCGACGCCCTGAACGACGCCGACCCGCGCGTCCGCCTCCAGGCCGTCATCGGCCTCCAGCGCCTCGGCGCCAAGCAAGCCGCGCCCGCGATGCTCGCCGCCGCCGCCAAGTGGCCGGCCGACGAAGCCAAGCTCGGCGAAGGCGAACATTACCGCCTCCCGCACACCGTCATCGCCGCGCTCCAGCGCCTCGGCAACGCCCAGGCCTGCCTTGCCGCGCTCGCCGACCCCGCCCAGCGGTTCGTCGCCTTCCGCGCGCTGCAGGGCATCCACACCGACGAAGCCGTCGACGGCCTGATCAAGCTCAGCCTCAGCGGCGACGAAGCCGTCCGCTTCGGCGCGGTCTCCGCGCTCGCCCGCCTCTACCACGTCGAGAAGCCGTGGAACTACAAGGACTGGTGGAGCACCCGTCCGGACGACCGCGGCCCGTACTTCGAGCCCGTCGCCTGGTCCGCCACGCCGCGCATCCATCAGGGCATCGAAGCGGCCTACGCCAAGCTGCCCGGCAACCTCCGCATGGCCTCGCTCGAGGTCCTCGCCAAGAACCGCATCGCCATCACCGACCTGAAGCTCGAAGGCCTCGACCCGCTCCGCCTCGCGATGGCGACGCAGACGCTCCGTCCGGCCGACCAGGCCCTGCTCGTCGACGCCGCCCTCCAGTCTTCCCGCAAGTGGGAAGAGCGCCTCGAGTGCTACAAGGCGCTCCTCAAGGTCGAAGGCGAAGCCGGCCTCGAGCCGCGCGTGAAGGTCCTCGCCGGCTGGTCCAAGGACGCCAAGGCGCCCGCCGCCGCCACGCAGGCGATCAGCGACTTCATCTACGAAGCCGAACGCGGCAACCAGGTGAACAAGCTCCGCGCGATGGCCAACAAGGCCGAAGACGCCGCCTCCACCATCCTCTGGAAGGCCCTGCTCAACGTGCTCAGCAGCCCGCTGACCAAGGAGCAGCAGAAGAAGGCCGTCCGCGGCCACGTCGACAAGAACCCGCGCGACATCGGCTTCTTCCATGCCATCGCCGACCTCGGCCTCACGGGCTTCGACAAGCAGCTCCAGGAAGGCATGAAGGGCGACAACGTCATCCAGATCAAGGCCGCGGAGGCCGCGCTCGCCGCCGGCAAGCTCGCCGCCGCGAGCAAGGGCAAGAAGATCGCCCAGCTCGACGCCAAGGTCGTCGCCAACGCCGCCCTCAAGGGCCGCGGCAACGTGAAGACCGGCCAGCGCCTGTTCACCCAGCAGGGTTGCGTCGCCTGCCACGCCGTCGACCTCTCCGCCGAACAGAAGGGCCCGTATCTCGGCGCCGCCGGCGCGAAGTTCCCGCGCGAGTACCTGATCGATTCCATCCTCGATCCGAACAAGGTCGTCGCCCAGGGCTTCCAGACCGTCGTCTTCTCGATGAAGAACGGCCCCGACCAGATGGGCTTCGTCACCGGCGAGGCCGATGGCGTCGTGACCCTCCGCAACATCGCCGGCCAGGTCTCCAAGCTCAAGCGCGAGGACGTGAAGGAAGAGAAGCACCTCCCGCAGTCCATGATGCCGGCCGGCCTCGCCGCGGGCCTCACGGTCGAGGAGTTCACCTCCCTGATCGAGTACATGGTCACGCTCAAGTCGATCGGGGGCTGAGCGCGGCCTAGCCGCGAGGGTCACGTGGGCAAGGGGGCACGGTGACAAGGAAACGGGCGCCTGCGGGCGCCCTTTTTGTTTTAGCTGCATCGGGTAGGGCCGACCATCCTTGGTCGGCCGCGGCCAAGCAGGGATGCTTGGCCCTACCATGAAGCATGAACTCCAAGGGAGACCGGAAACAGGATGATTAGCTAGGGTGATGCAGTTTCAGGTGACGGGTGACGGCCCCCGGGGCATCGGCCACTTGGGTCTCGGCGTTTCAGCCATCGGCCATCGGCTTCGGGTTCCTGCGGCCGATACCTGAGCGGCCGGAGCCTGGACTCCCGGTTCCTGTGCCCGTCACCCGTCACCGGAGATGATTCCCTAACCGCTTACCGCCAACCGCTTCCACCTTTAGGAGGCGGCGTTCCGCCGGCCCCTATGACATATCTTCCTATCCGGATACTTGGATGCTCACTTGCCATCCCCCCGCTTATCCTTTTGTTTCCCTGACCTTATGGCTTCTCACGCCTCCTACATCTTCTCGTCCGAATCCGTCGGCGAGGGCCACCCCGATAAGGTCGCCGACAGCATCTCGGACTCCGTCCTCGACGCGTGCTTCGCCCAGGACCGTTTCTCCCGCGTCGCCTGCGAGACCTTGGTCAAGAGCGACCACGTCGTCATCGCCGGCGAGCTGACCACCAAGGCCAAGGTCAACTTCGAGGAAGTCGTCCGCGCCGCGATCCGCGACATCGGCTACGTGAACGACGACGACGTCTTCCACGCCGACAAGGTCTTCATCACCAACCTGCTCACCAAGCAGTCCCCGGACATCGCCCAAGGCGTCGACGAGCGTAAGGCCGAAGGCAAGAAGCACGCCAAGATGGGCGCCGGCGACCAAGGCATCATGTTCGGCTACGCCACCACCGAGACCCCCGAGCTCATGCCGGCCCCGGTGATGTTCGCCCACCGCCTCAACCGCGAACTGGCCCGCCTCCGCAAGTCCGGCGCCAAAGGCACCGAGTGGATCCGCCCCGATTGCAAGTCGCAGGTCGCCGTCCGCTACGAAGACGGCCGCCCGGTCGCCATCGAGAACGTGGTCATCTCCACCCAGCACACCGCCGACGTCTCGCACCGCCAGATCGAGAAGTTCTGCATCGAGCAGGTCATCCGCAAGGTCCTCCCGAAGGAGCTCGTCGGCAAGAAGACCGAATACCTGATCAACCCGACCGGACGTTTCGTCATCGGCGGACCCCAGGGCGACTGCGGCCTCACCGGCCGTAAGATCATCGTCGACTCGTACGGAGGCATGGGCCGCCACGGCGGCGGCGCCTTCTCGGGCAAGGATCCGACCAAGGTCGACCGTTCCGCGGCCTACATGGCCCGCTGGGTCGCCAAGCACATCGTCGCGTCCGGCGCCGCCGAACGCTGCGAGCTGCAGGTCGCCTACGCTATCGGCCACCCGGAGCCGACCAGCATCCACCTCGACACCTTCGGCACGGGCGAAGTGCCCGACGCCCAGATCCTCGCGGCGGTGAAGTCGACGTTCCTGTTCAACCCGGCCGAGATCATCCGCCAGCTCGACCTGCGTCGTCCGATCTACCGCGAGTCCACCCACTACGGCCACTTCGGCAAGAAGGGCCTGCCCTGGGAGACGACCTCCAAGCTCGCCGCCTTCCACAAGGCCCTGAGCAAGTAACCTCCTCCACCCATAACCCCGACCTCTCATACCATGGCCAAAAAATTCACTGATTTCAAAGTAGCGGACCTCGGTCTCGCCGAATGGGGCCGCAAGGAACTCCAGGTGGCCGAGCACGAGATGCCGGGCCTGATGGCCCTGCGCGCGAAGTACGGCAAGAAGAAGCCCCTCAAGGGCGTCCGCATCGCCGGCTCGCTCCACATGACCATCCAGACGGCCGTCCTCATCGAGACGCTCGCCGACCTCGGAGCCGACGTGCGCTGGGCCTCGTGCAACATCTTCTCCACGCAGGACCATGCCGCCGCGGCGATCGCCAAGGCCGGCATTCCGGTCTTCGCCTGGAAGGGCGAGAACCTCGTCGAGTACTGGGAGTGCACCATGAAGGCGCTCACCTGGCCCAACGGCGACGGCCCTGAGCTGATCGTCGACGACGGCGGCGACGCGACCCTCCTCATCCACAAGGGCTACGAGCTCGAGAACGGCTCGAAGTGGGCCTGGTCCGCCTCCGACTCCGAAGAGGAGCAGGTCATCAAGGACCTCCTCAGGAAGGTCGCGAAGCAGCGCCCCGGCCATTGGCATAAGGTCGTGAAGAGCTGGAAGGGCGTCTCGGAAGAGACGACCACCGGCGTGAAGCGCCTCTACCGCATGCTCGAGGAAGGCTCCCTCCTCGTGCCGACGGTCAACGTCAACGACACCGCCACGAAGTCGAAGTTCGACAACCTCTACGGCTGCCGCGAATCCCTCGTCGACGGCATCAAGCGCGCGACGGACGTCATGGTCGCCGGCAAGGTCGCCCTCGTCATCGGTTACGGCGACGTCGGCAAGGGCTCGGCCCAGTCGCTCCGCGGCCTCGGCGCCACGGTCCAGATCGCCGAGATCGACCCGATCTGCGCCCTGCAGGCCGCCATGGAAGGCTACCGCGTCGTCACCGTCGAGGACACCCTCGGCAAGGCCGACATCTACGTCACCGCCACCGGCAACAAGGACATCATCACCCTGGAGCACCTCACCAAGATGAAGGACCAGGCGATCGTCTGTAACATCGGCCACTTCGACAACGAGATCCAGGTCACGCGCCTCAACTCCTTCAAGGGCGTGAAGAAGGATACCATCAAGCCGCAGGTCGACCGCTACACGTTCAAGGACGGACGCCAGCTCTACATGCTCGCCGAAGGCCGCCTCGTGAACCTCGGCTGCGCCACCGGCCACCCGAGCTACGTGATGTCCACCTCCTTCACGAACCAGGTCCTCGCCCAGCTGCACCTCTGGGAGTCCCGCGCGACCGCGAAGCCGGGCGTCGTCGTCCTCCCGAAGCACCTCGACGAAGAGGTCGCCCGTCTCCACCTCGGCAAGCTCGGCGCCAAGCTGACCAAGCTGTCGAAGGAACAGGCCGCCTACATCGGCGTGAAGCAGTCTGGCCCGTTCAAGCCCGACAGCTATCGTTACTAAGCGCGGCGTGATGCGCCGCGAGGGTCGCGTGGGCAAGGGGACACGGTGACACGGAAAAGAAGAGGGCGCCTGCGGGCGCCCTTTTTGTTTGGGTGTCTTGAGGTAGGGCCGACCATCCTTGGTCGGCCGCGGCCAAGCAGGGATGCTTGGCCCTACCTAAATGCTAGCACTACCCCGATACTCCAAACTCGATACTCCATACTCTGAAGCGTGTCCCCTTGCCCCCGTGCCCACATGTCCCCTAACTGATGCCATGCGCCCCCTTCTCGCCCTCCTGTTCGCCGCTTCGCTCTTCGCCGCCGACCGTCCGGCCGTCGACCACGCCGCGTACACCGCCGCGCTGAAGGACTTCCGCAAAGGTGCCACGAAGTCCATCGACGCGCTGAAGAAGTCCGATGCGTCGGTTTCCGTCCGCCTCGCCGCGGTCGACGATGTCCGTGAACGCCTGGTCGACGAGCCGACGTCTCCGCTCACCGCCGAGGTCGCGGGTCTGCTCGGCTCCGCCGACGAGGCCACCGCGAAGCTGCTGCTCTCCGCCCTTGCCGAAGCGAAGGCCGCCGGCGCGACGGCCCAGGTCGCCGCGCTCGCCGCGAAGGCCGACTCGCCTCTGCGCGTGCCTGCCGCCCTGGCGCTTGCCGAGATCGGCGGCGCCAAGGCCGTGCCGGTGCTCGCCTCGCTCGCCAAGGACGCGGCCCTCGCGGACAACATCCAGGACGCCCTCGTGAAGGTCGCCGGTCCTGGCGTGACGGATGCCTTCGTCGCCGGCATCGCCGACACCAAGGCCGACGTCTCCGCCCGCAATGCGCTCATCAAGGCCGCGGTCGCCCGCAATCTCCGCTCCGTCGCGGGCGCCCTGTGCGTCGCTATCAAGGAAGAGTCCATGCGCCTCGAATGCCAGAAGGCCCTGCTCAAGCTCGCCCAGCCGGCCGACCTCGCCGCCCTGCGCGACGCCGAGAAGGCGGTGACGAACGAGACGACCAAGGGCGCCCTCGGCCGCCTGATCAAGAAGCTCGAAGCGGCGAAGTAAGCGCGCTCATGTCCGCGGAAGCCGGCATCAAGGTGGTGCTCGTCCACGGTTTCCTGGATACGGGCTGGGTCTTCCGGCGGATGAAGCTCCGGCTCGAACGTCAGGGCGCCCTCTGCTTGGTCCCTCGCCTCCGGCCCAATGACGGCCGCGGCGGACTGGCGGCCTTGGCGGAAAACCTGCGGCGCGACATCGACTCGGCCTTCGGCACGGAGGCGAAGATCCGGATCGTGGCCTTCAGCATGGGCGGATTGGTGTCCCGTCATTATCTCCAGGTCCTCGGCGGCGCCACGCGTTGCGAGAAGCTCTTCACGATCTCATCGCCCCATCATGGCACCGCCACGGCGCGCCTGTATCCCAGCAAGGGCGCGCGCGACATGCGCCCCGGCAGCGCTTTCCTGCGAAGATTGCAGGAGACGGAGGCGACCCTGGCGAAAGTCCAGCTCGTCTCGTACCGCACGCCGATGGACCTCATGATCCTTCCGGCGACGAGCTCCGTCTGGCCGCGTGCCGTGAACCTCGATTTCCCGGTGCTGCTGCACCCGTTGATGCTTTCCGACGAAGACGTCCTCGGCGACGTCGAGCGCCGCGTGCTGAGGTAGGCCAGGCATCCCTGCTTGGCCGTGGCCGAGCAATGATGGTCGGCCCTACCCGATGCAAACGTTCGCCGCAGTGCGAACCATGGTAGGGGCACGATTTATCGTGCACTCCTCATGTGGAAGGCGCGGCGGAGCCACGCCCCTACCTCCGGCCGCCCTGCGGCGGCCTGCCCAAACAAAAAGGACGGCTCGGAGAGCCGTCCCTACCTTCCCCCATGCTCGATACTCCAGACTCTATACTCTCGTTATGCTCTATTTGCGCAGCGTCCAGAGCAGCCCGCCGTTGACGTGCTGCAGGAACTCGGGCTCTGAGAAGGATTCCTTGGTGTGGCCGAGGGCGGTGTAGAACATGCGGCCTTTGCCGACGTCTTTGCACCAGGTCATCGGATGATGGTCGCCCATCTCCTTGCCCTTCTGCGGCGAGTAGGACTTCTCGTCGATCTCGAGGAGGACGACGTTGCTCTTCGCGAGGTTGCGGAACGAGTACCACTCGTCCTTGCGCTTCCATTCGTCGCCGAGGTGCTTGTTCGCCGGATGGTCTTTCACGATGGGGCGTAAGATCGCGACCTGCTGGGCAGGGTGTCCGTTGAAGAGGCCGCCGATCATCTCGGCGAACCAGGGCCAGTACTTGTCGGCCGCGCCGGCGTCGGAAGCGGCATGCACGCCGACGAAGGCGCCGCCGTTCTCGAGCCAAGCCTGGAAGGCAGCGCGGCGAGGAAGGGCGGCCTTGGCGGCGGCCTCCTTGGCTTCCTTGGAGGCGTCCTTCGCGACGACGTCGCTCATGACGTCACCCGTGGTGCTCATGAACGCGACCGCGCGATACTTGGCGAGGTTCTCGGCGGTGAACACCGCGGCGTCCTCGGTGATGTCGACCTCGAGGCCGGCGGCCTTGAACTGCTTCGCGAGCATTTCGTTGCCGAGCGGGATCGAGTCCTTGTGGCGGAAACCCGCGGTCTTCGAGAAGACCAGGGCGCGGTTAGGCTCGGCGGCGAGGGCGGCCACCGAGGCGAGGAGCAAGGCGAGGAGGGAGCGCATGGTTCGAGGGCCCGAGGATAAGAGGGCCCGAGGACCGGTGGCGAGGCCTGAGGTAGGGGCACGACTGCGTCGCGTCCGTTCGCGGACGGATTCGGGAGGTCAATGTGCCTGGCTAAGATCCGGCGACTTACCCTCCGCGGCTGCGAACGGCGGCGATTGCAATCACCGCCCTACCCGAGGCAGCCCAGCTAATCATCCGGTCTCCCTTTGAGCGTATGCCTTTTCTGGTCCTCGTGTCCTCCAGCCCTCGTGTCCTCGAAACCGCTTTCCCTCCTTTCCTCGGAACGTTTCCCCCGCTACACCTGTCCTACCCCTACCCCCATCCCTACCCCGATGTCCAAACTCGACCGTCGTTCGTTCCTGAAGAACACCGCCTTGACCGGCGCTGTCCTTGGTTTCCCTTCCATCATCCCGGCCTCCGCGCTCGGCAAAGACGGCACGGTCGCCCCGAGCAATCGCCTCCAGCTCGTCGGCATCGGCCTGAAGTCCCAGGGCGGCGGCGACATGCGCCAGCTGATGTCCAAGAAGGGCGTGCAGGTCATCGCCGTCTGCGACGTCGATCGCCGCGTGCTGAAGTCCGCTTCCGAGAACGTCGTCAAGAAGGGCATGGCCGCTCCGAAGCAGTACGTCGATTTCCGCGAGATGCTCGCCAAGGAAAAGCCCGACGCCGCGGTCCACGGCCTGCCTGACCACTGGCACGGCGTCATCAGCTGCGCGCTTCTCCGCGCGGGCATCGACGTCTACGGCGAGAAGCCGCTCGCGAAGACCTGGGCCGAGGGCAAGGCCATCGCCGACGCGGTGAAGGAGAACGGCCGCGTCTGGCAGACGGGCATGTGGCAGCGCTCCACCCCCAATTTCCGGCGCGGCGTCGAGCTGGTCCGCAACGGCATGCTCGGCAAGATCCATAAGGTCGAGGTCGGCACGGGTCCGAACAAGCAGGTCATGCCGCCCGCGCCGCAGCCCGGCGAGAAGGCTCCGGCCGAAGTCGATTACGACATGTGGGTCGGCCCGTCCGCCGAGTTCGCCTACGACCCGCGCGTCTTCCACTTCCACTGGCGCTGGAACATGAACTTCGGCGGCGGCATGTTGCTCGACTGGGTCTGCCACCATCCCGACATCGCCGCCTGGGCGATGGCGAAGGACGCCGAGTACCCGGTCTCCGTCGAAGGCACCGGCAAGCTCCGCGAGGCACCGTGGGATACCCATGCCGAATATGATTACACCGTGGGCTACGCCGACGGTTTCAAGATGTCGGTCAGCAGTTCGTTCATGGGCATGCGCTTCCACGGCGAAAAGGGCGAGCTCTTCGTCACCCGCGGCAAGCAGGAGTGCTCCGTCGCGGGCCTCTGGGAGAAGGACCTCGGTCCGGACGCCTGGCGCTGCCCCGGCACGACCGACCATTACCAGGAGTTCGTCGACTGCGTGCAGTCGCGTCGCCGCCCGGTCACCCACGTCATGGCCGCGCACCATACGACCACCATCGGCCACCTTGGCAACGCCGCCGTGTTCACCGGCCGTAAGCTCAAGTTCGACGGCGCCGCCGGCAAGTTCATCGACGATGCCGGCGCGACCGCGATGCTCTCGCGCGAACTCCGCAAGCCCTGGTCGCTCGAGAAGATCTGAGCGCGGCGAAGCCGCGCCGAGCTCAGGGTATGGAGTATCGAGTCTGGAGTGTCGTGGGTGGTAGGGACGGCTCTCCGAGCCGTCCTTTTTGTTTGGGTAGGGATGCGATGACATCTCATCCGCCCGTGTCGGCCGCGGCCAAGCAGGGATGCTTGGCCCTACCACGAACCAGGAAATCAAAGGGAAACCGGAGACCGGATATTTAGCTGGGGATTCATTTTCAGGTGTCGGGTGACGGCCACCTGGGCGGCGGCTATTCGGGTGTCGGCATTTCAGCCATCGGCTGTCGGCTTCGGTGTCCCGGCGGCTGATCCCCGAACGGCTGGTGCCTGAACTCCGGGCTCCCGTGCCCGTCACCTGTCACCCGAAATGTCGTCTCTGCTTTGCGGCGGTCCGTCACGCCAGCGGTTCCCCTCTGTGTTTTCTCTATACTCCATACTCTATGCTCCATACTCTCGTTTCCTCACCGATGCTCCTCCGCCGCGTAGCGCTGATCGCCGTCGTCCTTGGCCTCGTGGCCGCGGGCGTCTGGGTCGTGCGCGGCAAGAAGTGGGAGCTGCTGCGTAAGCCGGCCGTGGTCGCGGCGAATCCTGCGCCGGCCATCAAGCCGCGTTCGGCCGCGGAGATCATTCCGAAGCTACAGGACCCACCCAAGCGGACCGGCGTCACGATCAAGGAGATCTTCGCCGGCAAGGTCCCGCAGCTCAACCAACTCGAGGTCGAAGCCTTCCTGAAGAACCAAGGTCGGACGCCTGCCAACCTCCTCGCCGCATCGCGTCTGCTGAAGGATGTCAGTTATCTGCGCGAAGCCGCCAAGGCCGACCCCAAGAATCCTGCCGTCCAGCTCGAGCTCGCGCTTCGCGGGGAGACGTCGGAAGAGAAGACCGCGGCCCTCGCCGCCTTCCGTGAGGCCGCCCCGGGCAATTCGCTCGGAGATTATCTCGCGGCGCACCAGGCCTTCCAGTCAGGCGATGCCGCCGCCGCCGGCGAAGCCCTCCTGAAGAGCTTGGATAATCCGCTCTACGCCGACTACGGGCAGCAGATCATCGACAGTTCCGAGCAGGCGTTCCTGCATGCGGGGTACGCGCCGGAAGCCGCTTCGGTCTCGGCGATGTTCTCGCTGTCCGTCGAACGATTCCAGCCGATGATGAAAGTCTCGGATAACCTCAAGTCGCTCCAGGACGAGTTCATCCGCCTGGCTGATTTCGACGCGGCCGAACCCACCGTCGTGATCGGGCTTACGCTTGGCCAACGGATGCAAGACCAGGGACCTTATCTCATCGATCAGCTGTCCGGCATCGCGGTCGAGCGCAAGTTCCTCGACCGGCTCGACCCGCAGACGCAGGCCGGTCCCGGCGGACAGACCGCCGGCGAGCGGCTCGCGTCGCTGGACGCGAAGCTCCTCGAAATCAAGGACCTCGCGAGCCGGTTCACCCCGGCGTTCGCCTCGGCCGATCCGGCGA
>JACCDP011325629.1_pt1 | contig 19679 bp, 20 predicted proteins | sample 7445841 | NCBI WGS metagenome assembly JACCDP01 (sample SAMN15323441, study PRJNA562643) | freshwater metagenome | isolation source: river surface water | place: USA:Blue River Watershed | collected 2017-08-17
CCTACCCCCTCTGGTAGGCTTCGCAGTCCTGTCGCGGACCCGTGGTGTAGCGGCCCAACATGCCAGCCTGTCACGCTGGAGATCGCCGGTTCGAATCCGGTCGGGTCCGCCAGGAAACCTCCCAACCGGAAGCCCCTCCTTTACGATGCCCCCATGCCTCGTGAGATCCCCGTAACCGACGGATACCCGCCTAGCGAGCGAACGCGCGTGCGCCGCCTCCCAGAGCGCGGACATTACGAGCGTGCCGATATCTACCCAGTTGTCGACGCCGCTCTCACCTGCACCGTCGCCTATCTCCTCGATGGTCGCCCGCACGCCACCGCCACGGCACACTGGCGCGACGGCGACCGTCTCTACTGGCACGGTTCGGCGGCGAGCCGCTTCCTTAAGTCTGTGGTCGGCACCGAGGTGTGCATCTCTATTCACCTGACCGACGGCATTGTGTTGGCACGCAGCGGGTTTGACAGTTCGTTCAACTACCGGTCAGCGACGCTGTTCGGCATCTGCGAAGAGATCACCGGTGACGAGAAGGTCGCGCAACTCGATGTGTTCATCAACAAGTTGATTCCAGGCCGTGCGGAAGAGCTGCGTGCGTCAACCGAGCAAGAGTTAAAAGCCACCACCATGCTCGGCATGACCATCACCGAAGCATCGGGAAAGATTCGTACTGGCGGGGTGGATGACAATCCAGACGATGCGCAAGAAAAGATTTGGGCAGGAGTGCTTGAGGTAAACACGTACTATGGCGCGCTCCACCCAGACGAAGATACGCCAGTGATTGCGGAGCCGAGCGCAAACCTTTCAGGATTGACTGGCAAGAAACTGTAGTCGGAGAGGGCTCAGCCTCCAGCGATCTGCTCGCCGCCGTCAATCGTGATGGTGTTTCCCGTGACCCAGCTCATCCCAGGTGCCGAGAGGGCAACAATCGCGTGGCCAACATCATCTGGCGTGGTGAGGCGCTTACCTGGATGCTTCTTCATCACCACGTCGATCCAGTCTTGGCTTCCTGGAATCTTGCGCAGGGCAGGGGTATCGACAACTCCTGGACGCAGCGCCGTGACGGTTGCGCCCGGTACGAGGCGCGCAAGCTCAAGCGCGAGCTGGCGACAATGTGCTTCGACGGCGGCCTTCGCCGCGGAGACGGCGCCGTACATCGGCACCGCCTTTGAGGCGCCTTCTGAAGAGGTGGCGAAGATGCGCGTGGTGCTGCCGATCAGACCTGCGGCGTACAGGTCCTGCGTCCAATAGACAAGGGAGTGCGCCATGACGTCAGAGGTCATATCCATCTGCTTGCGGGTGATCAGCGGCGTCTCGCCGTCGGGGAGGAAGGGCTGCAGGCTGCCGAATGCCAGCGAGTGCACCACGATGCCGAGCTGAGGGGTGAGGCCAGCCGCGCGGGCCGCAGCGAACTTCTCCCCGAGCTGGGCAATGACCTCGGCACGCTTCTCGTCGTCGGCAGCGTTACCGCGGATGTAGAGGGCCTCGACGCCGGTCGCCTTGACGGCAGCAATGGCCGCATCGAGCTTCTCGCCTCGGGAGCGACCCAGGTAGACGCCGCAGATGTTGTAGCCGTCCTCGGCCGCCAGGCGTGCCGTGGCCTCGCCAATGCCGCTTGAAGCGCCCAGGATCAGTGCCCAGCGCTGGACCTTTGGATCGGTTGCTCCCATCAGGCACCTCCCTCGTGCGGCTCCCTTCGCCGCGTAGGGTCAGGGTAGCCGACCCACTCCGCCCTGTGCGCGTACGATCAGAGCATGGATAGCAGCGGTCGATTGATTCTCATGGCGGTACACGCCCACCCCGACGACGAGACGATCAGCATGGGCGGCACGCTTGCCACCTACGCCGCCGCCCACAGCCCCACCACCGATACCTATGTAGTGACCGGTACCCGCGGCGAGCTCGGTGAGATCGTTATTCCAGAGTGGGACACCCCCGAAGCGCACGAACGCCTTGGCGAAACCCGCATGGGCGAAATCGCTGCGGCGATGGCCGCCCTTGGTGTGACGCACTTTGAGAACCTTGGCTTCCGCGACTCGGGCATGGTCGGCGATGCAGGGAACGAGGACCCGCGGTGCTATCACCACCACAGCACGACCGATCTTGATGGCACAGCGGAACACCTGGTGCGCATCATTCGGCGCGTGCAGCCCGACGTGATCGCCACGTATGACGACTTTGGTGGCTACGGCCACCCAGATCACATCGCCGCCGCTCGCGTTGCGCGCCGTGCGTGGGAGGTTGCTGGCGACCCAATGTGGCGTCCTGACGCTGGGCCAGCGTGGACACCGAAGAAACTCTACGAGGTGCGCACGCCAGATTCACAACGCGACAAGGTGCTCGCCCTTCTCGAATCGCGCGGCATCGAGTCGTGGTGGAGTGAACCGAAAGAGGCGACGCCTGAAGAGCTCGAGCAGTGGCACCAGTGGCGTGCGGCAATGGCGTGCCCAGATGATCTGATCACCACGCGCGTTGACATCACAAAGCACCTCGGTGCCAAGCGCCGTGCGATTCAGGCACATGCAACACAGATCAAGAGCGATGGCCCGCTCCTTTCGTTGAGCGAGCAGGATTACATCGATCTTGGTGCTGTTGAGCAGTATCGACTTATTGCGCATCGACTACCGAGTGAGCCGGCGCTGCCAGAGCGCGACCTCTTCGAGGGACTGCGCTAGCGAACCCTCTCCTGCGCAATGGCGCGATTCGCGCGAACACGTTTGCCTATTGACGTAATCAGCAGTGCAACAAGGAACGCGAACGTCTCGGTGAGCACGATGGACGCCCCTGAGGCAATGTCGAGCGCGTAGCTGACGTACAGACCCACGAGCGACGAGGTAACGCCAATCAGCGCGGCGAGCGCAATCATCTGACCGAATCGTTTCACCAAGAGCTGTGCGGTAGCTGCCGGCGTGGTGATCATCGCCACAACAAGCACAATGCCAACCGCTTGCAGGCTCACCACAATGGTTACCGCAATGAGGACGAGGAGTAGATCGTCGAGGCGGCGCACCGGCAGGCCGGCGGCGCCAGCACCGAGTGGATCGAACGTTGCAAAAAGCAGCTCCTTCCACAGCACCCACACGATCAGCAGCAACAACGACGCCAGCACAGCGAGCGAGATGAGGTCGGCGAAGCTGATCCCCAGCACATCACCGAAGAGGAAGTGAAAGAGATCACCAACGTAGTTAGGGATCGATGAGAAGAGCGCCACACCGAGCGCAAACATGCCGGCAAACAAGACGCCGATCACGGCGTCGGCACGGAGTCCTGACCTTCGGGTGAGCGCGCCGATTCCGAGTGCGGTGCCGATCGCGGCGACCGCACCGCCCAGAATGATTGGCAGTCCCAGCAGATAGGCGAGCACCACGCCCGGGAAGGCGGAGTGGCTGACCGCATCACCAACGAAGCTCATCCCCTTCAGCACCACAAAGGCGCCGACGACGGCGCAAGCAACGCCGACAAGTGCACTCGCCACGAGTGCGCGCACGAAGAATTCGTATTCGAGTGGCGCGAGCAAGAAATCAATCGGGTTCATTCGTGACCCTCGTGGCTGCCGTGCGCGTGATGTGGGTCATCAAGGAGCACCACGCCGCCACCTGGGAGCGGAACAAGGTGACCGCCATACGTCTCTTCGAGAACTGCGCGGTCGAGCACAAGGTCCGCCTTGCCATGAACAACCACGCGCCCCGCAAGTGCCACAACGTCATGGAAGCGCTGCGCAGCACAGGCGAGGTCGTGCGTGGTGGCCACAACTGTTCGGCCCCGCGCAGCCTCTCCCTCAAGCAGGTTCATGATCTTCTCCTGCGTCGTTGGGTCAACGCCAGTAACAGGCTCGTCGAGGAGATAGAGGAGCGGATCAGCCGCAAGGGCTCGTGCCAAGAAGACGCGTCGTCGCTGCCCACCGGAAAGCTCACCAATTTGGCGACGCGCCAGGTCGAGCATGTCAACTCGCTGCAGGGCATCCGCCACCGCGTCTCGATCAACGCTGCTTGGGCGACGAAGTGGGCCGAGCGATGGAGTGCGCCCCATCATCACCACCTCATCGACTGAGATTGGGAAGCTCCAGTCCACCTGCTCGGCCTGTGGCACGTAGGCAACGCGCTTCGCATACTCACCCACGGGCGCACCAAACACGTTAATGCTGCCACTCCATGGCTGCATAAGTCCGGCCATGCATTTGATCAGCGTGGACTTTCCGCCACCATTCGGTCCAAAGATTGCCGTGAGCGATCCAGTCTGCAGGGTGAGGTTGACGTTCGAGATTGCCGCTCGATCCCCGTAGCCCGCGGTAACGCCAGAAATGGTGACAGCCTGGCCACCAGCACGCTCGGCAGCCAGGCTGTCTTCGTTCACTGATGGTGACACTGAGGTTGAACTCATTGCACCATCATCGCACTACTTGAACGAGGCAAGAATGGCGTCGGCATTCTGTTGCATCGCCCCAACATAGGTGTCGGCGGGCGCTGCGCCGAGCGCATCCGAGTAAAGGTCTTCGAGCACGACCGCTCCAGTCTCTGCAGCGATTTGATCCAAGACCTTTGAAGGGAACTGCACCTCGCTGAAGATGGAGGTCACCCCAGCGGCACGGATCGCCTCAATGAGTGCTGCAATCTCTTGGGCCGATGGGTCTTGCCCCGGCGCCTCGACTGCGACACCCACAATGGTGATTCCGTATGCACGGGCGTAGTAGCCAAATGCGTCATGGAACGTCACGACCTTGCGCTTCTCAGCGGGGATCGCGGCATACTTTGCTGCAATACCGTTCTTGAGCGCGGTGAGCTGATCAAGGCCCTCACCGAACGCCAGTGCAATGCGATATGCCAAATCGGCACGATCGTCTGACACGCGCTTGGCGATGCGCTCCATGTACAGCTGCGCGCCAGCTGGATCAAGCCAGATGTGTGGATCTGTTCCACTGTGGCCATGCTCATCCGTAGCAGGCTCTTCTTCAGTGCCCTCGATGTATTCAAATCCAACCAGATCCTCACCAAGCTCGAGAACGTCGGCTTCGGTCTTTCCAGCTCCCTCAAGCAGCGTGAGTACCCACTCATCAAGTCCAAGCCCGTTCATCACAATCAGGTCAGCGTCGGCCAACTTTTCGGCGTCAGCGGGGGAAGGTTCAAATGTGTGCACGTCGACGCCGGCTGGAACGATCGTGCTGATCGTCACGGTGTCGCCGAGTGCGAGCTTGGCGATGTCTGCGAAGACGCTCGTCGTAGCGAGCACGACATAGTCTGGTCCGCTGGATGGGGATGCTGAGGCGGAACTGCCACCGCAGGCGCCGACGGTCAGCGCGATAGCCGCTACAAGTGCCGCCGCGCGATGCTGTGCAATTGATCCGATACTTAGTCTCATTAGAACGCTCTCCTTAACGCTTGGCTGGATGTTCCAGCTTGTTGAGAAACAGCCCTACCTAGTTGGCAGAGCGGCAGGTGGGGCAGCGGCCGAACAGTTCGAGCCGGTGCGATTCAATAGAGAAGCCACTGCGACGAGAGGCCTCTGCGGTCACGGCATCAATGCCGCAGTCCTCTACCTCTGCGATTGCCCCACAGGCCACGCAGACCAGGTGGTGGTGATGTGATGGCTCGCACGGCACGTAGGCATGCCGGCCATCTGGCAGGTCAACGCGCTCAACGAGTCCCTGCTCGGCGAGCAGGTCGAGGAGGCGGAAGATGGTGGCGCGGCCAACGCCAAGGCGACGCTTACCCGCATCGGCGATGAGGTCGGCCGCCGTGAAGTGACCGTTGCGCATGGCAATGAGCGCCGCAATCTCACGGCGCGGACCGGTGAGGCGGATCCCCGCCTGGTCTAACGCTCGCAGCAGCTCATCGCTCATGGGGGGAGGCTAGCACACAATGAGACCCAGTATCAATACTACGTTCTGGGGGTGCTTCGGCTTGCCAGCTTTGGGCGAGCTGGCCAATTGGGCGGTGCGGGTATGATCCATCTATGAGCATCATCAAGAACGCACTCGGGATCGGCGCTGTTGTCCTATCGGTGGGGCTCGTCGTGCTCCTCCTCTCCGGCTCCTTCAGCGGCAAGCCGACCGCAAGCGACTCGTTCACCCCGAACGTGCCGGTCTTCACCCCCGATGCAGCCTTCATTGACGGCCGCGGCATCGGCGCGACCGATGCCCCTGTCACCCTCGAAGTGTGGACCGACTTCCAGTGCCCAATTTGCGGCGTCTGGGCGAACGGCAGCGAGCCGTACCTCTACGAGAAGTACATCAAAGAAGGGAAGCTCCGAATCGAGCATAAGTTCTTCGCCTTCCTCGGCGAAGAGTCTTTCACCTCTGCGGTCGGCGCGGTGTGTGCTGATAAGCAAGACAAGTTCTGGGCGTATCACTCCCTGCTCTACGCAAACCAGGATGGAGAGAACGAGGGCGCGTTCAGCGCGCCACGACTACGCATTCTCGCGGAGGCCGCTGGCCTCGACCTGACTGCGTGGGACAGCTGCATCGCCGATCCTGCAATTCGTACTGAGGTAGAGGCGGAGAGCGCAGCCGCTCGCGCCGCTGGCGTCACCGGCACACCAACGCTGAAGATTGGCACTTGGATGCAGGCTGGCATCCCAGCTGAGGCCGACCTCTACAAGCGCATCGACGACGCCCTCAAGCCGTAACCCAATGCGTGCCGCACGGTTCGGCGCAGTCGTCTCCGCAATCGGAACGGTCATTGCCACGTATCTGCTCGCCATTCGCTACGCGGGCATTCCCGCGATTTGTGGACCAGCACTCGGCCCGTTTGGTGGCTGCGCCAAAGTTGAGGCATCGGTCTACTCAAGCATCGGCCCAATCCCTATTGCACTTGTTGGGGTAATTGGCTCACTGGTTCTACTCGCCTCATCGGTTCACTACCTTCGTACGCGCTCAACCATCTCACTTAACATCTGGGTACTCGCAGCAGTCGTTGGCGCCGCCATCGAACTCGTGTTGATTGCCATTCAGGCATTCGCTATCGGCGCATGGTGCGGCTGGTGCTTGATGTATGGGCTCACCATCATTCTCTCTGCAGTTGCTGCTGTCATTGCTGCAGTGCAGGCCGAACGCGGTGCAGCTGCGCGCTAAGCCGCTGCAACGCCGGATTCGGCGCAATATCCATCTCACGCAACGCTGACACTGCTCGCGCCGCTGCTCGCCGCGCACCAGCGATGGAGCCGCTCTCTTCAAGCAGAAGCGCCAAGTGTTCCAGCATCGCGCCATCTGTTGGGTCAATGCGTACGGCTCGCAGTGCAAGGTCAATCGCGCGATCAATGTCGCCCACGGAGTACGCGGCAACCATTTCGCGCTCAATGACGGCGAAGATCCCAACGTCGAGCGCGCTGCGGTGCTGCTCTGCCCAGGGCTCGAATGGAACCTCAACGCCGAACGGCCCGAGATACGAGTCAAGAAGATCATCAATCTGATCGACCCGTGCCCGACGACGGACCGCGTCCAGCGTGCTTCGCAGTTGGGCTGAATCGAAGCTCACAAGATCAAGGTTGATCGTGACCATCTCGGCCTCATGGCGAATGTATGGCGTAGGCGTTCCCTCTTGCAGCGCAAGGTCGTAGTCAGGGTCGAGTGCGCGTCGTAGGTGATAGATGGCCTGGTTGAGTGAGTTCAGTCCAGCTTGCGCCTCCGCTTCGGGCCAGAGCGCATCAATCGCCTCATCGCGCGTTGCAGCATGTCGTGGTCGCGTGGCGAGATAGTGCAGCAGCGCTACCGATCGCGGCCGGATGGCAGTCCCTTCAATCCTTCGCCCCGCCACCTCGATGCTGAGCGGGCCAAGATCGTGGACGAGCGCCGCTGGGCTAACGACGCGCGGGGCCAGGCTGTGTTCAGGCGCGATCCCTGCGCTGTCTGACACCGCGCCAAGGTGGTGAGGGAGGTTAAGTGTCTCTGCAATGAAGCGGGGGATCGTCCAGCCGGTTTCGCCGAGCTCGTCTTGGTCAGCAGGGGCGATGAGGAGCCCCTCCTCCCACAGCGCGTGGAGCAGCTCGGGGTTCGCCTCTTCTCCCGCTGGGTGGGCGAGACGAGCCAGAAGTGGCCCGCTGCCCCCAACAACATCCCGCCGGATGAACTCATCAAGTTCGGCACGGTCACCGCCCTCACGCACCTGATCAAGCCACGTTGCAAGGATGCCGCCGTTCCCCGCCGCCGCGCGGCGCGCCTCCTCCAGCGCCGTCGGCGCACCACTCCAACCTTTAGCCTCGGCAATCTGTCGTGTCTGCCGCGGTGTTACGCGCAACGCCGTCGCACCGATGTGCATCACCTGTCGCTTTGCGCGCGCCGCAATGAGGCGCAGTTGCGCAACTCGTCGCCCAATCAGTGCAACACGAGAGCGGTCTGGCGCGCGCTCGGCAAGTGCACGTAGAAATGCGAGACCCTCCGGTGATTCGGCAAGTGCATCCGCGTCGTCGATGACGAGGATTAGTTCACTGTGCGGCGCTGAAAGATCCGCAATCAAGGCTGCTGCGCAGACAGCCGCCGTCTGCCGCTGGCGAACCGCTCGAGCAAGGCGCGGCAAGCGCGCGCCATCATCCTCATCGGCGGCGAGATGCAGGGCATCATCTAACCCACGGCTCGCCCGCAACCACCGCATTGGTCGGTCGGCGCGAATGCCCCAGGCGGCGACGGCGCTGCTCTTGCCGTACCCAGCACTGCCGCAAATCAGTGCCAGCCCACCGTCGGTGAGGTCGTCAAGTGCAGCATCGATGCGGGGCCGAGCTGGATGAACACGAGGGGTTCTCATCATCGTGCAGTCCTCCACGTCGCACCGCCGTGGGCGGTGCCCGCGGGTCGGCTGGGCGGATACTGAGCCAGAATCGCGTACCGGCGACGTATCAGTCGCGCATCGTGCGCCGCAGTGGCGAGCGTCCACCCCTACAATTCCCCCATGACCACCAAGCACCGCCTGATCATTGACTGCGATACGGGGACCGATGACGCCGTTGCGCTGATGCTCGCTGCGCTGCACCCAGAGATCAACCTGATTGGTGTGACAACGGTCTTTGGCAATGCACCGCTCTATGCGACAACGACGAATTCCCTCTCGGTTCTGGAGCTGATCGGCAAGGGGCACATCCCCGTGCACGCCGGATTCCCACGACCGCTAGTGCGCAAGACAATGCCGTCTGAGCGCTTCTTTAAGACCGATAGCGTGCAGGACCCGCACGGCACCTATCTCGACATTCCACGCAGCACGAGCAAGCCAGCCTCTGAGCGAGCGGTGGAGTACCTCATTGAGACGTACCGCAATGCCACGCAGCCAATCACGCTGATGCCAATTGGGCCGCTGACGAACATCGCTGCAGCTGTTGCGCTAGAGCCGCGCTTCGCCGAGTGGGTGCCGAAGTTGATCATCATGGGCGGCGGCCATGAGGTGCCGAACATTTCCGCGTCAGCGGAGTTCAACATCTGGGCCGACCCCGAAGCTGCCGCGAGCGTCTTCGAGGCGGGCTTCAAGGATGTGCTGATGGTGCCGCTCGATGCCACGCATAAGGCGCTCGTCACCGCAAAGGAGTGCGCGGCATTCGGCGCGCTTGGCACGCCTGCAGGCATGGCGACCGAGACGGTGATCAAGCGACGCATCGGCAGTTACGAGAGCAGCCAAAAGATGGATGTCCCGGAGTCGGCGCCAGTGCATGACGCGCTCTGCGTTGCGGCGCTGGTGGAGCCCGACATCATCACCACGAAGCGCTGCCACGTTGCAGTAGAGACCACCGGCACGTTGACTCTCGGTCGCACCGTGGTGGATACCCACCACCGCGGCGGCAAGGAGCCGAACGCTGATGTCGCTTTTGACGCCAATGCCCCGCGATTCATTGCGCTGATGATGGAGATCTTCGGTCAGTGATGAGCGGCCTCGGCGAGGCGGCACTCCCGGGCGAGGCAGGCCCCAACGACCTTGATGCCGCTGGTGAGGCGGCCCTCGACCAGGCGCTTCGCTCGGCTTGGATGCCCGTCTGCCAAAGCGCTGAGCTGACCGACCGGCCACTTCCAATCCGCCTCTCCGGCGAAACGCTGGTGGTCGCCCGACTGGGCGACACGGTTGCCGCCTTCCCCGACCTCTGCGTGCACCGCGGCACCGCCCTCTCGCTTGGCTGGGTCGATCCAGGAACAAGCCCCGCCCCCGACGGGAGCCCAGCAACGGGTGAGGCCTGCCTGGTCTGCCCGTATCACGGCTGGAGTTACGGTCAGAGCGGTGAGGTAAAGCGCATCCCCGCCGTTCACGGGCGCGCGATCCCGCGCCGTGCCCGTATTGAGCGCTACGCCGCCGTTGAGCACATGGGCCTTGTCTGGGTGCTGCTCGATCCAGGCCCTGGCGGCTGGGAGAACCCAGCGCCGCTCTATCCGCTCCCCGAAGCGCCGTGGTGGGGTGACTCTTCGCTGCGCACCATTCCGATTACCACGTACGACTGGCAGTGTTCACCGGCGCGGCGCATTGAGAACTTCATCGACTTCAGTCACTTCCCCTGGGTGCACGAGGGAATCCTGGGCGACCGAGCGAAACCGCTCAGCCCCGACCATGTGGTGGAGAGCACGGAAACAACGATCAGTTTTCAGATTGCACTTGAAGAGCCACAGACCAGCGTGAAGGGCGATGTGGCACCAGGCACGAAGGTGCAGCGCGATCCAACGACCTACACGGTGCACCTGCCGTACTCCGTCACCCTCGACCAGCAGCTGCCCGAGGGGAATCGCTTCGTACTCTTTATTGCTGCATCGCCACTCTCTGCAAAAGAGACGCGCACATTCACGTGGAACGCACGAAGCTATCGGTTGGATCCATCAAACGACACCGAGCTTGCCGACTTCCAGCGACTGATTCTTGATCAAGACCAGCCAATCACTGAGTCGCAGCGACCGGAAGCGCTACCCGTTGACCTCTCAGCGGAGCTGCATATCGCAGGGCCGGATCAGGCTTCCATCGAATTCCGTCGTCATCTTGGAAAAATTGCCGCGCGCGCTCGCGCGACAGAAGGCACTAGATAGTCGTCTTCGCTGCGTCGACGCGCAAGATTCGCCAGGCGAACGGAACCGATCCAATGAGAATAGCTCCACCAAGTACGAAGACCGGGAACGCGCCGATCTCGCCATAGATCACTCCGCCAACAATTGAAGAGACAGAGATGGCAAGGCCGAATGACACCGCCTGGAAGAGCGCCTGCCCAGTTGCCTGCAGCTGCAGTGGGACAATCGCACGTACCGTCAACACGCTCCCGAGGAGCGTGCAGGCATATCCAACACCAACGAGGCCGCGCATAGCGCTAAGCGCGAACGGCGAAAAATCGAAGGCGTAGCCGAAACAGCAGAGCCCAAGGGCAACCAGACCGATGGAATAGACAGCGCGCATGCCGAAGCGAAGTGCAACGGCGCCGCCAATCAGAAAGAATGGGATTTCGACGGATGCAGAGATCGCTGCGCTGAGTGTCACCATCGCAGCGTCCCCCCCAACCTCTTGAATGCGCAGAGCACCGTAGGAATAGAAGATGCCAGCACCAAGGTTGACCAAAAGGCTCAAGAGGAGAAACGAGAGAAGTTTTGGTGACTGTGCGAACGCTAAGCTAACCGTACCGAATCGATCTCGCCAATCACCAGCAACTGCAATCTCTGCGTTACCGCCCGCAAGCTCACTGCGTTCTGCCTCAAGTTCGTCTTCGCTCACAACGCGATGACGTCGATGTGTAACGCGAAGGCCAAGGGTTCCCATAAGAACAATCAGCGCCCCGGCCCCATAGAGCGGCCCAACAAGAAATGCGCCGCCAGCAACCACGAGAGCGCCGCTAACTAGGCCGGTTGCGGCGTAGCTGGCGCTCGTGACAGCGCGCAACGTTCCCCAGTTCCCCTTCACCTCAGCGAGTCGCTCCATACCGATAGCGTCGAGGAGCGGCACAATCCCCGCGCCCGCGAAGGCGGCGAGCATTGAACCAGGAATGCCCGCAACTGGGCCTGCCGCAAATGCAAACACCCCGATGGCGGTGGCGAAGATCGCGATGCGGAATGCTGCAACGCGGCCGAGGGTGGCGTCGCCAAGGTGTCCCCAGATGGGCGCCGCAGCAAGCGAGAGGATCGAGTTGATCGCGCCCACGAGCCCGATCGCCTCAAAAGAGACACCGCGATCGCGGAAGACGATCGAACTGAAGGGGAGATAGAAGGCCTGCATGATGCCAACCATGAGGTACAGGTACGAGGCACGGCGCATGCCAGGTTGGAGCAACATGAAGTTCATGTCGCTACATTACTGTCTCGTTCTCGCCTCCGCCTTGCGCGCCTTCGTTGCGCTCACGAACCAAGTTAACAAAGCGCGTCTGCTCTTTCATAAAGTAGAGCTGACCAGTACCCGTTGGGCCGTTGCGGTGCTTGGCGATGCTGAAGTCGATCGCCTCACCAACGGCATCTGTCTCTTCGATACGATCGGCCTTGCGCCACAAGAAGATCACCACGTCTGCATCTTGCTCAATGGCTCCCGACTCACGCAGGTCTGAGAGACGTGGCTCCTTTGAGTCACCGCGCATCTCGGTCTGACGCGAGAGCTGGCTCAGCGCAAGCACCGGAATGCCAAGTTCGCGCGCGAGCGCCTTGAGGCCGCGCGAAATCTCGGAGACCTCTTGTACTCGGTTCGATTCGCGACCAGATGAGCCCGGCTGCATCAGCTGCAAGTAGTCAACGATGAGCAAATCAAGTCCGTGCTCCATCTTCAGTCGTCGTGCCTTGGTGCGCAGCTCCATCACCGAGATGCTCGCGGTGTCGTCAATGAAGATCTTTGCGCGTGAGAGGCTCTCCATGGCGTTGGCGATCTTTGGGAAGTCTAGTTCGCCAAGGAAGCCGCTGCGTAACTTAAACGAATCAATCTTGGTGACGCTTGACAGCAAACGCAGCACCAGCTGCTCTTTGCTCATTTCCAGTGAGAAGACGCCAACCGACTTGCCTTCGCGCACCGCCGCGTACTCGGCAATGTTTAGTGCGAGCGACGTCTTGCCAACCGATGGTCGCGCTGCAAGCACGATAAAGTCCGACGCCTGAAGCCCTTGCGTTCTGCTGTCAATGTCGGTGAAGCCCGTCCGCAGACCCATGAGTTGACCACGGTTCTGGTGTAAATGGTCGAGTCGATCATACGCCTGGCTCAGCAGTGTCTCGAGTGCGGTAAACCCCGAGATGGTTCGGCGTTCACTGATTGCAAAGAGCTCTGACTCGGCGCGATCGATCGCTTCAATCGCATCGGCCGGATCCTCGTAGCCAATAGAGGCAATGCGACCAGCGGCGCTGATCAGTCCACGCAGCACCGCCTTGCGCTCCACGATCTTTGCGTACTGCTTGGCGTGCACCGCGGTTGGGGTGCGATCGCACAAGTCGGCGAGCGCAGCTCGTCCTCCGATCTCTTCAATCTGGCCGCGGCGCTCTAGTTCTTCGGAGACGGTGAGGATGTCGATCGGCTGGCGCTGCTCGTAGAGCGAGAGGACAGCGGCGTACACCTTGCTGTTCGCCGGCTTGTAGAAGTCCGACGCCTTGAGTGTTTCGGAGACCTCCGTAATGGCGTCGCCATCGATCAGGATGGCGCCGAGTACGGACTCTTCGGCCTCGGAGGACTGTGGTGGGAGTTGGCTTGTCATGCCCGTATTCTCTCAGCCGCGCCGTTGACGCTCTAGGTGGATGCCCACAAATCTGCCTCAATCTCTCCACGAAGAGGGAATCGGGCCCCTTCGGCTGTGGATAAGTCGGCGCCCGGCGCCGGGGTGAGGGCTAGTGAACGCGGCGGAGAACGCCGACAAGCACACCCTGCACGTTCACGTTCGGGTAGTACATCGGCTTGTAGGCCTTATTGGCTGGCTGTAGGCGAACCCGACCGGTCTCACGGAAGAGCTGCTTCAGCGTGACCTCGTTCTCTTCAACCTGGGCGACCACGATGTCGCCATCGGCGGCCACCTTGCTCGGCTTGATCACCACATAGTCGCCGTCGGCGATCTGGGCATCGATCATGGAGTCGCCGCGGATCTTCAGGAGGTAGGAGTCGGGGGTCGACATGAACTCCGGGACGGCGACCGTTTCGGAGCGCTCCTCGTAGGCCTCAATCGGCCCACCGGCGGCGATCTGCCCCACCACGACCAGCTCACGGGCGGCCATCGGCAGGTTCGTCGTCTCGAGTTCGCTGTCGATCTCCAGCAGGGAGCGGCCGCGGGCGGTGAGGCGCACGGAGCGCGAAAGCCCGGCACCACGCTCAATCAGCCCCTCCTGCTCGAGGGTCTCCAGGTGGTGATGAACGGCGGAGGGGGCGGCAAGGCCGACCAGGTCGGCGATCTCTCGCACGGTCGGTGGGGTACCTGAACGACGGATCCCCTCGGCGATCGCCTGGAGGATCCTCGTCTTGCGGTCTTGGTCATGTCGGGTCATACGGGTATTAGAACGCCTGTTCGGAACTGTGTCAAGTGGGTGGCACAACCCCCTGAAAGGATGCGTAGAGTTGCGACACGTATTCCTAAAGAGCACAGGGACATCTGGGGGGTAGGTGAAGGACGCAGGTGCGCTTGAGGCGTTGATCGATCGCGTGTACGAGCCGACCCGGCGATATGCCCTGCGCCGAGCGTCGCCCGAAGAGGCTGAGGACGCCGTCAGCGAAACCATGCTGCTCCTCTGGCAACAGCCTGAGCGAATCCCAAAGGGATCCGAGGTTGGATGGTCCATTGGCGTCTGCCGCAAGGTTCTGGCCAACATGCGCCGGAAGCGCCTTCGACGCGAGTCCCTTCTAGGTAGATTTGTGACGCAGCTCCTCCCCGCCGCCCCTGCCCCCGTGATCTCTCGTGAGCCCGAGATCTCGGCCGCCCTCAGTGCGCTTCCAGAGCGCGATCGCGAGGCTCTCCTCCTCGCCGTCTGGGATGAGCTCCCCGCCCGTGAGGTGGGGAAGGTCCTGGGGATCAGCGCCAACGCTGCAGCAATTCGCATCCACCGGGCAAAGCGCCGTATGCGAGATCTACTGAAAGAGGCGTGAAAGAGTGACGGCCTAGGCGACATAGAGAGAGTAGGCGCGGGTATCGATGCGCTCATGAGATGAACAGCTGGAGGTAGATGGTGGACGCACTAGAGAGACTGAAGCAGGCGGATCCAGCGCGAGGCGCCGCTGGCGCGAGCCGCGCCAAGCGCGCGGCACTTGCAGGACGACTGACTCAGCAGCAGCCGGGCGTGACTGCGCATGCTGCGCCACGACGCTCCTTCGTTGTGCCAATCGCCATCGCTGCGGCACTCGCCATCTCGGTGATTGGATTCGCCCAACCAACTCGCGCCACGCTCGCGTGGAGTCCAACTGCGGACACCAGCCCTCTCGCCCCTTCTGCCGAATTGAAAACGGTATGTACGGAAGGAATGCCGATTACGGCGCAGCAGCTTGAACTGATCTCCGATGAATCACTCGATCTCGTGGATACACGTGGCAACGCGAGCTTGGTCGTGTGGTCAACTCCTACACTTCGATTGCACTGCATGCTTCTAAGTGACGATTCAGGAGCGCTGGTCCGAGGCCCAGCGATGCTCAGTGAACCTGCTGCGCAGAACAGTGCGCAGCTGAACATTGAATTCATGGCCGGAACAGAGTGGATGAGCGAGATGGTCATGGTTCTTTCGGGTCAGGCGCCAGAAGGAACTGTTGACGTCGCTGTTGTTGGCCAGGAGTCCGAAGACTTCTCTGCATCGGTAAACAGCGCTGGTCAATTTGCGGTGTGGTGGCCATCAACGAGCGGACAGGTGACTGGAAGAGTTGTTGCCCGCGATGCCGAGGGGAACGAACTCGCCTCACTGGAGCTTGCTGATTACTACAAAGACTCCGGAGCGCGACAGACTCCGCCACCCGCTGATGGCGCAGGTGACGGAACGGATTCGGATCCAACGTCAGAGATGCCTGGCGGCGACATGCTGGGTCTTGAGCGCCCACTGCCACCTGTTGGGGGTGGAGACGGCAGCTTTGAGCCAGCACAGATCACGAACGTCCGAGTACCAGCTGAAGTGCAAGCGGGCACACCGCTGGTGATTCGCTTCCGCATGACGGATCCATCTGGTTACCAGGCACCCGTTGCCTTCGTTGGCGGCCCAAGTGGCTGGGTGACAAGTTGGTGCGGGTTTGGCGTGGCAGCGGTTCGCGTCAGTGGCGATCAGCGTGATGGTGAATATGAGATCAGCTGTCTCGTGCCATCGAACGCCCCGAGTGCCGGTTACATCGTGCAGATCGGCTGCGAGTGCACCTTCCCCGAATCGTCAGGTGAACCGTGGTCGGTGACCTATCCCTTTGAGCTTGTAGGCGGCAGTGGCGACGTGCGCGTGCCAGTCATTGCGAGTTCACGCATCAACTGGTTCGGAGAGGTTGCCGCCGGGAGCACGTTCTCTGTCTCAACGTACGCAACAGATGAGAGTGGCATCGCCTACGTTGTGGCCTGGGTGGATGGGCCGAATGGACGCATCACCAACGACGCAGGGCAGCCATGGGCCGCCGATATGGGCCTAGACACGATCGCCAGAAATGGTGGCGTTGGTTGGGAGCAGTTCGTTCAGACCATCACACTGCGAGACGATGCGACACCCGGCCGCTATCGGCTCTGGTTCTCCGTTGGAGACTCGATCGGCAATCGCGCTGCTCTGTACGACGTGACGCTGATTGAGTTTGTGATTGAGTAACGGCTGCGGAGCTACTCGTCTTCGAGGAGCCGCGCGCGCGTAATCGCATCCTCACCGTACTTCCGGCGCATGGTGTCGGCGGCTGCGGTGATGGTGCGTTCACGTGCTTGCGCTGCACCGTCAAAGAGGGCGAGCTGCTCATCTTCGCCAAGGTCTGAGGTCGAGACACCAATGAGCCGATAGGCGCTGCCGCGCGCCGTCTTTTCGAGCAGCGCACGTGCCGCTTCAAAGATTGGACCAGCGAGATCTGACGGCTGCGCAAGCTTCACTTGACGTGTGATGGACTGGAACTCTGCATCTTTTAGCTTCAGTGTCACGGTGCGCGCAAGCAGGCCCTCGCTGCGCAGTGAGTACGACACCTCTTCGACTAGACCTAAGAGCAACGTCTCAAGCGCCTCTGGATCGGCGATGTCGTCATCAAGTGTCATCTCGCGGCCAAGCGACTTGCGTTCACCGCCGTCATCCACAGGCGTGTCGTCAATGCCGCGTGCGAGCAACTTCAGGTCGGGTCCGCGATCACCGAAGCGACGAACGAGATGATCATCAGGTGCGTTGGCAAGATCGCCACAGGTGAGAATGTCGAGTTCGCGTAAGACGCTCTGCGCAACCGGGCCGATGCCAGGAATCACGCCAACTTTTCTCGGTGCGAGCCACGCGGCTTCACTGCCTGGCGGAACAATCGTCAGGCCGTTCGGCTTCTCTGCGCCAGCAGCAATCTTGGCCACCAGCTTGCTTGACGCACCACCAACGCTAATCGTTAAGCCTGTTGCCGATTTGACTGCGGCACGAATGCCGCGACCGGCATCTTCGAGTGACCCGTGCAACTGCTCGGTGCCGTTGAGATCGAGATACGCCTCGTCGACAGAGACCTGTTCAACGACGGGGCTCCATCCGCCGAGCACCTCCATTACTTCGCGCGAGACATCGCTGTAGCGATCGTGGCGCGGCGGAATCAGGATCAGGTTCGGGCAACGCGCACGCGCAACATGCACCGACGTTGCGGCGCGAACGCCGAATGCACGCGCCTCATACGAGGCGGCGCAGATTACGCCACGAGAACCTTCGCCGTATCCGACAGCGACAGGCTTGCCGGCGAGCGACGGATTGTCGCGAATCTCGACCGACGCGAAGAACGCGTCAAGGTCGACGTGCAGAACGCGACGGGTCGTAATCAGCCCTTCGGCTCGACGACGACTGTCACCTCGGCGACGAGGTGTGCCGCGACCTTGATTTGCACCTTGTACGAGCCGAGTTGCTTCAGCGGCTCGTCGAGCATGACCTGGTGCTTCTCGACGCTGATGCCGCGGCGATCAAGCGCCTCGGCAATCTCTTTCGTGGTGATGGAGCCGAAGAGCTTCCCGCCCTCGCCCACCTTGACGCCCATGGTCAGCGTGGTGGAACTGATGCGCTGCGCAAAACCCTCGGCCTCGCCGCGCTGTCGATCCTGCTTTGCGGCGCGGGAGGCGATCCCTGCAGCAACCGCGGAGGCGGCCCCGCCGACGGCTGGGATCGCCAGACCATTGGCGAAGAGGAAGTTCTTGGCGTAGCCCCCGGCGACCTCTTTCTGATCCCCGGCCTTGCCGAGCTTGGGCACATTGGCGGTCAAGATCACCTTCATCAGTTGGGCTCCTTCTTCTGTGGCTGGGGGGCTGGGCGCCCCCCGTTGGAGCACGATTCTCGCACAGGTCCCCCCCTTGACACAGAACGGATGTTCTATGACACTACGAACAGATGTTCTAACGCAGGCCCCCACGAGGGGAGGAGGTTCAGGATGGCAATGCAACCGATCAGCCCAGTCGCGGTTGCCGTGACGGCCCACTGGCGCACCGGCGCCCCAACCGCGGTCGCCTTCGAGGGGATCAGCCGCAAGGTGACCCAGGTCCTCGCGCTCCGCCGTGAATACGGCGTCTTCAGCGCCAGCGAAGGCCCGCGCACCCTCTGGGAGATTGAGACCGAAGATGCCGCACTCGTGCTGAGCTTCTCGCGCCGCACCGGCGCCTGGTCCATCCAGGCCTTCGACGATGCATGGGCGACCCTGCCATTCGCTTCGGGGATCCCCGAGATGGAGCACGTGCTCGTTCACGCATAGCCACCTGCCATACTCCGCGCCATGAAGCGACGATCCGCGACCCGAAACTCAGCGTCTGGAGACCACGTCCTCGGCCCGCTCCTAACCAGTGTTGTTGGTCGCGCCCGTGGCGTACTGCATGGCCTTGAGATCACCCTCGACATCGCCCTTGCTGGCGTGTTGGTCATTGCGATCGCCCTTATTGGCGCCGATACCGTCGGGCTCGTTGCCGAGGGAATTCACGAGGGTGGTATCGACTCAGCCCTCCTAATCCTCGATCGCGTGCTCCTCGTCTTCATCATCGCGGAGTTGCTCTATACGTTGCGACTCTCACTTGCTCGCACACAGCTCATCCTTGAGCCATTCCTGATCATCGGCCTCGTTGCCGTTGTGCGGCGTGTGCTCGTCGTCACTGCACAGGCAGAACGCATCTTGAGCGAGGGCGGCAACCTTGAGCCAATTCTCTGGGAGCTCGGCGTACTCGCCGGTCTCGTCGTCTCCCTCGCCGTCGCCCTCTCTCTGGCCCGCCGACACGGCGACGGCCCGCGCGAACTACAGGCTGACTAACTCGAATCTGACGCGCCCTCGCGCGCGGCGCTCGCGATAGGATGCGCAGATGACGTCATTCGCACAACAGACCCTCGCCGACTTCCTTGCAGCACTCGCTGCGCCAACACCCGCACCTGGCGGCGGCGCCGCAGCAGCGGTGAGTGGCGCAACGGCGGCCGCGCTCGTCGAGATGGTGGCCGGTCTCTCGCTGAAGAAGAGCCCTGCGGGTGCCGACGCTGCCCTACAGGAACGCACCGCTGCGCAGATGGCAACGATTCGCGGCGAGCTGCTCACACTTGCTGATGACGATGCAAAAGCGTACGACGCATTCATTCAGGCGATGCGCTTGCCAAAAGTTGAAGAGCACGAGCGAGAAGCACGCGGTCGTGAGATGTCTGCCGCAGCTGAACACGCTGCAGCTGTTCC